>Ga0315295_10000027_pt1 | contig 149078 bp, 146 predicted proteins | sample YL17G14_0_MG_FD_204453 | JGI IMG/M metagenome (GOLD analysis project Ga0315295, IMG submission 204453) | Sediment microbial communities from Yellowstone Lake, YNP, Wyoming, USA - YL17G14_0 | ecosystem: Environmental > Aquatic > Freshwater > Lake > Sediment | place: USA: Wyoming | collected...
GCTTGGGAAGTTTATAAACTTTTACCAGATAATACGAGCAGTAAGAAGATAAAAATTTTGGATATAGGTTCTTTTTTTGGTAATTTTGCTTTGTGTTTTAAAAGATTAGGATATGATGTGATAATAGCTGAAGTTTATGATTATTACAAGAATGCTTTTGATGAATTAAAAATCTTTTTAGAAAATGAGGGTTTAAAAGTATTAAATTTAGATTTTACTACTATTTTATTCAAAGAAGGTTTCAAAGAAAAATACGATGTAATCCTTTGTTTGGCTGTTTTGGAGCATTTGGGTGAATCACCTCAACAACTAATGTCTAATATCAGAAGTTTCTTAAATCAAGATGGGGAGGCGTTAATTGAGGTTCCTAATATTGCTTATTGGCCTAACCGAATAAAATTACTGATAGGCAGATCTATTCTTCCGTCTATAGAGTCAATATATATATCCGACTCTCCATTTATGGGTCACCGTCATGAATATACCATAAGAGAAATGAAACTATTGGCACAACTATCTGGTTTTAAAATTAAGCATATTGCTTGTTATAATTACAGCGTGGATAGTTTACTGGGAATAATATTAAGATTACCGATTCTGTTTTTTAGCTCTTGCAAGGAAATTATTATGGTCAAATTAGAAAAATAAGGGTTACTTACTATAAGAATCACTTACTATGGATAACATAGGTTTTCCTTTTGAAAAAGAAGATATTTATGGCCATGGCAAAAGGCTCCATTTTATAAAAAAAGCAATAGAAGATTATCGTCAAAAATCTCAGAAGAAAGTAAGCGATATATCAATTCTTGATGTAGGATGTGGAACAGGGATAGGAATAACTTTTCCCATTGCGAGCTTGGGGTATAAAATCTTAGGAATAGACATAGATTTAAGCTCCATAGAAGAAGCTAATAAAATTAACATTTATCCAAATGCTTCTTTTTTCAATGGATTTATTGAAGAAAAAGCAGATCTGAAAAATACAGATATCATTATTTGTTCAGAAGTTTTGGAACACGTTCCAAATCCGTTTAATTTTTTACTTTCTTTGAAATGTTGTTTAAAAAAAGAAGGGATAATTATTTTGACCACTCCTAATGGTTATGGCTGGTTTGAATTTGAAAAATTTGTGTATGAAAAACTCGGATTGAGATTTCTATTTAAATTTTTGAATAGTATTATTCGCGTCAGGAAACTAATCAATTCAAAAAAATCTTTGCCAATGACCACTTTGAATAAAGAAGATAAACATTTGCAAAGATTTACCTATAAAAGATTAAGATTATTATTTGATAAAGCAAATCTTGATATGGTTGGAGAATCAAGAGCTGGTGTATTTGGTGGACAAATTTCTGAAACTCTATTTGGATGGTGCAAACCATTACTAAAATTTAATAATTGGTTAGGTGATCATTTTCTTTCGTCTTGGGCGATAGACTGGTACTTTATTCTTATACAAAAAAATAAAGATATATGATAGAAAATCACAACATTTATAAACAAAGAGCCATAGAGCAATGGACAAAAAACCCTATTGGAGCCGAAAGCACTAAATATCCAGAAGGAACTATAGAGTTTTTCGATGAGATTAGGAGAGATCGATACGAAAACTACGCTCCTTGGATGTTGAAAACATTTAAATTTGAACAATATAAAGGCAAAAAAGTTTTAGAAGTTGGTGTAGGGAGTGGGACAGATCATTTGCAGTTTGCCAAAGCCGGAGCAATTTTAACCGGAATTGATATTACGCCAAAATCCATAGAGCTTACTAAAAAGAATTTAGAATTGCACGGCTACAGATCTAATTTATTAGTTGCTGATGCAGAAAATTTGCCGTTTAATGACAATGAATTTGACATAGTTTATTCTTTTGGGGTATTACATCATACTCTAAACATTCAAAAAGCAATAGATGAAGTTTATAGAGTATTAGAACCAAAAGGGAAAGCTGTTATTGGTTTATACCATAAAAATTCTTTATTTTTTTGGCTTTTTGTTTTTTTATATAATTTTATTCTTAAAGGGAAGTTTTTAAGAATGACTCTTAAAGATAGAATTTCGACTATTGAAAAAGGAGGAGAAGAAACAAAACCCCTTGTCCAATTGTTTACTAAAAAACAGGCGCGATATTTATTTAGAAAGTTTAAAAAAGTTAAAATTATAACAAGGCACGCAGGACTACCAACATCTGGAAGAATTTTAGGAAAAATATTGAATATTAAACCAATAAAAATTTTCTTTGAATTTTTAGCTCAATGGTTTGGTTGGTATCTTATAATAAAAACAGAAAAATGAAACACTATTCAGAAAAAAACATTCTTATAAACTATCATGGTTTTAATATCGATAAAATAAAAACCTTAAAAGACAAGGGTTTATTATTGATTTTAGGATTGAGAGATATTAAATCAGTTTTTTTTAAAAAGTCGGAGAAATTAATTGCCGGAACTTGGAATTTAAATGATAAGCAATTCAAATTCTTTTTGGAAATAGTCTTTTGTTTTTCAAGGGCAAAAAATAAATACTTTTTTGATAATCAAGAGAGAAAAGAAAACTTTTCTTTTTGGAGATTTTTATTTATTGATTTGTTCCTTTTTCTAATCGAATTATTATTTTGCTTGTTTTTAGTGGTTTTTTCTTTTTTGATTTTAGGATTATTCAATTTTTTGCCAAAAGTACAAAACAAAACAATAAATAAAATAAAAACGGAAAACAAAAACATTATTTATTTACGAACAGATAATTTTCGAGGATTACAACAAGGTGGTTCTTTTACACATTTTCGGGGGGTAATAAAAGGTTTTTATAAATTAGGTTTTCAAATCCATTATATAGGGTCTGGATTAATAGAAGTGCCTAATTTAAATTTTCCCCACTCCATTATTCCTTATTGCTTAAAATTTAATCTGTTAGAGGTTCCTGAAATTTATTATAATTGGCGATTTATTCCTAAGGCCTTAAAGATTATTCAAAAAGAAAAACCATTATTCATTTATCAACGGCATAGTATTTTTAATGCCTGTGGTGCTATTTTGAGTTTATTAACAAATATACCTCTCATTTTGGAATATAATGGTTCAGAACCCTGGGTTCGTCAAAAATGGGGAGGATTATTAATTTTTAAGAGACTTTGCTATTTTATGGAGAATTTTTCTTTGAAGAAAGCTGATTTAATAATAGTGGTTTCCCAGCCTTTGAAAGAAGAATTAATTAAAAGAGGCATCCCTGAAAAGAGAATTTTGGTTAATTATAATGGTGTTGATACAGAGGAATTTAATCCTAACATTGATGGTTTAGAAATTAGAAAGAAATTGAATTTAGAAGATAAAATTGTTATTGGTGCTGTCTCAACTTTTGGCGCTTGGCACGGTATGCCGGTTTTATCCCAAGCAGTTCAACCAATAGTAAACAGAATACAGAATACAAAATACAGAGTACATTTTTTGTTTATCGGTGATGGAGTTCAGCGGCCTGAATGTGAACGAATTATTAAAGAAACCGGAATGGAAAATTATGTTACTTTTATTGGTATAGTTTCTTATAAAGAAATTCCTAAATATTTAGTCGCTTGCGATATTTTAACATCTCCCCATGTTCCAAATGCTGATGGCACGTCATTTTTTGGTTCGCCAACCAAACTTTTTGAATATATGGCAATGGGTAAAGGTATTGTGGCTTCTGACTTAGATCAGATTGGAGAAATTTTAGAACATCAGAAAACAGCTTGGTTAGTAAAGCCGGGAGATGTTCAAGATTTAGCAGATGGAGTAATAAAATTGATAGAAGATAAAGATTTGCGGGAAAAATTAGGAAGGAATGCCAGAGAAAAAGTGATAACTCATTATACTTGGGCAGAAAATGTGAAAAGAATTATTGATTTCTTTTTGACTAAAATTTGAATTTCTGCTAATTTTAATTGATTTCTTGTTAAAAGATATGATGAAAATTTTAAAAACTCTTTATAAAATTTGGCTAAAAATTGGAGAAATTTTAGGCTTGATTTGGACCAGAATTCTTTTAACAATCATTTTCTTTGTTGTTATCGGACCAATTTCTCTTTTAATGAAACTTTTTAATAAAGATCCTTTAAAATTTAAGTTTGACAAGAACAGTTATTGGATGCCTCACTCCCAAAAAGAAATGAAAGAAGAAGATTATTATCACCAATTTTGATTTTTAAATTTTGAATTATTGAACATGCATATCTTAGGAATTTCTTGTTTTTATCATGATGCAGCTGCTTGTTTGATTAAAGATGGCGAAGTAATAGCTGCTGCTTCAGAAGAAAGATTCACTCGCAAAAAATACGACGAATCTTTTCCAATCAACGCCATTAAATATTGTCTTAGAGAAGCTGATATTACTATAAGCGATATATCTTATATTGGTTTTTATGATAAGCCGTTTTTGAAATTTGAAAGAATTTTAAGCACTTATCTTTCTGTTTTTCCTCGAGGATTATTCTCTTTTTATAGTGCCATTCCAATGTGGCTCAAGAAAAAACTTTGGATTCCTTATATAATCAAAAAAGAATTAAATTATAAAGGGAAAATTATTTTTATTGAGCATCATATGTCTCATGCCGCCAGTTCTTTTTTTGTTTCTCCATTTGAAAAGGCGGCGATTTTAACTTTGGATGGGGTAGGTGAATGGGAGACAGGCACTAAGGGAATAGGAGAAGGAAATAAAATTACTCTTACTCATTATATTAATTTTCCCCACTCTTTAGGTTTGTTGTACTCTGCTTTTACTTATTATCTTGGTTTTCGGGTTAATAGCGCTGAATATAAAGTAATGGGCCTGGCTTCTTATGGTAAACCTACATATTATGATTTGATTAAAAAAGAAATTGTTGATATTAAAGAAGACGGCAGTTTCAAGCTTAATATGAAATATTTTGCTTATCATTATGGATTAGTCATGACTAATAAAAGATTCAATAAGCTTTTTGGCGGTTCACCACGAAAACCCGAAAGCGAAGCAACTGAACGTCAGCAAAATATTGCTGCTTCTATTCAAAAGATTACAGAAGAGATAGTTTTGAAGATGGTAAATTCTTTGTATAAAGAAACTGGTATCAATAATCTTTGTTTGGCAGGAGGAGTTGCCTTAAATTGCGTGGTTAATAATAAAATTTGGCAAGAAACTCCTTTTAAAAATATTTTTATTCAACCAGCAGCTGGCGATGCCGGCGGAGCAGTGGGAATTGCTTTTTATATCTGGAATTCTATTTTAGGAAATCCCAGGAAATTTTTCTGGCAGGATAATTATTTAGGTCCGCAATTTTCTGAAGATGAAATTAAAAACTTCCTTGATGAAAGGAAAATTCCATATACAGAATTAGAAGAAGAGGAATTAACCAAAAAAGTGGCAAAGCTTATAGCTGATGGCGCAATAATTGGTTGGTATCAGGGGAGAATGGAATGGGGCCCTCGAGCATTAGGCAATAGGAGTGTTTTAGCAGATCCTCGCAGAACTGATATGAAGGAATTAGTAAATAAAATGATTAAATTTCGGGAAGAATTTAGGCCATTTGCTCCATCAATGCTTGAAGAATATGCGGGAGATTATCTGGATATGGATATCCCCAGTCCTTATATGTTATTTACTGCTCATGTAAAGGAAGAAAAGAAAAAAGTTATTCCAGCTGTTACTCATGTAGATGGAACTTCTCGGCATCAGACAGTTAATAAAGAACAAAATCCTCTTTATTATGGATTGATAAATGAATTTTATAAACTTACTGGGGTTTCAGTTGTTCTCAATACTTCTTTTAATTTACGCAGTGAGCCGATTGTTTTGAGCCCAGCTGATGCTTATTTATGTTTTATGAGATCTGGTTTGGATTATTTAGTAATAGATAAGTTTTTATTAGATAAAACTAAACAGCCTTCTCTTAAAGAGGATATTGATTGGCGCAAAATTTTTCAACCGGACTAAATAATAAATATATTAACAGTATGAACAAAGAACAAATCCAAAAAGAAATTAAAGAGTTTTACGAAAGATATTCTTTTCCTGAGTATGAAAAATGGGATTCGCCCACTACTCTTATAGCAAAAGCTGAGAAAGGTATATACGCTCAAATGTTAGACACAGAAATACCACCTGGTTCCAGAGTTCTTGATGCTGGTTGCGGAACTGGTCAGCTATCCATTTTTCTTGCATTAGGTAATAGATATGTAACAGGTATAGATTTGTCACAGAATTCTCTAGATAAGGCTAATAATTTTAAGAATCATTTCGGAATTGATAATGTGATTTTTGAGAATCAGAATATTTTTGATATTATTCTAAAACCAGAATCTTTTGATTATGTTTTTTGTAATGGCGTTTTACATCATACCCCCGATCCTTACAGAGGTTTTAAAAAATTAGTTGAACTGATAAAACCAGGCGGCTATATCATTATAGGTCTGTATAATACTTATGGTAGATTACTGCATAATCTAAGAAAGTTTATTTTTAAAATAACAGGAGGCAGATTTTTATTTTTAGATTATTACATGAGACAGAAAGATATTGATTTACCCAAAAAACAGGTTTGGTTCGCTGACCAGTATAAAAATCCACACGAGAGTACGCATACAGTAGATGAAGTATTGCAATGGTTCGATAAAAATAATATAAAATTTATAAATGCCATCCCGACTATTGAAATTTTTGGTAAGATGGATTCAATTTTCAAAAAACATAGCCGTGGTGCTAAATTAACGCATTTTCTAATACAACTAAGTTGGATTTTTAGTAAACATCGCGAGGGTGGTTTTTTTATCATCATTGGGCAAAAACTTAATAAAACATAAGAATGAAATTGAGTATATGTAAGAAAATCATTTTTTCTCTGGTTGTCCTTGTTATTTTTCTAATTGTGGCAGAATTAGGAATAAGAGCGATTTTATTTCTGACTCCTTTGGGCAATAAAAGTCTTAATTTAGATCCCTATGAAGAACCTGATCCTAATTTTGGGTGGAGATTAAAAGCTAATTATCAAAAAGAAGAAAATTTAATAATAAATTCTAAAGGTTTTCGAGGAAAGGAATTTAATAGAGAGAAAAAAGCTGATGTTATTCGTATTATTGCTATGGGAGATTCAGTTACTTTTGGCATAACTCCAGAAACTTGTCCCTATTCTGTCCAATTACAAGAATTATTTAATCAAAAATATTCAAATAAAGTAGAAGTCATTAATGCCGGAGTTGAGGGTTATAGTTCTGAATATGTTTTAAAACGATTAAAATACGATATCCTTCAATACAAGCCAGATATTATTACTGTTTATGTTGGCTGGAATGATTTATATGCTGTTAATCCTCTTTCTCCATTGAATTATAAAAAATTCAGTGGTTTGGCAAGATTTCTAAATAATTTCTATCTTTATAAAGCTTTTAGACGAGTGATTTTTCTCAGCATAAAACCAAAAATAGAACAGAAGTTTATGAATAACACTTATAACCAAAACATTGAAGATATTTATCAAAAATTTGAGCCAGTTATTTATAAAGGAAACTTAAGAAAAATAATAGAAACTGCTAGAGAAAATCAAATAAAATTAGTGCTTATAAATTTAGCCAGCATTCTTTCGGATAAAATGGCAGAAGGCGACATTAAAAAAGTTCATTATCCTTGCTTTACTTCGGATATAGAAAAATTAAAGATGCTTCAAGATAGATATAATAAAGCAATCGAAGACATAGTCAAAGAAGAACAAGTAACTTTGATTGATTTAAACAAAGCCATTAATCAGATTTCTGATAAAGGTAGATTATTCTTTGATACGATGCATCCTTATTGCGCAGGTCAAAAGATAATTGCCGAAACAATTTTTAACAATTTAATTAGCCAAAAATTATTAAATCTGGTAAAATGAATAAATTTAATTAAAAACTATGGGAAAATTTATCTCAGCAATAAAAGAAAAAGTATCTCGCTTGGGTATTATTAAAGAGTTCTTTTATTTTTTAAAAGCACGTAAAGTTTGGTGGCTGGCGCCAATCATAATTTTTCTTTTAGTTCTTGGTATCTTGATTATTTTTGTTGAGGGATCTGCCTTAGCGCCATTTATTTATACCTTGTTCTAATTTTTTTATTAATATTTTTACTAACAAAATTTCTCTAAGTTTTAAAGATTTTATAGAGAGCGCTTTTGGGGCGATTTTAGGTGCTGTTATTGCTTTTGTTTTTTGTTACTTTTTCCCTTTCTGGCTAAGGATTTTATTATTGATTATAATAATAGGGATTTTTATTCCTTTAGCTACTAAGCTAGAAAAGTTTTTTAAAAAGAAAGACACAAAAATTATCTTTTTTGATGAAATTATTGGAATGCTTGTTGCTACTTTACCGATTCGTTTTTCTTCGATGGCGATTATCTTAAGCCAAGTATTGATTGCCTTATTATTTTTTAGCTTACTGGATTCAATAAAGATATTTCCAGCTAATAAAATTGAATATCTTTTCGGTGGCTGGGGAATAGTATTTGATGATGTTGTAGCAGGAATTTACACGGCAATAATACTTTTACTAATTTTATAAAGTTATGCTAACTATCACTTCTACTCGTATTAAAAAAGCCTTGCTCCATCCAGGAGCAGCGTTGAATTATTTTAAAAATTACTTGAAAGGAGAAATTATTAGAATTAATTCGAAAAAAGAATTATCATCAAAAATTGTTAAAAGTTTGAAATATCGCGAATGGGAAATAGAGGATTTAATTAAAAATGCAATAGAGGAGCTTTTCATCATTGAAAGTGCCAAGAGAATTTTAAATAATGAATTTTCTTTTTTAGGAATAACAACAAAGCCATTGAAGAAAATAAATTGGCATCAAGATTTAAAATCTGGTCATCTTTGGCCCAGTGATTTTTATTTAGATTTAAGAGAAAAATTAACAAAAGATTATAATAAAGGGTGGGATATAAAATATGTTTGGGAATTATCACGATTTCAATATTTAATTCCTTTGGCTTTAGCATTTTATAAGACAGGTGAAGAAGAATATTTTGATAAATGGCAAGAATTAATTGTAGATTGGATAAAAGACAATCCTGTTTATTATGGGCCAAACTGGATAAATGCTATGGAAGTGGCAATTAGAGCTTGTAATTGGATTTTGTCTTTTGAAATTATTCAAAAGAGATTGCTTCGCTTCGCTCGCAATGACAACCAAGAGTCATTGCGAGGAGCGAACGAAGTGAGCAACGAAGTAATCTCAAAGGATTTTGTAGAAAGATTTCTTTCTTCTCTTTATGAGCATGGCCGCTTTATCTTTAATAATTTAGAATATGCGCCAACTCGTTCTAATCATTATTTGTCTGATATTGTTGGTTTAATTCATATTAGTTTCTTTTTAGAAGGAAATCCGAAAATTAAAAAATGGCAGAAATTTACTGTTCAGGCTTTAGAAAAAGAAATGGACTTTCAAGTTTTGAATGATGGCGTTGATTATGAATTATCAGTTTCTTATCATCGTTATAAAACAGAACTTTTTCTTTGGGCGACGTATGTGTTAAAAATTAATAAGAGCCTGCCTCCTATTAGTCGGCAGAACCTTTTTTCTCGCTTGCTCCGCCACAGACAGAGCTTCGCTCGAAATAAAATTAATCTTTCTAATGAATTTTGGTTAAAATTGGGCAAGATGATGAATTTTGTGTTAGCGATTATAAAACCCAATGGTTTAGCGCCTCAAATAGGAGATAGTGACGATTCGCGACTTTATCTTGTCTGGGAAAATTATTTTTCTTGGGAAAAAAGAAAATATGATTCTTTAATCAAACTTTTTAGTTTAACAAGTGGTAAACAAATAGAAAATTATCCTTTAAATTCCGCTTTTTTTCCCAAAGGAGGTATTTATATTTTAAAAGACAATAATTTTTATTTAATTACTGGCCGGCATAAGGCTTGTTATGGCAAAGGCGGAAGCCATACTCATAATGATATTTTAAGTTTAGAATTTTCCATGCTTGGCGAGGATTTAATTATTGATCCTGGTACTTATGTGTATACATCAGATTATAAAGAAAGAAATAAATTTAGAAGCACCCGAACTCATAATGTGGCTTTATTAGATAATCAAGAACAAAATCCTTTAGTTAATGATCCTTTTTACTTCGAGCAAAGAGCACAGATGGCTGTTAAAAAATATGAGGAACAAAAGGATTTTATTTTTTTTGAAGCTGAACACGATGGTTATAAATATTTAAGACAACCAGTTATTTATCAACGGAGTTTGCTTTGGCATAAACAGAACAAATCACTATCAATCACTGATAAATTTATAGGGGAGGGACATCATGGACTAGAATGGAATTTTCATTTAGCAGCCGATATTAAAATCTGGATGAAAAATAACAAAAATAACAGCAGAGAGATGATTTTGATTAGTAAAAGCAACTCTTTTCTTTTTCAAGCCCCAAAAAAGTTAAATTGTGCTATTATAGAAGATGAAGTTTCACCATCATATGGAATAAAGATACCTTCTAAAACCCTTCGTTTTAGCGGTTTCCTAAATTTTTCAACTAAAAAAGACAGCCAAAAAGAATTTCAGTTTAAAATTGAACCAATACATTAATCTGATGAGAATTCTTTTATACACTCAATATTTTCCTCCAGAAACTAATGCGCCAGCCAATCGTTGGGGTTATTTTGCTAAATATCTAAAAGAAAAAGGACACGAAATAACAGTTTTGACTTCTTATCCTAATCATCCTTTAGGCAAGATATTTGACGGTTATAAGAATCGTTGGTGCTCAAAAGAAAGTCAAGATGATTTAGAAATTATTCGCAACTGGACTTATATTTCTTCTTCGAGAAAATTTATTCCTCGCTTTTTAAATTATAGTTCTTTTGCTTTTTCAAGTTTTATTAATAGTCTTTTTTTAAAAAAATATGATTTGATAATTGCTTCTTTACCACCGTTGTCAGTCGGTTTTATTGGCCAGAAAATAGCGAAAAAACAAAAAAAACCTTTAGTTTTAGACGTAAGAGATTTGTGGCCAGAAGCTGCTGAAGAAACTGGTTATTTAAAAAAGGGTTGGCTTTATTTTTATTTTCTTAAAAAAGCCGCAAAATTATATCATCAAACAAATACTATCTTAGTTAACTCGCTGGCTATTTCAGAGAAATTAGTCTGTTCTTACGGCGTTCCTAAGGCAAAAATAGAATATCTTCCTAATGGCGCTGATTTAAAGTTTTTTCAAACAAATGTTGATACTTCGGTAATTGATAAAAAATACAATATTCAAAAAAAGTTTGTTGTTCTTTACACCGGACTTTTAGGTTATGCTCAGGCACCAGAAATAATGATTGAGGCAGCCGATGCCTTAAGAGATAAAAAAGATATTGTGTTTTTAATTGTTGGTACTGGACCTCTTGAGGAAGAATTAAAAATTGAAGCCAGAAAATTAAAATTAACGAATGTCATTTTTACTGGTTTACGGCCTCACGAAGAAATGCCCCAATTTGTTACTTTAGCTGATATCTGCCTTATCCCTTATAAAAATAAAGAGACCTTTAAAGATAATATTCCTTCTAAAATGTTTGATTACCTGGCATCTGGAACACCAATAATTATAAATTTAGAAGGTGAAGCAAGCAGCATTCTTTTAAAATCTCAAACTGGAATTTTAGTAAAGCCAGAAAATCCTCAGTTTTTGGCTGATGGTATTTTAAAACTTTATGCTGATAAATTTTTAAGGGAAAAAATGGGAACTTTGGCTAAAACTTATGCTGCTAATAATTTTGACAAGAGAGAAATTAGTCAAAAATTAGAAATAATTTTAAAGACTCTTCTTCCTTAATTACCATGAAGACATTAAACTCTTTGAAAGTTATCTTTTTAGCCCTAGGAGACTTATTGATTTTTTATTTTTCTCTGTTTTTAGCAATTTTTTTAAGGTATCACTTTGTTTTTAGAGAAGAAATTTTTGTTTCTGCTGGTAATTATTTCTTACCTGTGTTTTTAATTTGGCTTATTATTTTTCTTATTGGCCGGCTTTACGAATTGCCTTATACTGCCAACCGCAGGGAATTCTTTGAGAGAATAATAAAGATTTTTCTCGCTAATATTCTTATCGCCGCTTTATATTTTTATCTTTTTACTCCAACTTATTACAGACCTTCCTTAGTTTTAGTGATGACGGTTTCCTTTTCTTTTATTATTTTTATTTTCTGGCGAACTTTGGCTAATAAAATTCTTCAATTTAAAAGATTAAAAGTTGTGTTTTTGAGTCAAAATCCTCTGGCCGAAGAGCTTAAGGTTTTTCTTTCAAAAAATCCTCAATTAGGTTACGAAATTGTTAAGGAGGAGCAGCCAAAAGAAGCACCAGTTTTAATTATTCATGATTCCAAAAATCTCCTTGATTTTTATGAGAAAGTAATGAGTCGCGTGCCTTTAGAATTATTATCGAAAGAATGGTTCGATTTTGTTTTGTCGCGATCAAATCTTGATTTTTACGAAGCCATTAAAAGATTTTTTGATTTTGTTGGCGGTATTATGCTTTTCATTATTTCTTTGCCTCTTTGGCCGATAATCACTTTGCTGATTAAAATTGATTCTCAAGGTTCGATTTTACATCGTTCTATTAGAATAGGTAAAAATAGAAAAGAGTTTATCATTTACAAGTTTAGAACAATGGTTAATAATGCTGATAAAATTGGACCTTTTTGGACTTTGGAAGATGATTCCAGGATTACCAAAATCGGAAAAATTTTGCGTTTTTCTCATTTAGATGAAATCCCGCAAGTTTTAAATATTATCAGAGGTGATATTTCTTTTGTAGGACCGAGACCAGAGGAAAAAAAATTAATTGAACTTTTTGAGAAGAAAATTCATTTTTATGAATACCGTTTTTTAATGAAACCAGGAGCAATTGGTTGGGCGCAAATTAATTATCCTCATGGCTCTTCAATTGAAGATGCTCGTCATAAATTAGAATATGATTTCTATTATTTTAAAAATAGGAATCTTTTCTTTGATTTTATTATTGCCTTAAAGGCTTGGAGAATTCCTTTTGAAATACCAACGCACTGAGGCTCGGATATGTTGTCACAAAAACACGCTATCAAATTCCCCTGCGAGGAATTTGCGCTTGAGCTCGGCCTCGCTCCCGAGCACTCAATACTTTGAGTGCTCGGACCATGCTCGCTCGGCCTGCGCTACGGTTTTTGTTAACAACATATCCTCACCTTATTAAAGGCGAGCGATTGTTGACTTTTTAAAAATATAGGCGTATAATACCGCATAGAGTGAGTGTTCGTTACGCTAGCGGAGATTTATCTCCTATAACGTGATCCAGCTATTTGTTGCCGAGCACCCAGGATTTATCCTGGGTGCTCGGTTTTTATTATCATTAATTATATTTACTCTTGATTATTAATTTTTCTTGTTTTAAAATGAAGATGGGTCCGGAGGCTGAGCACTCGCTTAAAACAAATAGCATTGGAGTACACCCCTTCGGACCCACTGCTTTAGAAAATATAAAAAAGAATGAAGGTAATAAAAGGAATTAAACAAAATATTTCTTTAAAGAATTACACGACTTTTAAGATTGGTGGTAAGGTAAAATACTTCGCTGAAGTTAAAAATTTACAAGAATTAAAAAAAATTATTCAATGGGCAAAAGACAATCATTTGTCTTTTTTTATTTTGGGTAATGGTTCCAATGTTTTGTTTTCTGACGAGGGATATCAAGGAATAATAATAAAAATTAAAAATTCTACTCTTAAAAAAATTAATCAAACTGTCATCCTTGTTGATGCTGGTTTGTCTCTAGGAGAATTTTTAAACAAATGTGTTCAAAATCAATGGCGAGGATTTGAATGGATGGCAGGTATTCCTGGCACGATTGGCGGAGCAATTTATGGTAATGCTGGTGCTTTTGGAAATGAAATGAAAAATTTTGTTAAAAAAGTCATCACTCTTGATTCTCAAAATTTCAAAATTAAGCATTATTTATTATCTCAATGTAAATTTGGCTATCGGGAGAGTATTTTTAAAAAAAACAAAGAAATCATTTTAGCGGTAGAACTTAAAGTAAAGAAAGGAAATCAAGCTGAAATTCAAAAAATTATTCAAGAAAACTGGCAGTATAAACTTCAACATCAAATGTTTAGATATCCTTCAGCTGGCAGTATCTTTAAAAATATAATTCTTAAAGAAACGCCTTATCAAAAAGCGTATAATGCGAAAAAGCAACTTGTCAAAATCCAAGACGAAGAAATTCAAGTGAAAGGAGGGAAAATTTCTGCTGGTTGGTTTATAGAAAAATGTGGTTTGAAAGGTAAAATTCGTGGCGGAGCAAAAATTTCTGACTTTCATGCCAATGTTATCATTAATTTTAAACAAGCAAAAGCAAAAGACGTTTTATTTTTGATTAATTTAATAAAAGAAAGTGTTTGGAAAAAATTTCAAATTACTTTAGAAGAAGAAATTGTAATTGTAAAGTGAAAAACACTTGCCCCGTTAGAGGTTTGCGATAGTTTTAAGAAATAATTCATTATATTTTTTATTGAATCTATTTTACTCTCGCAAAAAAGTATTAAAACACTTTTTTGCCCAAAATAATAATGGCAAACCTCTAACGGGGCTTGACACGAAAAATAGAAGCGGTAAAATTAAGATATGGAAATGAAGATTAATAAAATTTTAAATTAAAATTTTATTAATGATAAACCAAGCAGGATTTTATTAAAGGTCGACTGCTTAGAATTAACTCTGCTATTTAAATTTTCAAAAATTTATATAGCTCAATAAAAAAACATGGCAAAAAAAAGAGTAAAGAAAGCCAAGAAGCCAGTCAGAAAAGCAAAAAAAGCAAAAAAGGCAAAAAAAGGCGGTAAAAAACATCGCAGATAAGTCTTAAGAAAATGACTTGGCTTTAACCCCCTCCTTTCGATCGAAAGAAGGGGGTTTGCTTTATGGGAGATTTTCAGCTAAAATAGAAATAGTTCTATTATGAATATTACTATTACTTCCAAAAACTTTGAATTATTAGAAGCTTATAAAAATAATATTGAAGTTAAATTCAATAATCTAGAAAAATTTACCAAGAAATTTGGAACCAAAGTCGATCTGGATGTTACTATTGTTAAAGATACTAATCGTCATGAAACTGGAGATATTTTTTTTGCCAAAGCAAAATTTCAAATTCCTGGGAAAGATTTGTTTTGTGAAGAAAAGGGTTCTAGTTTAGATGAAGCTGTCGATAAATTAAAAGATAGCCTTAAAAGATTAATTATCGAGAATAAAGAAATTAAACAAACTAACTGGAGAAGATTCACTAAAATTTTTCGAAAAAGGGAATAACTACGAATTTCGTATTGATTATGTTTTCATTTTTCAATCCCAACGAAGCTTATTTAGATAGAAAGAAGAACATCTTAGAAAAAATAAACCAGCGAGAAAAAGATTGGGGAACTCTTTCCAAGGAAGAAATTCAAAAAAAGATTCAATCTTTTAAAGAACAAATATCCAATAATCTAACTTTAGGGGATATTCTTCCGGAGATGTTTGCTTTAACAAGAATAGCGGCTCAAAGAACTCTAGGTCAGCGTCATTTTGATGTGCAGCTCGCAGCTGGTATAGCTCTTCATGAAAATAAAGTGATAGAAATGAAAACCGGTGAGGGAAAAACTTTAGTAGCTACTTTACCAGCAAGTTTAAATACTCTTGAAGGAAAGGGAGTTCACATTATTACTGTTAACGATTATTTAGCCCAAAGAGATACAGTTTGGATGGGACAAATTTATGATTATTTAGGATTATCAATTGGTTGTATTACTCAAGAAGGGGCATATCTCTATGATTCTGAATACAAATTGAAAGGAACAGAAGAAAAAGAAACTTTAGATAAACAAAGGGATGAATTCGGAGGTTTTAAAGTTTTTAAAGAATTTTTAAGGCCAGTCCCAAGGAAGGAAGCTTATCTAGCAGATATTACTTATGGTACTAATACAGAATTTGGTTTTGATTATCTAAGAGATAATTTAGTTTATGATTTAAAAGATAAGATTCAAAGACCACATCATTATGCCATAGTTGACGAGGTGGACAGTGTTTTAATTGATGAAGCCAGAACTCCCTTAATTATTTCTGTTCCCGATGAAGAAGCGCCAAAACTCTATCAGCAATTTGCTGCTTTAGCGCCTCAATTTAAAAAAGATGTTGATTTTATTATTGACGAAAAACAAAAAGCTATTAGTTTAACCGAAACAGGTTTAGATAAAGCAGAAAAAATTTTTGGTTTTAATATTTTTGATCAAAAAGGCATAGTTTTTACTCATTATTTAGAAACAGCCCTCCAAGCCCATCATCTTTATTTAAAAGATAAAGATTATATAGTGAAGGATGGTAAAGTGATTATTGTTGATGAATTTACCGGTAGACTATTATTTCAAAGAAGGTATTCTGGCGGTTTGCATCAAGCGATTGAAGCTAAGGAAAGAGTACCTGTTCAGCAAGAAAGTCGCACAGTAGCTACAATCACCTTACAAAATTATTTTAGAATGTATCAAAAGCTTGCTGGGATGACTGGTACTGCTTCAACTTCAGCCGAAGAATTTAAAAAAGTATATAACCTTGATGTGGTAGTTATTCCGACTAATAAACCGATGGTAAGAAAAAATTTGCCAGATAGAATATACAAAAACCAAGAAGTAAAATTAAAAGCCGTTGTTAAAGCCGTGAAAGAAAAATATGATCAAGGTCAGCCAATTTTAATTGGCACGCCTTCGGTAGAAAAAAATGAACTTTTAAGTTTATATCTGAAAAAAGCCAATATTCCCCATAATGTTTTAAATGCTAAGAAACATGAAAAAGAAGGAGAAATTATTGCCCAAGCTGGCAAATTACATAAAGTTACTGTTGCTACTAATATGGCTGGCCGAGGAGTAGATATTATTTTAGGTGGTAATCCGTTGAATAGAGAAGAACGAGAAAAAATTCTTGCTTTAGGTGGTCTTCATATTATTGGTACAGAAAGACACGAAGCAAGAAGAATTGATAATCAATTGCGCGGTCGATCCGGTCGTCAAGGCGACCCTGGCTCTTCGCAATTTTTTCTTTCTTTGGGAGATGATTTAATAAGAATTTTTGCGCCTAAATCTCTGCCTAATTTAATGGAAAAATTAGGTTGGCCAGAAGATCAACCTATAGAACATTCGATGGTTTCTAAAGCCATTGAAATGGCTCAATCAAAAATCGAAGGTTATTATTTTGATATGAGAAAGCATATTTTGGAATATGATGACATCATTAACAAACAAAGAACGGCTTTCTATAAAATGAGAGATGATATTTTGATGAAAGAAAAGAAAAAACAATTAATCGATTATGTAAAAAATATTTTTAACGAAAAGGGAATAGCTTTTCCCGAAGAGAAACTTCAGCAAAAAATTCAAACTTTCGATGAGGAAAAATTAAAAGCAACTTTTAAAATCTTTGCTTTGAGAATCTTTGATAGCCTATGGATAGAGCAAATAGAAAAAATGGAATCTCTAAGAAATTCTACTTCTTTGAGAGCTTATGGCGGCAAAGATCCATTAATTGAATATAAAAAAGAGAGTTATTATTTTTATAAAGAATTAGGTGAAAACTTTAAAACTCTTTTAGTTCAAAATATCAAAAATATTTTGGAAACATAATTTTGACTTTTGACTTTTGAATTTTTATTATCATGTATCAAGTTAACATTCAACAGTTTTCTGGTCCTTTGGATCTATTGCTTCAATTAGTGGAGAAACAAAATTTAACCATCACTGAATTGTCCTTAGCTCAAGTTACTCAGGAGTACGTGGTATTTTTAAACGAGCAAGAAAAAATTAATTCAGAGGACTTAGCTGATTTTTTAGTGATTGCTTCTACTTTGCTTTTAATAAAATCCCGTTCGCTTTTGCCATCTTTGGTTTTAGCTCCAGAAGAAGAAGCAGAAATTATGGACTTGGAAACTCGTTTAAAAATCTATAAACTATATAAAGAAGCCGGAGGAAAGCTAAAAGAGATATTTAAAAAAGAGATTTATGTTTTTGATCGTCCTTATTGGAAAAATATAGAAGCAAAATTTTCACCTCCTCCTCATTGCTCTTTAGAAAGTTTAAACACTGCTTTCTTAAAAATTCTCAAGGAGATTCAAATAGAAGAGACAAAACCTTTAACCGAGAAGAAAATTCAAAGGATTATTAGTTTAGAAGAAAGGATTAAAGAATTAATCCAAAAGATTACTCAAGGTAAAATATTTCGACTTCAAGATTTGGCCGAAGAAAAACAGGATAAAATTGATGGTTCGACTACGCTCACCATCGATTCTGAGAAAAGTCGAAGAATTGATTTAATTCTGACTTTTTTAGCTACTTTGCACTTAGCCAAACAAAAAATCATTAAAATTGAACAAAAAAATAATTTTGGAGAAATATGGATCTCGAACCAATCTTAGAAAGTTTATTATTTGCTTCTGGTGAACCTCAAAGCGTTAAAGAGTTGGGCTCTTTATTAAATGAAAAAGAGGAAATAATCCAAGAAGCGCTTCTTAAATTAAAAAATTCTTATGAAAATGAAAAAAGGGGATTAAGGTTGATTAATAATGATAATAAATGGTTATTAACTACTAATTCGGCTGTCTTGCCATTTTTGAACAAGCTTAAAAAAGAAGTTTTTGAAGGCGATTTAAGTTCTGCTGCTGCTGAAACTTTGGCTATTGTTAGCTATCGTGGTCCAATTTCTCGAGCGGAAATCAATGAAATCCGAGGAGTAGATTCAAGCTATATTCTTCACCAGCTTTTATTGCGCGAATTGATTGAACGCTTTCCTAATCCCAAAAGAATAAATACTTTTCTTTATAGCATTTCTTTTAAATTTATGAATCATCTGGGTATTAGCAGTGTCAAAGATTTACCAAATTATGAAGAACTTCATCAAAAAACTTTCAAATAAAACTTTTTTTTTCTGGTTTATCTTTATTTTCAGCTTAATTCTAATCTCTTATGGAGGTTATTTAAAAAACTATCTTTCAAATAATCACAAGGCTTTTGTTACTCTTACTCCAGCTCCAGAATCAATAAAAGCCACTGCTTATTTAGTTGGTGATTTGACATCAGGGCACATTTTAATATCAAGAAATAAAGATCTTCATCTTTTTCCAGCTTCTCTTTCAAAATTAATGACAGGGGAGATAGCGCTTGATAAATTTCCCCTTAATAAACAAATCTACATTACTCCTTATATGATGAGTGCTGAGGGAGAAGAAGGTGGTCTAAAAATAGGAGAAATTCTAAAGGTTGAGGACTTATTAAAAATTCTCTTGATTTCTTCTTCTAATGATGCAGCTATAGCTTTGGCTGAGTCTTTTGAAAAAGGGAATCAAGCCTTTGTTGATTTAATGAATGAAAAGGCTCAAAAATTAGGTTTGTATAATACAGCCTTTTTCGATGCTACAGGTTTAGATAGAAAAGGTAATTTTACTACTATTGAAGATTTATTTAAGCTTAGCCAGGATATTTATAAAAATTATTCTCTTTTGGGGGAAATTACTAGAAAACCAGAAGATACTGTTTTTTCTAGCGATGGACAAATTACGCACTATTTTAAAAATACCAATATTTTAATTGGTCAATTGCCATATTTATGGTTAGGAAAAACTGGTTCCACGCCTGATGCCAAAGATTGTCTCTTGACTATCTTTGAAATTCCTTTAAAAGATGATAAAATAAGCATAGCTATTATAGTTCTTAATTCGACTGACAGGTTTGAAGATACAATTCAACTGTATGATTGGTTGCGAGAGATTTTAGAAATTTAATGCAATCAAATTTAATTTCTTACTAATGAATTATTTTACTGATTTTTCCCCCTCATTTCAATTAATCAGAATTCTTCTTTTAGCAATTTTTGCTTCAGCTTTAGCAACAATTTTTACTCCAATATGGACAAAAGTTTTATATAAATATCGTTTAGGAAAACAGATAAGAGATGATGCTAATGCGCCAGTATTTATTAGCCTTCATAAAAAGAAAACAGGTACACCAACTATGGGAGGTGTTTTAATATGGGGGACAACTTTAATTGTAACCTTCGTTTTTTTCATTTTGAGCAAAACTGTTAATGGCTTTTGGTCTCAGATTAGTTTTCTTTCGCGATCTCAGACTTGGCTGGTTTTAGCAGCTATGACTGGTGCCGCTTTAGTAGGATTATCAGATGACCTCTTAGGTATCTTCCGTATTGGACCAAAAGGCGGTGGTTTACGGATGAGAGATAAGGTTTTGATTTATACTCTTATCGCCGCTCTTGGTGCGTGGTGGTTCTGGACAAAATTAGGATATAACAGTATTACTATTCCTTTCTTTGGTCCTCTTACTTTAGGATCTTGGTATATTCTCTATTTTATTTTTATCTTAGTGGCAACAATTTTTTCTATGAATGAGACTGATGGTCTCGATGGTTTAGCGGCTGGAGTGGCTCTGGTAGGTTTTATTTGTCTTTTAGTTGTTGCCTTTGTAAAAGGTAAATATGATTTAGCTGCTTTCTTAGGGACTTTTATCGGGACAATAATTGCTTTTCTTTGGTTCAATATTTATCCAGCCCGTTTCTTTATGGGTGATACTGGTGCTATGACTTTGGGTATTACCATGGGAGTAGTAGCAATGTTGACTGATACTTCTTTATTTTTGCCGTTTTTTGCTTTTATTTTAGTAGTGGAATCAATGTCAGTCATTATCCAAAAGATTTACAAAAAAATTAAACATAAAAAACTTTTCCTTTCGACTCCTATTCATCATCATTTTGAAGCCAAAGATTGGCCGGAAACTAAGGTTACTATGCGTTTTTGGATTTTATCTGGTGTAGTGGCTGCTTTTGGCTTGGCTCTATACTTTCTTGACATATTTTTGATATAATAATATGAGTAGGGTTTTAAAATTTAAAATTAAAAATTGATTTAAGGTATGGGTATTGATTATCAAAATAAGCTAGCGGAATTAATGATTTTAGCAGCTCAACAAGGTGCTTCTGACTTGCATCTTAGCGTGGGCAAACATCCAACAGTGAGAATCGATGGTAATTTAGTGCCAATCTCTAATGAACCAATTTTAACTCCGGAAATGACTGCTGGTTTAATTAGTTCTCTTTTAACTCCTGAACAGGAAGAAAAGCTTATTCAAGAAAAAGAGATCGATTTTGCTTTTTCTTATGAAGATAAGATTCGTTTTAGAATTAATGTTTATTTTCAAAGAGGTTATCTTTCCGCTGCCTTACGTTTAATTTCTACTCATATTCGAACAGTCGAGGAATTAAATTTGCCACCAATTACTCATGAATTTTCTAAATATAATCAAGGGTTTGTTTTGGTAGTTGGTCCTGCTGGTCATGGTAAAACTACTACTTTAGCCGCTTTGATTGATGAAATTAATCACAAAAGAATGGACCATATTATTACCATTGAAGATCCTATCGAATATACTTTTATTCAAGATAGAGCTTTGATAGATCAAAGAGAAGTAGGAAGCGATACTTTAAGTTTTAATCGGGGTTTAAGATCTGTTTTGCGACAAGATCCTGATGTGGTGATGATTGGTGAAATGCGTGATCCAGAATCAGTTTCTATTGCTTTGACTGCTGCTGAAACTGGCCATTTAGTTTTTTCCACTCTTCATACCAACTCCTCGAGCCAAACGATTGATAGAATCATTGATAGCTTTCCAGCTTCTCAGCAAAATCAAGTGCGCTCGCAGTTAGCCTCCACTTTACTGGGAATAGTTTCCGAAAGATTGATACCGAGAATTTCTGGCGGCAGAATTCCAGCTTGTGAAATTATGTTTGCCAACGCCGCAGTTAAAAATCTGATTCGCGAAGCTAAAACTTATCAAATCGATCTAGTCATAGAAACTTCTACTCAAGAAGGAATGACATCTCTTAATAGGTCCTTAATTGATTTAGTAAGAAAGCGCGAAATTTCTTTAGAAACAGCAGAAACATATTCTTTAAATCCATCAGAATTAAGACAATTATTAGGTTAATATATGAAATTTATTTACAAGGCAAAAGATAAATTAGGCAATATTAAAACTGGAGCGGTTGAGGCTCGTTCTTTGGATGCTGCCTTAAAATTGCTCCAGAGTTATGAGCTAATTGTTTTAGATATTAATCCGGAAAGGAAAATTACTTTTTTTGACGAACTTTTTGGCAAAAGAACCAGAGTTTCCAAAAAAGATTTGGCTATTTTTTTAAGACAATTTGCCACTTTGCTTCAAAGCCAAGTGCCTTTAACCGAAGCTTTAAAAACTTTATTGATTCAAGCTGCCACTCCAGCCATTAAAGATTTAACCTTTGAATTAATTTCTGATTTGGATGCTGGTCTTTCTCTCTCCAAATCTGTGGAAAAAAGATCGAATATTTTTGGAGAATATTATAGCCAGATGATTAAATCCGGAGAAATTTCCGGCCGCTTGGAAGAGGTGCTGGGTTATTTGGCTGATTATGCCGAACACGAAAATGATTTAATGGCCAAAGCTAAATCATCAGCTACTTATCCTGCTTTTCTCTTTTTAACTTTCTTAGTTATCGGTACGGTAATTACTGTGGCTTTAGCTCCTCAAATGGCATCTATTTTTGATGAGTTTGGAAAAACACCGCCTCTTAGCACTCAGATTCTTATTTTTATCGGCAGCTTTTTGAATCAATGGGGTATTTTACTTTTAATTTTTCTTTCGGGAATAGCCTGGTTATTGTTTAATTATTTTCGTTCCAAAGAAGGACAGAAAGTAGGTGGAGTGTATTTGTTAAAAATCCCCGTGATTGGCAAGATTTATAAAAAAATATTTATTAGCCGTTTTGCTGAGACTGCTGGTAATTTAATTTTAGGCGGTATTACAGCAGTCACCGCTTTTGAAGTGGCAGGTGATGCCACTGGTAATTATGTCTATCAAAAAATTGGACAAGAAGTAGCGGAAAAATTACAAACAGGAGAAAATATTAGCAATGTTCTAAAAAACTATTACGAATACTTTCCGCCTTTGGTTAGCCAAATGACAGCAGTGGGAGAAAGCACTGGCCGTTTAGAAGAGATTTTTAAAAAAGTCGCAGAATATTATCAAAAAGAAGTAGATCGATCTTTTTCTACGATGATTGATTTACTCCAACCGGTTTTGGTAGTCTTAATTGGTATTTTAGTTGGTTTTTTGGTCGCAGCAGTACTTTTGCCAATTTATCAATTAGCGCAAGGAATATAAAATTCAAATTTTAAAAAGGTCGAATAATTAATAATTAAAAATTATGAAAAAATATAAAGGTTTTACCCTTATTGAAATGTTGATAGTGATTACGATAATTGCTTTATTGGCTTCTTTGATTTTAGTTGGTATGGGAGGAGCGAGAGCCAAGGCGCGTGATGCAAGAAGAATCGCAGATTTAAGATCTGTGCAGAATGCTTTAGAATTATATTATGCCAGTAACTCTGCTTATTCTGATGCAACTACTTGGACTGACTTAAAAACAGATTTAGCAACAGTTGGTTCTTCTCAAATTCCTAATGACCCGGATAAAACTAAGAGCTATCAGTACTGTTCCGAAGATAATAATTTAAGTTATATTTTAGCAGCTCAACTTGAAACTGATGATGCCGCTTTAACAGAAAGTTTTTCAGGAGAGACTTGCGGTAGTTTAAGTTGTGGGCAAGCTACTAAAGTTTATTGTCTTCAACCCTAATATTTTATCCAATTTAAAAGAGTGAATTTTGGGATGCTGTTTTTGGTATTTGTTTTTGGTACTATTATTGGCAGTTTTATCAACGTTTTAGTTGATAGAACTGATACTAAAGATTCGCCCTTGAAAGGGCGATCTTTTTGTCCTTATTGCCATAAAACTTTAGCTTGGTGGGAAATGGTGCCAGTGTTAAATTATTTTTATTTAAAAGGCAGATGTTCTTCTTGCCATCATAAATTATCCCTTCATTATCCGATGGTAGAGTTTGCTACTGGTTTATTGTTTGCCTTAGCTTGTTGGCGCTTTTTTCGTTTTCCTTTAATTAACTTGCATCTATTTACTGTTTTTAGTTTAGAGAATATTTTAATTCTGATCAATTTATTTTTTTGGTTTTACTGGCTTTTTGTTTTTTTGGTTATTTCTCTTTATGATTTGAAAAAATATTTAATTTTGAGTGAGGTATTAATACCGGCAATTATCGTAAGTTTTTTGTGGCGAATTTTTTTAGGAGTTATAATTTTCATAAAACATTTTACTTTTCTTCCTCAGATAAATCTTTTACTTGGTTCTCAAACTTATGTTTTCGGAAATTATCCTTATTTCATTTCCTTAATTTTAGGAACAATATTTAGCGGAGGATTAATTTCTTTATTGGTTTATTTAACTAAAGAAAAAGCCATGGGCTGGGGCGATGCCATTGTAGCAATTTTTATTGGCATTATTTTGGGTTGGCCAGAAACAGTTATGGCGTTAATTATTGCCTTTCTTTCCGGCGGCTTTGTTTCTTTAATTCTTATGGCTTTAAAAAAGAAGACCATGAAAAGCTATTTACCCTTCGCTCCATTTTTATCTTTTGGAGCAGTGACAGTGATGCTTTTTGGTGATATAATAATAAAAGGGTATTTATCTTTATTACTAATAGGATGAGAAACGTATTTTTTAAGAAAAAAGGCTTTACCATTATTGAAATGATGGTGACTCTAAGCATTGTGACGCTTTTAGCAGTGATGGTTTTAGCTTATTCTCGTCAAAGTGAGAGAGTAACGAATTTAATCAGAGATAGCGATAAAATGGTTTATGAATTACGTCGGGCTCAAAATTTGGCGATGCTAACTTTGCAACGATCTTCCAATCAAGCTATTTGCGGTTGGGGAATATATATAAATAAAGAGGTTTTACCTCAAACGCAATATATTTTGTTTTCTGATTTTTGTAATACTGGCACGCAGGGACAATATGATTCAGAGGAAGAGTTTGAAATTGTTAATTTACTAAAAGGGGTTGAAATAATCGAGACTAATATTTTTTCGGTTGCTTTTGTGCCTCCAGAACCACAAACAAAATTTTACCCAAACTTAATCGAGGGAGAAAATGCTAATATAAAAATGTGCTTAGAAACTAAACCTGATGTTTGTTATACAATCTATGTATCTTCAGCTGGACAAATTAAAAAATAAGAGCCTGTCTCGCTCTGCTCGGCAGAACCTTTTTTCTTGCTTCGCTCGAAATAAATTTAACAGAGCGTTTACTTTAGTTGAAGCCTTAGTAGCTTTATCGATTTTAATTGTGGGAATTATTTCTGGTTTTATTTTAGTCACTAAAGCTTTATATAATGTCACAATTATCCAGGACAGATTAACTGCTAGCTTTTTAGCTCAAGAAGGAATAGAACTGGTGAGACAAATAAGAGATACGAATTATTTGAAGACTTTAGGCGGTGCATCAACTGATTGGGATGATAACTTAAAAACTGATGGAGATTATCTCATTGCTGCTGATATCTATACTGGAACTGTTATCCTTCCACTTCCGCCTTGGCAAGATAAAAGTTTATATTATCATCCTTCTTCTGGCTTATATAATTATGATAATACTGGTGATGCTACTCCAACAGTTTTTAAAAGAAAGATGAATATTACCCATGTTTCTTCTGATGAAATTCGAGTCCAGTCAATTATGAATTGGAAAAGTAGAAACATTAATTTTAGTTTTACTGTCGAAGATCATCTTTTTAACTGGCTAAAACTATAATTATGAATTTTAACAAATTTCTACGAATTTCAATGAATTTCAAGCAAAAGCCGAAGGCCTTTACTTTAATTGAGGTTTTAGTTTCCGTGGGCATTTTTCTTTTGACTATTATGGCGATTTCACAGATTTTTATTACAGTGGTTCGTTCAGAAAGAGTAGCTTACGCGCTTTTAAATAGTGAAAATAATGTCAGAAATAATTTAGAATTAATGGCTAAGACTATTAGAATGGGTAAAAACTTTAATTTATCTTCAGATAATAAAGAATTATGTTTTAATTATTATTTAGAAAATCAATGGCAACTTCTTTGCTATAAGTTTAACCTAGATTTAGAAAACTTAGAAAAATCTTTAAATAATGGAGACTATTATTCTCTTCTTGATCCCCAAATTCAAGTTGTTTCTGGCTATTTTCATCAAATAGGTAATGGCTCTAATTCTCAATTATCTTTTATTATTCAATTAGAAGCTCAAGTGCAAGCAAGAGGTATAAAATATCCTTTTCATGTAGAAACAGCAGTGACCTCAAGATACATTGGTCAATAAAAAAGGACAATAAAAAAATTTTATGAAAAAACCAAAAGGACAAATCTTTTTAATGAGCATTCTGATTTTAAGCGTTGTTTTGACGGCAGGTATGGTTTTAATGGCGATTTTTATTAAAGATTTAAAACAATCCACAGAAACCAGCGCCTCAGTCAAAGCTTTTTATGCTGCTGATAGTGCGATGGAATGGCAGCTCTATAAAACTTTTGTTGATTCCAGTGTTTCTTCGCCATTACAACCCTTTGAGAACGGAGCTTCTTGCTGCTCTAATGATTTAGTGAACAATACTTATAACGAAGCAACTGGCAGCGGAAATATTCAAACCATTGGTGTTGCTGGTAATGTCCGAAGAGGCATCGAAATTAACTTTAATCCTTAAAATTGAATCGTTTGCATATGACCAAAGAGGAAGCCAAGAAGAGAATCGAGGTATTGAAAAAAGAAATAGAAAAATATCGTTATGCTTATCATGTGCTTGATCAATCATTAATTTCTGATGAAGCCTTAGATTCTCTTAAAAAAGAACTTTTTGATTTAGAACAGCGATATCCAGCATTGATTACTCCTGATTCGCCGACTCAAAGAGTAGAAGGCGAACCTTTAAAATTTTTTAGGAAAGTTAAACATCAAGTACCGATGATTTCTTTAAATGATGCTTTTTCTGAAAAAGATATGAAAGACTGGCATGAAAGGATTACAAAATTAGTTGATTCTGAGCGAAGTCGAAGGATTGAATTTTATTGTGAGTTTAAATTTGATGGTTTAGCTGTTTCTTTGGAATATGAGAATGGAATCTTTTATGTTGGCTCAACTAGAGGAGACGGAAGAATCGGTGAAGATGTTACTCAAAATTTAAAAACTATAGAATCAATTCCTCTTCGTTTGCATAATAAAAATAATATAGAAGTAAGAGGCGAAGTATTATTGACAAAAAAAGAATTTCAAAAAATTAATCAGGAACAAATTAAAAAAGGGTTATTGCCTTATGCTAATCCTCGCAATCTAGCTGCTGGTTCTATCCGTCAGTTAGACCCAAAAATTACTGCTTCCCGTCATTTAGTCTTTTATGCTTATGATTTAATTTCGAGCGAAGCGAGAAAAAAGGTTCTGCCGAGCAACGCGAGGCAGGTTCTTATTACAGACTTTGACGAAGAAACCCATGAAGACAAACATTCAATTCTCAAAACTTTAGGTTTTAAAACCCATCTTAATAATGGAAAAGTAAATAGCATAGAAGAAGTATTTAAAATCCATGATAGCATTCGTCAACAAAGAGAAAAATTGCCTTATCAAATCGATGGGGTAGTGGTAATTGTCAATAATAATAAATTGTTTGAATCTTTGGGCACAGTGGGTAAAGCGCCACGTGGTGCCATAGCTTTTAAATTTCCTCCTAAAGAAGCTACTACCATAGTTGAAGATATTATTATTCAAGTTGGGAGAACAGGCGTTTTAACTCCGGTGGCAATATTAAAGCCTGTGGTAGTTGGTGGAGTAACTATTACTCGCTCTACTTTACATAATAAAGAACAAATAAAAAAGTTGGGTTTAAAAATAGGAGATACAGTAATTGTCAGTCGCGCTGGGGATGTTATTCCGCAAGTGATTAAAGTGTTGCCTCATTTACGAACAGGTAAAGAAAAAACTTTTTCTCTGCCTAAAAATTGCCCGATTTGCCATACTAAAGTTATTGAAGATCAAGGGGGCATTATCGTTCGTTGCCCTAATAAAAAATGCCCAGCTCGTTCTCAAGAAAGATTATATCATTTTGTTGGCAAGGGAGGATTTGAGATGAAGGGAATAGGGCCAAAAATTATTAATCGCCTTTTAGATGAAGGATTAATTCAGGATGCTAGTGATTTATTTGATTTAGAAGAAGGAGATATCGCAGTCCTCGAAAGATATGGCGAAAAATCAAGTCAGAATATTATTAAAGCTATTAGTTCTAACCAAAATATTCTCCTTAATCGTTTTCTTTATAGTTTAAGTATTCTTCATTTAGGAGAAGAAAATGCCATAATTTTAGCTCAGTATCTACAAAAGAAAATTAATTCATCGGCAAACGGATTGCAAATTAAAGATTTGATTAAATTATCATCCTCTTTAAGACTGGAAGAATTGATGCAAATTTCTTCTTTCGGTCCTAAAATCAGTCAAGCGATTTTTGGTTGGTTTCAAGATAAAAATAATTTGAATTTTTTGAAAAAATTAGCTATCAAAGGCATTAAAATTTTACCTGTATTTTTGGAAACTAAGGGCAAATTAAAAAATTTAACTTTTGTTTTTACAGGCATATTAAAATCAATGTCTCGAGAAAAGGCGAAAGCAAAGATTATCTCTTTAAGTGGAACAGTGAATGAAAGTGTTTCTTCGAAAACCGATTATGTCGTAGCTGGAGAGAATCCTGGCTCAAAATATGATCAAGCAAAGAAATTAGGAGTAAACATTATTAGTGAGGGAGAATTCTTGAAGATGTTATAATAAAAAATAATCAACAAATAACGAATCCTTTACGAATATACGAATAAGAATGGAATAAAGGGTAGAAAATGGTTAAAATTTGTATGTTCGTATTAAATTCGTAATTCGTTAATTCCTATGGATTTCACAGAAATTAATCATTTATTAGAATTAGCTCGCCTTGAACTTTCCAATGAAGAGAAAGAAAAAATCGCTCATGATTTAGCAAAAATTTTAGAATACGTTAACCAATTGCAAGAAGTAAAAACAGATAATCTTGAACCAATGGCTGGCGGCACCTTTTCCAAGAATATTCTGCGCGACGACGAAATTAATTCTCAAAAATTAAATCTCGAAAAAGAGGGGTATTTTGAAGTACCACCAATATTTGATTAAAGAGTCTAATATGATTCAAGAGTTGCACGATAAATTAATAAATCAAGAAATTACTGCTACTCAACTAGTAGAAGATTATTTTGAAGTTATCAAAGAGAAAGATTCTAAGATTCAGGCTTTTCTTACTTTAACCAAAACACAAGCCTTAGAAGAAGCAAAGAAAGTGGACGAAAAAATAAACAGAGGGGAAAAAATCGGAATTTTAGAAGGAATTCCTTATGCGATAAAAGATAATATTTTAGTTAAAGGCGTAAAAACGACTGCTGGTTCGAAAATTTTAGAAAATTATGTGGCGAGTTATGACGCAACAGTGATTAAAAAATTAAAAAACGAAGGAGCGATTCTTTTGGGAAAAACAAACCAAGATGAATTTGCCATGGGTTCTTCAACTGAGAATTCCGGGTTTTTTGTTACCAAAAATCCTTGGGATTTAACTCGCGTACCTGGCGGTTCTTCTGGCGGTTCAGCTGCAGCTGTCAGCGCTCAAATGTGCGCTTTTGCTTTGGGTTCTGACACTGGTGGTTCCATTCGTCAACCAGCGGCTTTTTGCGGAATTGTTGGTTTGAAACCAAGCTATGGTGCTGTTTCTCGTTATGGATTGATTTCCATGGCTTCTTCTTTGGATATTATTGGACCTTTAGCCACTTCTGTAGAAGATGCTGAGATTGTTTTTAGGATAATTAGTGGTAAGGACGAGATGGATTCTACAAGTATTGATCTATCTAATTCTCAAAATACAGAATACAAAATACAGAATACTAAATTTGGTTTGCCCCAGGAATATTTTGTTAAAGGTCTAGATAAAGAGATTAGAGACAAAATTGAAGCAGTTATTCAAAAGCTTCAAAATCAAAAGATTCAAATTACGAAAAAGAGCTTACCTTCAACTCCTTATGCTCTTCATTGTTATTACATCATTATGCCGGCAGAAGTAAGTTCTAATTTAGCTCGTTATGATGGCATCAGATATTCACCAATTACCAATTATCCCGCCTGCGCCAAGTCTGCCTGCCGGCAAGGCAGGGCTTTGGCGGGCAGGCAATCACCAATCACCAATTTATATGATTTATATTTTAAAACCAGAGGATATGGTTTTGGTCAAGAAGTCCGAAGGAGAATTATTTTAGGCACTTATGTTTTGTCAAAAGGTTATTATGATGCTTATTATAAAAAAGCTCAAAAGGTGCGGCGGTTAATTATCGAAGAATTTAATAAAATTTTTAAGGATGTTAATTTCTTAATTACTCCCACTACTCCTACGCCAGCTTTTAAAATCGGAGAGAAGTCAGCTGATCCTTTATCAATGTATCTTTCTGACATTTTTACTGTGGCGGCAAATATTGGTGGTTTACCAGCTATTAATCTGCCTATCGGTTTTACCAAAAATAATCTTCCCATTGGTTTACAAATTATTGGTCCTTATGGTTCTGATTGTTCACTTTTACAAATTGCCAAGACGATAGAAAATATAGTTAAAGCATCTTTATGAAATTAATTTATCTTTATGAGGTTAAATCTAGAAACAATTTTTAATTTTCTTTATGAATTGAAAATAATTTCCCTGGTTCTTATTCCTTTATTTCTTATAGGGATTATTTATTATGCTAAAAAATTAAACATTGTTTCTAAAAAACTTGAAGATATCAGAAATTGGTTTGGGGTTAATCCTTTCTTAACTTCTTCTTCCAAGAGCCGACGCCAATGGGAAGAAATAGAAAATTTATTAGAAGAACCCTATCAATCTTCTTGGAAATTAGGAGTGGTTAAAGCTGATGCCCTTGTAGAAAAATTCTTAAAACAACTCGGTTATCAAGGTCAAAAATTCGAAAAATTATTAGAAACCTTAAAACTAAGAGGTTATCAAAATTTAGAGATTCTTCGAGGTACTCATCAAGTTTGCGCAGAGATTTTAAATAATAAAAATTATAGTTTTAGTCAAAAAGAAGCAAAAAATATCGTTTGTATTTATAAAAGATTTTGGGATGAATTAGTGGAAAATATATTGTAATTTTTTGATTTTTAGTCTATACTTAATTCAGGCGAAGTTCGTTAGCCATCCACAAAACAAAAGGGAAAAAATTATTGTAATCTTTGGATTATTTTAATCCTTTTTGAAAAGGTGAATTTGTTTGCTTTATTTCAAGCAAAGCGAGAAACAAGGTAATCCTTATTTTTGTAACATATAATAGCGGGGTAGAGAAGTAGTATCTCGCGGGGCCCATAACCCCGAGGCGCAGGTGCAATTCCTGCCCCCGCAACATTTTACATTTTGGCTGGATAGCTCAGATGGTTAGAGCGTGGCACTCATAACGCCAAGGTCGTGGGTTCGATTCCCGCTCCAGCCACACACTAAGCTCGCGTAGTGTAGCTTGGTTTAACACGCCTCCCTGTCACGGAGGAGATCACGGGTTCAAATCCCGTCGCGAGCGCCAGGAACTTGACCCCGTTAGAAGTTTGCTATTATTATTCTTGGCAAAAAAGTGCTTAAACACTTTTTTGCGAGAATTAAACAGATTTAATAAAGAATATAATAAATTATCTTTTGAAATTATCGCAAACTTCTAACGGGGTTGACTTTCTTAAATCAAAGAGTATAATTACCCTACTATCTATGTAAAAGAAACGATTGGAAAATTTTTGAAAATAAGAACCTCCCTCGCTCCGCTCAGGAGAACCTTGTTTCTCGCTGTGCCCCGTTTAACGGGGCTGAGCTCGAAATTAGCGACAAAAAGACAATCACAAATTTTTTGTGGTTGTCTTTTTCTGAAAGATAGTTTTACTGAAAAAACTGTTCCTTAACAATTTAAAAGAAAATTTCAATCCTTCGACAAGCTCAGGATTGACATTGAGCAAAGTCGAAGTATCAATTTTTCCTAGTTATTCCAAGACGCTTTTACCCGCCAAACTTTTTTCAAAAAAGTTAGGTGGGTTTATAGAGGATTTGATCCTGGTCCAGGATGAACGCTGGCGGCGTGGATAAGGCATACAAGTCGAACGGTCACCGCAAGGTGACAGTGGCAAACGGGTTCATAATACCTTAGTACGTACCCTTAAGATGGGGATAGTCCCGAGAAATCGGGGGTAATACCCAATGGTCCCCTGAGATTTTTCGAATGGGGTAAAGGAGCAATCCACTTAAGGATCGGCTTAGGTCCTATCAGCTAGTTGGTGAGGTAATGGCTTACCAAGGCTATGACGGGTAGGGGATGTGAGAGCATGATCCCCAACAATGGTACTGAGAACGGACCCTACTCCTACGGGAGGCAGTAGCCGAGAATCTTCGGCAATGGGCGAAAGCCTGACCGAGCGACGCCGCGTGTGGGAAGAAGGTCTTCGGATTGTAAACCACTTTTCTCGCTGAGAAATTCCGGTTTTACCGGAGTGATGTTAGGCGAGGAATAAGGAGCTGCAAACTACGTGCCAGCAGCCGCGGTAATACGTAGGCTCCAAGCGTTATCCGGATTTATTGGGCGTAAAGTGTCCTTAGGCGCCTCATTCTTTTTTAGGAGCTGGGTATTTAATATTTATTAAATACTTGGTCAAGTCCTATGTTAAATTCCATGGCTCAACCATGGATCTGCATGGGAAACTGATGAGGTAGAGGGAGAAAGGGGTTGGCGGAACGCACAGTGTAGGGGTGAAATCCGTTGATATTGTGCGGAACACCGAAAGCGAAGGCAGCCAACTTGGTCTTTCCTGACGCTCTAAGACGAAAGCGTGGGCAGAAAAAAGGATTAGATACCCTTGTATTCCACGCCCTAAACTATGGGTGCTAGCTATTGGTAGTATCGACCCTATCAGTGGCGAAGCTTACGCATTAAGCACCCCGCCTGGGAAGTACGGCCGCAAGGTTGAAACTCAAAGGAATAGACGGGAACTCGCACAAGCGGTGGAACATGAGGTTTAATTCGATAACAAACGAAGAACCTTACCAGGGCTTGAAATGTTAGAGAAATCTCGGCGAAAGTCGAGACCTCCGCAAGGACTCTAGCACAGGTGCTGCATGGTTGAAATATCGACCCATTCTGGAGTAATTCAGAATGAAAAAACCAGCTCATAACGGTGAAACCCTAATTCTTTTATGGTATTATAAAAGGATGGGCAATACCGTGGGAAGTATGAATACTGATTTTTGGGATTTTAAGACAAAAGACGATGCTTATATATTAGGTTTGTGGTGCGCAGATGGTTATCATTGGGGAAGTAGTATTGGTATAAGTAATACTAATACCCTATTAATAGATAAATTTTGTAAATTTTTTCTGAGATTTTTTTCCGAGAAAAGATTAAAACTACATATTTACAAACCAGATAAATTTAAAAGACGCACCAAAGCATATCATTTATATGTAAACAGTCGTCCTTTGTTGAGACAATTTAAGGAATTAGAAAATAATCTAAATAATTTTATTACCAGAGAACTTATTTTGCCTTATATGGCAGGTAGATTTGACGGAGATGGTTCTGTGGCAAAAGATTTTTATAGCGATTGTCGTATTGTTTATAGTAATAAAGAGGAGGCGGAACAAGACAAAATGCTTATACAATCGCTAGGTTTCCAGAGAATAAAAATCTATAATTATCATAGCGCTAAAACTTTTTGTTTGTATTTTTCTAGATTAGAGACTAAAGAATTTCTTTCCTTAATTTATCCGTATTCATTAAAATTACAAAAATCAGTATTCATACCCCGTAGAGACTTAATCTCAAGTATATCTTAGAGATTTTATTTCTAATTTCGAGTGAAACGAGAAACAAGGTAATCCTTATTATCGTTTAGATATTAGGAATAACACGCTGGTCTCCCGTTAGATAATTTCGTATCTAAGGGGATGATGGTATAGTCCATACCATTAGTAATAATGGAATAATATGGCCGTCAGCTCGTGGCGCGAGTTGTTCCCTTCAGTGGGGAAACGAGCGCAACCCTCGTCCTGTGTTATATGTGTCACAGGAGACCGCCCCCCTCACTTGCTTTAAGCGCAGGTTTTATCATCAAAAATAAATCAAAATGATAATTCTGCTTTAATTAAAGTAAGTTTGAGGCAAGTGAGGGGGGAGGAAGGTGAGGATGACGTCAAATCAGCATGGCCCTTTGATGCCCTGGGCAACACTCATGTTACAATGGATAGGACAACGCGTTGCTAAACCGTAAGGCGGAGCTAATCGCATCAAACCTATCCCTAGTTCGGATTGAGGGCTGCAACTCGCCCTCATGAAGTCGGAATCGCTAGTAATCGCGGGTCAGCTACACCGCGGTGAATACGTTCTCGAGTTCTGTACTCACCGCCTGTCAAGTCAAGGAAGCTGAGAATAGCCGAAGGTCCGTTTTTTCGGAACTAAGCTAGGCTCGGTGACAGGGGCTAAGTCATAACAAGGCACTCCTAGCGGAAGCTGGGAGTGAAACTTTTATTTTTAAATCTTACTTGCTTAAATATTCTTAAAAAATTTAAGCAGGTTAAGGTCGATCTCGTCTTTAACGAGAAGGTGTTGGTCTTTAAGCCTTAAATGAAGACTTCCGCCAATTGGCGGATTAATCTTGGAATAACTAGGAAGAATTGACATAAAGACAAACTTGGTCATTTGACAAGCTTGTTTTTATTTTATAAGATTGATATAATTAGATGTGCTGTTGTTATAAATTAAACTTTTAAACTTTTGACTTTAAATTTTGCCTTTTGCCTTTTGAATTTTAACTTTATTTTATGAATGAGAAACCCACGATTTTATTAGTTGAAGATGATCCGTTTTTATCCAGTATTCTTCAATTAAAATTAGATAAAGAAAATTTTAAAACTATTCGCGCTGCTGATGGCGAAGAAGCTTTAAATTTATTAATTGAGCAAGGAATAAAACCCGATGCTATTTTATTAGATTTAATTTTACCCAAGAAAAATGGCTTTGAAGTTTTAGAAACTATTCGTCAAGACCCGACTTTGGAAAAACTTCCAGTGATTATTATTTCTAATTTAGGTCAGCCCTCTGATATTGATAGAGGTAAAGCCTTAGGCGTAATTGATTACTTTGTGAAAGCCAAATTATCAGTTGACGAATTGGTGAATAAAGTAAAAGAAGAAATAGTAAAAAAGGGTTGACCCCGTTAGAGATTCAACCAAGTCTTTCAATAATATAAAGATTATAAGGCGAAGCCGCCTCTCGGTTCTAGTCATTTAAAATAGATAAACTAACTTAAATCTCTAACGGGGTTGACCCTAACAATTTATTTAAGGTATAATTAAGGGATAAAAAGGTCAAAATATTAATTAACAAACAACTTATAGCGCATAATTTATAACAAAATATAATTTTATGAAAAAAGGCTTTACTTTACTTGAACTTTTAATCGTCATTGGTATTTTGGCAATTTTGTCAACTACCATGATAATTGTTATTAATCCTGCTGAAATGTTAAAGAAGGCTCGTGATTCACAAAGAATTTCTAATCTCAGCACTCTCAAGACCGCAATTTCATATTATATTACAGATACCGCTTCTCCATCAATTGGCGCTACTAATCAATGTTTTAGTTCCAATGTTACTGGTTGTACTTGTCTTGGCCTAGCAGCTTCAACTACTACTGCTCAAACTATTGCCGGCGCAGGTTGGATTCCAATTGTTTTTACAGGTGTGACTGGTGGTTCTCCAATTGCTAATTTACCTCAAGATCCTAATCCTTCAACATTAATTACTTCTAATCCATCAAGATATTTTGTGTACCTAACATCATCGACGACAAGTAATACTTACATTTTAGTAACTAATATGGAAAGTACTTATTATTCAAATGGTGGTACTGGAGACGTAGAGTCAAAAGACGGAGGTTATATTGCAGCTCTTTACGAAGTAGGAACAAGTCAGGTGTTAACTACTACTAGCGCTAGTTGCTTTCCTGGGACTGGTACCTAAAGATTTAGCTAAATAAGTGAATAAAGTAAAAGAGGAAATCGTAAAAAAAGCTTGACACTAACAATTTATTTAAGGTATAATTAAGGGATATAATTATAAAAAGGTCGAAATAATAAAAAAAATAAAAAAAATGAAAAAAGGCTTTACTTTACTTGAACTTTTAATCGTCATTGGTATTTTGGCAATTTTGTCAACTACCATGATAATTGTTATTAATCCTGCTGAAATGTTAAAGAAGGCTCGTGATTCACAAAGAATTTCTGATCTCAGCACTCTCAAGACCGCAATTTCATATTATATTACAGATGCTGCTACTCCATTAATTGGCGCTACTACAAAATGTTTTAATTCCAATGCTGTGGGTTGTACTTGCCTTACTCTAACAGCTTCAACTTCTACTACTCAGGTAATAGATGGTACTGGTTGGATCCCAATTGTTTTTACAGGTGTGACCGGTGGTTCTCCAATTGCTAATTTACCGCAAGACCCAAATGCTTCAACTCTTACAGGTAATCCCTCACGTTATTATGTTTACCTAACGTCATCGACGACAACTAATACTTTTACTTTAGCTGCTAATATGGAAAGTACGTATTATTCTAATGGTGGTACTGGAAACGTAGAGTCAACAGATGGAGGTTATATTGCAACTCTTTATGAAGTAGGAACAACCCAGATACTGACTGCAACTAGTGCTAACTGTCTTCCTAACACTGGCACATAAAAGTTCTTAATAAGGAGTAGAAATAATGAATTTGCAAACGGATTTTATAGCTAATTATACTAGCCCCGTTATCGGTTTTTGCTTGATAACGGGGCTTTTATTATTTGAGATTTTTAAAAAAAGATTGCCCAGTTTAAAAACCTTAGGTAATCTTATCAAAATTTTTATTAGTTTTTTAATTAGTTTTGCTTTATTTCTTTCAGCTATAAATTATTTTACTTGGAGGAATAATGAACTCTCTCAGCATTTATTACCACCTTATGCTCCAATTACTTATGTTTTACATTATTCCTGGCAGCATTATTTATTTGAACCGACAGTAACTATTCTTTTTGCTTTCATAGTTTTTAAAATAATCGCTTCATTAAATAAGAAATTCAATAATGTCTTTTTCTACGATGAAGAGCCCTGTTTAGCCGCTCTTGGCATTTTAGCCACAGGTTGGCCAAATTGTTTAATATACCTTTCCTCAGTTTTATTTTTAGGTATTCTTTTTCATTTTCTTTTTCTTTGTTTCAGTTCTAATAAGCGAAGAAGGCGAGGAGATGTTGCTGAGAAAACCGTAGCGCAGGCCGACTTGCCCGCCGTAGCTCGAAGAGCAAAGGCGGGGCGGGTTGAGGAAAATATATCCCGAGCCCCTTTTCGCCTCTCCCTTCTCTATTTCTGGCTTCCTTGCGCTTTACTGGTTTTGCTTTTGGATGGTATAATAAGCAAGTACATTGGAATAACACAACTAATAATATAATCAACGAATAACGAATCCTTTACGAATATACAAATTATAAATTCGTTATTTGTCGATTGTTTATTCGTATATTCGTATTAAATTCGTAATTCGGTAATTCCTATGGATTTTCCTCTTGATGCTTTAAAATCTTTGATTTTAAATACTGGTCTTATAAGTGAGAAAGATTTTGATAATGCAGTTCAAGAAGCCCAGAGAACGGATAAGGACGTGGTGGATGTTTTAGTTTCTCGCAATTATATTACCAGAGATTACTACGCGGAAATGTTGGCGCAATATTTTAAAGTTCCGCGAGTGAAATTGATTGGTCAAAAAATTCCCAAAGAGATTTTAAACTTAATTCCTGAAGAAATTGCCCGTACTAGAAATGCGATTATTTTTGATAAAAAAGATAATACGATTAATGTTGCTATGTTAGATCCTGTTAATTTAGAAACTCTAGAATTTTTGGAAAAGTATACTGGTTATTTCGTCAAACCCTATTTGGCTTTGGAGGAAGATCTGCAATCTATTTTTGCCCAGTATGGTCAGGTAGTGTCCTCTGATTTTCAAAAGACGATTCAGGAAAGTATTCAAGCTTCTTTAAAATTAAAAGGAGTGGAAGCGGAGAAAGCGGCTACGGAATTTCCGATTGTTTCTTTGACTGATAATTTAATTTCTTACGCTGCTTCATTACGCAGCACTGATATTCATATTGAGCCTTTAGCTGACGAAGTTTTTATTCGTTTTCGTATTGATGGTGTTCTGCGGGAAATAATCAGATTAGCCAAAGAAATTCATCCGGCGATTGTCGCTCGCATTAAAATTTTATCTAATTTGCAGATCGATGAGCATAACAAACCCCAGGATGGCCGTTTAAAATATAAATACGCAGATACGATTTTTGATATTCGTGTGGCTATTATGCCAACTATGTATGGAGAAAAAGTAGAAATGCGTCTTTTGACCAGTTCTACCAAGCCAATGAGTTTTCATGAATTAGGAATGCTTGAAGACACTATCAAAGTAGTGGAAAATAATATTACTAAAACCAATGGTATGATCCTAATTACTGGACCGACTGGATGCGGTAAAACTACTACTTTGTACGCTATGTTAAACAAATTAAACCGGTCAGAAGTTAATATTGTGACGATTGAAGATCCTATTGAATATGAATTAAAATATGTTAATCAAACGCAAGTGAACCCTAAAGCTGGTATTGAATTTGCCAATGCCTTGCGCGCTTTTTTGCGTCAAGATCCCAATATCATTATGGTCGGAGAAATCCGAGATAATGAAACAGCAGAAATTGCTGTTCACGCTGCTTTAACCGGCCATTTGGTTCTTTCTACTTTGCATACTAATGATGCAGTCACTGCTGTTCCTAGACTGATGGATATGAGCATTCTTCCATTTTTAATTTCTTCAACTTTGAATTTGGTTATTGCCCAAAGATTAGTGAGAAAAATTTGTTCGGAATGCATTGAAAGCTATCAACCGCCGCAAAGTATTTATCAAACTATCGATAATCAATTAAAAATTATTAAAGGAGAATTTGCTAAACCTTTTCGACCAAAACTGCTTTATCGAGGAAAAGGTTGCCCTTCTTGTAATTTTACTGGCTATCGCGGCCGTTTGGCTATTTATGAAAGTTTTGATGTTGATGAAAAAGTAAGAGCCTATATTCAGAGTACAGGTTTTTCTTTAGACGGACTCAAAAAAATTGCCTTTGCCGAAGGCACCAAAACTATGTTTGAAGATGGTTTAACTAAAGTCGAATTAGGTCAAACATCCATTGAAGAAATAATGAGAGTAATCAAGGAATAATCAACGAATAACAAATCCTTTACGAATATACGAATTCAAGGAAATGAAAAAACTCAAAAGAGAAGATATTCTCTATCCGGAATTGAGTTATAAAATAGTGGGGATAGCTTTTGATATTTATAATTCTTTGGGACCGGGTTATCACGAAAAATATTACCAAAGAGCTTTAACAGAAGAATTAAAGAATCAAAGATTAGTATTTCAAGAAGAAGTACCATATAGTATAATTTATAAAGAGAAAATTATTGGAAGAAATTACTTAGATTTTTTAATAGATGATAAAATTATAATGGAAATTTAAAAAGGCAACCATTTTTCTAAAAGGCATATTGAGCAGGTATTAAATTATTTGAAAATATCAAAGAAAAAATTAGCCATTCTTATTAATTTTGGATCCTACGGAGTGTCCTTTAAAAGAATAATAAATATTTATTAATTAGTATATTCGTAATTAAATTCGTAATTCGTTGATTCCTATGTTATTTCATTATCTCGCTCAAGATTTTAAGGGTCGCATTAAAGAGGCTAATATCAATCAGCCCAATTTAAAAGCGGCTTTAGAATATTTAACGAGCCAAAATTTAAGGCCAGTTTCAGTTAAACCCTTAACTTTTGAAAGCAAAAAAAGGAGGATATCGATTTTTAAAGAAACTTTGACCTTAACTGATAAAGTCTTTTTAACTAAATATCTTGCCTTGATGTTAAGAGTGGGGACTGATCTATTCTCTGCTATTGATATTTTAATTGAAGATTTTGAATCGGGTCCAGTCAGAAGATTTCTTTTAGAAATCAGAACTAATTTAGAGCAAGGTAAACCTTTTTGGTATTCTTTTTCCCAACACTCAGAATATTTTTCATCGGTAGTTGCTAATTTAATCAAAGCTGGAGAAACTTCAGGTAATTTAGAAATAACTTTGTCCCAAGTCTCTCAAGATTTACAGAGGGAAAGGGATTTAAGCTCTAAAGTTAAATCCTCCTTGATCTATCCTGCTTTATTATTAGTAGCTTCTTTTGTGATGATTCTTTTTTTAACCACTTATGCTGTTCCTAAATTGGGAACAATGTTTCTTTCTACTGGTCAAAAAATTCCCACTTATACGCGAATTGTTTTAACTACCGGTATGTTTTTGAATCATTATGTTTATCTTGTTTTTCCTTTGGCATTTGGTATTCCCATAGGATTGTTTTTCTATTTTTCTAAAAATAAAAGCGGAAAAGCGAATTTTAATAAAATTTTAGAAAAAATTCCTGTAGCTCGCAATTTAATGGAAAAATTGGCTTTAGAGCGGTTTAGCAGTGTTTTATCTAGTTTGATTCGCGCTGGTATGCCGATTATTCAAGCCATTGAAGTAACAGCTAGTGCCGTAGGTAATCCCAAATATGAAGCCGCTCTTTTGAAAATTTCTAAAGAGTATTTAGCTAAAGGTTTGTCCATCGGCGATTCTTTTAAAAAAGGAAAAGTCTTTCCTCCGGTAGTGACAAATCTTTTAGCCATTGGCGAGAAAGCCGGTCACACTGAAGAGATTTTAAATACTTTATCCGCTTTTTATGAATCAGAAATCGATATTTCTTTAAAAACTCTGGTGGCCTTTATAGAACCAGCAATGCTTGTTTTTCTCGGAGTCATCATCGGCGGCATTGCGTTATCTTTAATCGTGCCCGTGTACCAACTTGTTAGCCAGTTCTAGCAAGCAAAGCTTGCTTTCAAATTAACCTAATGGCCAATTATTCTAATTAACCTAATCAAATCCCAATTCTCAATTTCTAAAATTAGATATTAGACATTAGACATTGATTAGAATAATTAGTACAATTAGAATAATTAGAATAATTTTCAAAACCAAAGACAATAAATCTCAATAAATTTCTACGAATTTCAATGAATTTCAAGCATAAAAACTTTGCTTTTACTCTTGTAGAATTACTTATCGTCATCGGTATTACCGCCGCTCTTTCTGTGGTTGGCGTTAGTTTTTATGTTAACCAACAGAAAGCAAAAATTTTAGAAAATACTGCTCAAGAAATAGCAAGTTATTTAAAATACGCCCAACAAAAATCAGTTTCTCAAGAACAAGGCTTACAATGGGGAGTGCATTTTGAAAATCCTTCCTCAGGAAATGATTTTTACGCTTTATACACTGGCGCGACTTATACAACACCGATTGAAACTAAATACTTACAAGCGGGTATAGAATTTCAAACTCCTGTCCCAAGTAGTTCCACTAACGTTGCTTATGAAAAATTAACCGGCTTTTTATCAGGAAGTTCATATCAACAAATAATTTTGAAAGACTCAACTAGTTCAACTAAAAATATTGTGGTTTGTCAGCAAGGCATTATTACCTATAATGCTGATATAGGTATTTGTGCAGGGCCTGATACTTCACCGCCTACAGTTAGTAATGTTACAGCCTCAAATACTTCCTATAGTTCTTATGTAGATAGTCCTTTTGATTTATCTGCAGATGAAAATGATCCACAAGGAGGTGTTACTTCTTGTGAATACACAATTAATGGCGGCACTAATTGGTATTCAGCTGATATTTCAGGAACAGGTCCTGATTATAATTGTAACAAAACTAATATTTCTGCATCTGGTGGTTCAGGTTTAACTTTAAATATGCGCGCTACTTCTAAAGGTGGTACTGGAACCGGTACTTCGATTGCTAGAACTGTTGATGCAGCAGCTCCTACTTGTTCTGATAACTGGACAGATAACTGGACAGCCACTTCACCGGTTAATGTTACCATTAGCTCTAATGATACTGGAGGTTCTGGTCTTGCTTCTACTAAGTATTGTGTTGATACCAATGATAGCTGTTACCCTTCAATATCTTATTCTTCTCCGGTTGCAGTTTCTTGCGCTTCTGGTTCTGTTTGCACTCAATATGTTCGTTATGCTGCCTGGGATAATGTCAATAATGTCAGCTCTATTTATTCCAAGAGAGTAAGACAAGATAAACAGTTGCCTACTGACGGTACTTTAACTCCCACTGCTGGCAATCAACAAGTATCTTTATCTTGGGCTGCTGCTTCTGACGGATCTGGCTCTGGTTTAGCAGCTTCCAATACTTACAAATTAGTATATGCTACTAGCAGTTCTCCAGCGATAAACTGTACTTCTGGAACTCAAATCTATATAGGTACTAGTACTTCTTATCTTCACTCTGGTTTAACTAATGGTACGACTTATTATTACCGGGTATGTGCTTATGATGTTGTCAGTAATGTATCTAATGGCGCTACAGCTTCTTCTACTCCTTATAATCCTGATACCACTCCTCCTTCTATTAGTATCATCACTCCATCTAATTATGCTTACGCTAGTTATGTGAGTTCTCCATTTACCTTATCAGCTACGACTACTGATAGTGAAAGTAGTGTAACTTCTTGTGAATACACCATAAATGGAGGAACCAATTGGTATTCAGCTGATGTTTCAGGGACTGGGCCTAATTATATTTGTAGTAAAACTGGTATTACTTCTTCTAATGGCGCTTCTTTAACTTTAAACATGAGGGCTACAAGTAGCGGTGGTACTGGTACAGGAACTGCCATTAATAGAACAGTTGATAGCGCGAATCCTACTGCTTCGGATAACTGGACAGATAACTGGACAGCCACTTCACCGGTTAATGTTACTATTACCCCTTCTGATGGTTCTGGTTCAGGTATTGCCACTACTAAATATTGTGTTTATACAGCTGATACTTGTGATCCCTCGACTGGTACTACTGGAACTTCAGCTTCTGTTACCTGTTCCGCTGGTTCTGTTTGTACTCAATATGTCCGTTATGCTGCCTGGGATAATGTCAATAATGCCAGTTCCATTTATTCCAAGAGAGTGAGACAAGACTTACAAGCTCCTACTGACGGTACTTTAACTGCCACTGCTGGCAATCAACAAGTATCTTTATCTTGGACTGCTGCTTCTGACGGGTCTGGTTCTGGTTTAGCCACCTCTAATACTTACAAGGTAGTTTTTTCTACTAGCAGTTCTCCAGCGATAAACTGCACTTCTGGAACTCAAATTTATACAGGTACTAGTACTTCTTATCTTCATACTGGTTTAACTAATTTCATAACTTATTATTACCGGGTATGCGCTTATGATGTTGTCAGTAATGTTTCCAATGGGGCTACGGATTCAGGGATGCCCTTTGTGGGCGATATCACCCCCCCCTCTATCGGCACTGTTACTCCGTCAAGTTATGCTTATGGTGCTTATGTCAGTTCTCCCTTTTCTTTATCAGCGACAGCCACTGATAGTGACAGCACTGTTGCTTCTTGTGAATACACTATTAATGGCGGAACAAATTGGTATGCAGGTGAAGTATCTGGTTCTAGCCCTACCTGGACTTGCACTGCTTCTGGTCTGACTGCTGCAGATGGAGCTTCTTTGACTTTAAATATCAGGGCCACCAGCGATGGCGGCACTGGCACAGGTTCTTCAATTAACAGAACAGTTGATAGCGCGAATCCTACTGCTTCGGATAACTGGACAGATAACTGGACAGCCACTTCACCGGTTAATGTTACTATTACCCCTTCTGATGGTTCTGGTTCAGGTATTGCCACTACTAAATATTGTGTTTATACAGCTGATACTTGTGATCCCTCGACTGGTACTACTGGAACTTCAGCTTCTGTTACCTGTTCCGCTGGTTCTGTTTGTACTCAATATGTCCGTTATGCTGCCTGGGATAATGTCAATAATGCCAGTTCCATTTATTCCAAGAGAGTGAGACAAGACTTACAAGCTCCTACTGACGGTACTTTAACTCCTACTGCTGGCAATCAACAAGTATCTTTATCTTGGACAACTGCTTCTGATTCAGGTTCTGGCTTAGCCACCTCTAATACTTACAAATTAGTATATGCTACTAGCAGTTCTCCAGCGATAAACTGTACTTCTGGAACTCAAATCTATATAGGTACTAGTACTTCTTATCTTCACTCTGGTTTAACTAATGGTACGACTTATTATTACCGGGTATGCGCTTATGATGCTGTCAGTAATATTTCCAATGGTGCCACAGCAACAGGAATTCCTGATAATTATTGTGATAATGATAGTGATACTCATTATAGTACTACTCGTTCCTCAAGTTGCACTGGTTCTTCGCGAATTACCCAAGGTGATGATTGTGATGATACCTGCGCTACTTGTTATCTTGGTTCCACTGCCTATACTACTTCTGCCGATGGTAAAGATCAAAATTGTATCAACGGTGTTGATGAAGCAGATACTGGTTATTGCACTGCTTGTACTCCTAATTTAGGAACTCTTGTTATTTTTGGCTATAATGCTTCTTGTGTGTTAAGTTCTTCTGGTACCTATATTTATGCTACTGTTACTTTTACTCCTCCTAGCAATACTGCCTCATGTTCTTGTAGTGTTAAAACCTGTACCTATGATTCAAGTACTTATGCCAATTGCGCTGTTAATACTGGAACAACAAGGAGTACTAGTAAAAAATCATGTACGATAAATTATTATACAGCTGGCTCAACTAGTGCTACTGTTTATTATAATAAATGTCAGCCAGTTACTGGTTGTACCGTAAGTTCTACTGAAACACGTTACTATTAAAAAATATTCTATGAGTATAACTTTTAAAGCATTAATTAATACTAAGCATCGTGGCCAATCTCTCCTTGAGGCACTTTTATCTATCGCCTTAGGGGTGATTTTAATTGGCAGTTCTGTTGGTTTGATTGGTCTGTCGCTGAAAAGTTTTAATTCAGTCAAGCAGCGTTTGCAAGTTGATAGTTTAATGCGGCAGATGGCAGAAGTGATTCAATCTTTGGCTCGAGATGATTGGCATAATATTTATAATTTAACAGAATCCACTGCGACATCCACTACTGATTATCAACTTATTGCCTCGGGAAATAGTTGGTCCATTTCTTCAGGCCAAGCAACTTCAACCGTTAATGGAATTCCCTATAAACAATATTTTAGGGTTTATAATGTGACTCGCGATGGGAGCGGTAATATTTTTACCTCTGGTACAGATGATCCTTCTACCCAAAAAATTACTATTTTTTTAGAATACGGTAATAATTATGTAAGTTCTTCTTCTTTACCTTTTTATCTTACCCGTTCTTCTAATAATCAAGTTTTTCAGCAAACAGATTGGTCAGGAGGAAGCGGGCAAACGGGTCCAATTTCTAATCCTGGTAATAAATTTGATACGACTGATTCAAATATAAATTACGCATCTACCACTGGTTCTATTTATATGACTACTGCTACTACTACAGTAGCAACTTTAACTTCTTCTATTTTAGATACAGGAGTTTCTGGTGGTGCAGGTTTTAATTCTTTATTATGGCAGGGAAGTTTAGGCACTAGCGGTGCAGTAAAATTCCAGATAGCTTCTTCTACTTCTTCTTCTGGTCCTTGGACTTATTATGGATGTACAAATTGTGATCCTGCTTCGTGTTCAACCTCTAATTATTATCAACCCAATCCTAATGTTTCTTGTCGTTTTCCAACTAGTGGCACTGCTAATCCCCAAAATAATCGTTATATCCGCTATAAGGTTTATCTTTCTACCACTGGTACTACGCCTCAAATAAATGATATAATAATTAATTGGAGCCCGTAGCAAGCAAAGCTTGCTTTCAAATTAACCTAATGACCAATTTCTAATTAACCTAATCAACCCCCAATTTCTAAAAAATTAAACAATAAGCCCCACCAATATGAAATACAATTTAGAAGAAAGAACTGCTAAATTCGGTGAAAATATTATTGAGTTTGCCAAAAAGATTCCTAAAAATTCTATTACTTTACCAATTATCTCTCAGTTAGTTAGATCAGGTACAAGTGTTGGCGCTAATTACTGCGAAGCTGATGAGGCTGAGTCTGGCAAAGATTTCAAACATAAACTTGGAATTGCTAAAAAAGAGTCGCGAGAAACAAAACATTGGTTAAGGATGATAGTTAAAGCAGTTCCTGATTTAAAAGAAGAAACCAAGATATTATGGCAAGAAGCTAAAGAATTAAGTCTCATTTTTAATAGCATTATTAACAAAATCAAAAATAAAAGATAAATATTAGAAATTAGACATTGAGCATTGATTAGAATAATTAGTATAATTAGAATAATTTATTAACAACTATGTTTCATTATAATAAAATTAAAAATTTTAGAAAAGGTGTTGCCGCTCTCATTACGGTTTTATCTCTCGGTGGTTTAATTTTTACTATTAGTATGGCGTCAGCTATTCTTGCTTTTTGGGCCAATCAAAATATCAAAAGCATCAGAGATTCCAATAAAGCTTTTTATGCCGCTTACTCAGGCCTTCAAGATGCTTTTATTAAATTAGAACGTAATAAGGATTATACGAGCAATGTTTTTAATCTTAGTATAAATGGAACCAATGATGTGTCAGTAGTTGTTAGTTTTGCTAGCAATCAAGCCACAATTACTTCCACTTCCACTTTAAACCAAATAAATAAAAAACTCCAAACAGTCGCTGATATTAATGCAACTACTGGCTTAATCACTCCCACATCAACCGTTGAGCAAACACTGTAATTTTTGCTTGACACCCCCAAAAGTGGTAAAATAATTTATTAACAACTATGTTTCATGTTCCGTGTTTCAAGAAGAAGGCTTTTACTCTTATGGAGCTTTTGATTTACTCCGCTATTTTAGCCATTTCAGCAGGAGCGATCGGCAGCATTTTTTATACTGTTTCCAAAGCCAATTTAAAGACCCAGTCAGAAAATGAAGTGAATAATCAAATGGCTCGTTTGGAAGAAGTTTTTCGCCAAAAAATTGAAGTAGCCAAAGGAGTTAATACTATTAGCGGCTCTCTTTTGGAATTGAATATGGGCAATTCTACCAGTACTTTTTCTTTAGAGCAAACTGATAATACAGTTTATCTTCAAGAAGCAGGTGGAAACAAAGTAGCTTTAAACGATCCAAATAAAGTAAAAGTTACTTCATTAACTTTTACTCCCACTGGCGCTAGTGGTGCCGCGATTTCCAATTCCTATCATTATGCTTGGAATGATCAAGTTGGTTGGATTGATTTTGCTTATTCCGGAGGCAATGTCAGAGTTCCTATTGGATTAGGAGATTTGAATGGAGGTGCCTATATTCTTTCCGATGGTAGTTGGATTTCTTTAAATTGCGCTTTTACTGATAGTTGTTCCAGCGTTAGCTATAAAGTTTCTTCTGACGCTAATGGCAATTTATCTAGTTGGGCTTGGTCAGAAAGTTTTGGTTGGATTAGTTTTGCCAGTACTACTCCTTTTACTTATGGTGTAAAAGTAGCGACTACGACCACTGCTAATTATCAAGCAGGCGAATTTGACGGCTATGCTTGGTCAGAAAATATTGGTTGGATTAGTTTTAATTGTAAAACTGGTGGATCAAGTGGAGAAAATATTTGTTCCACGAACTCAAATTATAGAGTTCAAGATTTGCGAATGAATACGTCTGCCATTAAAGTTGATATTACCCTTCAATATAATTCTCCAAAACCAGAACTCGCCATCTCTCGCACCAATTCCTTTGTGTTTAATATCCTCACTCCAAGCAAATAATTCTCAATTCTCAAAAAGTATTATGTTATCTAATTTGCAAATGGACAATTTAAAAAAGCTTTTTCAATCCAAGCCGCAAATAAAACTTGTGTATCTTTTTGGTTCCCAGGTTAGTCAAAAAACTGGCCCTTTAAGTGATTATGATTTTGCTTTTTACGCTAGGGAAAATGATAAAAAAAAGTTATTTGATTTAAAATTGAATTTAATTAAAGAATTAAGCCAACTGCTTAAAACTGATAAAATTGATGTGGTCATACTGAATGAGGCAGAAAGTCCGGAATTAAAATATAACATTATAAAGGAGGGAAAATTAATTTTTGAAAAAGAGCCGTATCGTCTTCTTATAGAACCTCAGATTTTGAATCACTATTTCGATTTCCATAATTTACTTCTAAGATATAATTTAACCAAAGCTTAATGACAAATTTTAGCGTTATTGAAAATAAAATTAGCGCTCTAAAGAAATATTTGGATATTTTGAAAAGATACAAAAAATATACCCGAGAGCAAATTGAACAAGATGTTGATATAAAAGGAATGGTGGAAAGATATTTGTATTTAGCAACTCAATCCGTTATTGATTTAGCTGAAGCCATTCTTTCTTTTAAAAATTTGCGCAAACCAACAACTTTGGGCGAAACCTTTGATATTTTAGAAGAAACAAAGTTCATTGATAAAAGTTTAGCTGAGAAAATGATAAAAATGGCTGGCTTTAGAAACATTCTCGCCCACGATTATGCGGAAATAAATTATGATATTGTTTATGATGTTTTACAAAATAAACTTTCGGATATAGAAAAGTTTATTCAACAAATAAAAGACTCCCTCAAGTTGTCTTGACACCCAAAAAAGTGATAAAATATAACTAATAATTTATTAAAAATTAAATATAAACATATGAAGCACTTATTTAAACAACCTTTCTTTTATACCTCGATCTTCTCGCTTATTGCCTTAGGTCTTATTATCGGTAATTTTGTTTTTGGCTGGATACCTCCTACTGCCACTCCGCCCAGTTCTAATCTTCCTGCTCCAATAAATGTATCTTCTACAGAGCAAACAAAAGCAGGAAATCTGATTATTGGAGGAACTCTAAGATTAGGCCAATTTGCCACTGCTCCATCAGGCACTGAAGGCGCTTTGTATTATAATACCACTGACAAGAAACCAAAGGTTTACAGTAGTAGTACTTGGAGTGATTTGGGAGGTGGTGCACTACCTGGTCTTCTTCCTTCTTATACAACCACACAAAGAAATGCTCTTTCTCCAACAACTGGCCAACAGATATATAACACTACGGAAAATAAAGTACAGGTGTATGGATCAGGGAACTGGATAGCTGTTAGTGCTAAATTAGCTTTAGCAGCTACCTGTACTTTGGACGGAGATTGTGATTCCACTCATTGCGTTGATTCAGTATGTTGCGACACTGTATGTTCTGGGACAGTCTGTCAAACTTGTGGGTCTTTATCCTCTGCTGGTTTGGGGTATTGCGGTTATGTGAATAATAGTAGTAATGACCCACGAAATACTTGCGCAACCGCATCCGTGCCCGCCGCTGATTCATGTAAAGGTCCAAATTGCAGCGGAACAGGATATACTTGTGGTTATTTAGCTGCTGGCGAACAATCTCAGCCTGTTTGTAAGAGATGTTCCGGTAATTCTTATAATCCAGTCAATATTGCCCAGGGGAGTCAGGATGCAGAAGGCCCCAGCTACCTTTGTACAGCCACCCACTATCGCTGCGACGGTGCTGGTGCATGTACAAATCCTCCTGGGAGTGGGAATGTATGCATATCGCAACCTGGAAAAACACTATGCTCAACAAGTTGTGCGAACGCCGGCTACTATAGCTGTGTAAATGGGTGCTACAGTGGGTGCGGAACCTGTCCCTATGGATGCTCAGCAACTGGCGATTTAAACACTGGTTGTCTGTGTCAGACATGGCTTTATGACTAAAAACTGTGCGGTCGATTCTATTTTTCTGGATTTTTCTTGCCCAACCATCAACCCTTGGATGACGGACTGTATTGTGTATTCTGTATAAAGATTTGAAGAATCTATGGAACGACTTCCATAAAGAAAACGGCTAAGACTGTAGTCTTAGCCGTTTTCCAATTTCCTCTTAATTTTTATTTATCCCTTTTACTACTTGACAATTAAGAGAACTTGTTTTATTCATACAAAGATTTTAATTCAAAAGATTTAATTTAGCATAATTAATATTTAACTCTCAATATTTTTAAAAAAATTATGAATGATTTTTTAAATAAGACCAGGTCTGCAGGTCCTGATGCTACCATTGCTTCTTTTGTTCTATTATTTAAGCCAAAAAGAGCCTAATAACTACTTTCATAATTAAATTATATAAATTTCAATATTTAATTTAATATCACCACCAATTTATATAATTATCTTTAATTTGTAAATAAGTACTGGTAATTACAGCAGTTATTTCTAAGATTTAAATTTAATAATATTAACATAAAAATAATGAAAATGAAAGTTTATCTTTTGTTATTTTTTTATGTTATACTTAATAAGGTAATTTTTCTACTGCTTTTTGAAGATGCACAGTTTGAACATGGGAATAAATTTGCATTGTAGTACGCACATCAGAATGACCCATAAGCATTTGAACTGTCTTAATATCTACACCTCGAAGAATAAGGTAAGAACAAAATGTATGACGAAAGTCATGCAAGCGATAATTAACACCTAACTCTTTTCTGACTTTCATCCATGTTTTCTGAAGAACAGAACTGGTATAAGGCAATCCCTCTGAGAAAATAAAAACAAATCGGTCTTCAGGATTTTTATTTTCCTCCTTAAATTTTTCGTTATTCTTAGATCGTATATTTTGAAAGGTCTCATAAAGTTTCTGTTTTAGTCCAATAGTTCGGGGTAGGAAATTCTTGGTATGAAATGTATCCTGATTGTTTATATTAATAAGGTGGTTAGGCATATCAATATCGCACCATCTGAGGTGAATAAGCTCACCACGACGCATTCCTGTAGCCAGAAATGTATAGATGATAGGGTAAAACCATGAAGGGCATTTCTCTAAAAGTTCCTTGATTTCTTTAATGGTTAGACAGTGAGGGAGGTTCGATTTAGGAACTTTAAGCGACTTTACTCGTTGAGCAGGATTGACAGTAAAGTAATTCCAATCCAAAGCGCGATTAAACATTGCCTTAATATATTTTAACACTTTATTTACAGTCTTGGGGGCAGTAGTTTTAAGAAAGATAGATTTAAAATTTTCAATATCTATAGTGGAGACTTCTAAAAGACTATGACGATGACCGATAGTTTCCCAAAAGTTGGTAAGATGCTTCTTGATGGATAAAAAATGACCATTACTAACATTAGTTTTACAATAATTGAGATATATTTCAAAAAAATCAGCTGTAGAAACTCGGTGTTTACAGAATGTTTTAGTGCATAAAATTAGAAAGTACTTTAATAAATAAAAAATTTTTCTAACTTGTTTGTGAAAATAAAAAAAGATTTGTTTGAAAAACATCTTCGTAATAGACAGTATAGACTATGACATAAAATGTGAGGATTGTTAAGATAAAAAAACACCTCAAGACATTTTTTTATGTTGTCCTGCGCCAAAAAATAGAAATATAGACCTATTTTATACTTTAATATGGAATAGTTCTATAAAACAAATCCTCTTAATTGTCAAGGGGGATAAGAAATAATAAATAAAAATTAAGAGGAAATTGGAAAACGGCTAAGATTGTATCTTAGCCGTTTTATTTATAGAAGTCGTTCCATAGATTCTTTAAGTCTTTATACTGAATACACTATATACAATACACTCTGCCATCCAAGGGTTGGGGGGTTGGGCAAGAAAAATCCAGAAAAATAGAGTATACCATACTTATTTCCCTCAATAATCATACGCTTTGCACATACATGCGCCTACGGTCATTCCGCCGTCGTATGTACAGTTTGAGCTCGAGCCAGAGCACCCGGCATTGTCCCAGGCGGCGCTGACGGTTGTTGAGCAGCCGGCGTATGTGGGAGCAATGCAAATATTAGTGCACACGGCATCCCCACCAGGTGTATTCACACAAACATCGTGCGTGGGCGCTGTGCAATTGCCACTCCCGTCGCAGCGGTAGTGAGTTGCGGTACAGACACTCGGTGTTGTTGTATCTTGCACTCCGATGGCTATGTTGATTGGATCATAAGAACTGCCAGAGCAGTATTTACAAACCGGCTGTCCTCCATCACCGCTCAAATAACCACAGGCATAGCCTGTTCCGCTGCAATTTGGACTTTTACAAGAATCAGCTGCAGGAGGCGATGCGGTTGTACAAGTATTTCGTGGGTCATTACTACTATTATTCACATAACCGCAATGCCCAACACCATTAGAGGATAGCAACCCACAAGTTTGGCAGACCGTCCCAGAACATGTGGCATCGCAACAATAACCATCTACACACAAAGCAGTAGCGCATTCGCCCGGAACAGAACAAATTGTACCAACGGCAGCTCCGGCACCAAACTTTTTCCATTCTGAAGGCACGTAAACTTGAACTTCATTTGCCGTGCTGTTATAAATAATCATACCGGTTTCGGGACTAATGACATTTCGTTGGGTGGTTGTAAGCAGGGGAAGTTTTATATAACTTGAGGAACCGGTTATAGTAAGAGAACCCGCAACTTCCAACTTTGTATTAGGGTTGATCGTCCCGATGCCGAGACGTTTGTTGGTATTATCCCAAAAAAGATTGGAATCAGCACCTAAATCACCAACATTATTAAATTGGATATAACCAGTAGAACCAGCTGGGGTAGCACCAGCAGCAGGTGTGTTCCAAGAAGCTACACCAGAGGCGTCAGTGGTCAATACTTTATCTGCCCCGGCTCCTGTTGTCATCTTAAAACCCCCAGTTATTAAATTTCCTTCAATTATTAAGTTTCCACTCTTTGTTTGTGGGTCAGGGCCCGCATTTATTGGAGCAGGAAGATTAGTCCCGATATTATGAGTAAAAGCTATTTGAGAGAATTACAAAAGCTTACCCAAAGATGTGAGGCAAATCAAAAAGAAAATCAATAAAATAGAGAAAAAATGAAGAAAAGAGGTTCAAGCTCTATAAATTCCTTAATTAAGAATTATATTTTTTGAAACTTCTTTTCAAGTAAATCAACCCGTTTTTCAATAATTTTAAAGTCTGCTCGACTAATTTTTTCTGTAAGGTCGTCTTTGATTATATGCAAATCCATTCTCATTATTTCAATGTCTTCGGTATTTTTTGCCACCATTTCTCGAAGCGCTACAAGCTGGGCTTGTATTTTAATAATATCTTCGGTATTTCGAGCAACCATTTGCCGAAGCGCTACAAGCTGTTCTTGCGTCCCCGTCAATGATTCAATAACCAATTTAAGCTGAGATCCAAAATTTTCAGCTAAAACGCCCAAATACCGTTGGTATTCCTCGCGCTGACTCTTTAAAATATCTTTTAATTTTTCTTCTTGAATATCCATAATTTTTAATACTATCAAAAAATAAAAAATTAATCAAGTCAAAATATGAGAATTCTCATTCGGAAGTCGGCTGTTATCCCAGATAATTACTGGCAAAAACTGATTTTAAACGAATTAAAATAACTGACCAGTTTAGTAAAAAAATTAGGAAGAAGAATTGGAAAAATTGAGAAGAAATTGGAAAACGGCTAAGATGGAAGTTAACTTCCATAGATTCTTCAAGTCTTTATACTGAATACACTATACACAATACATCCCTTTCAAGGGTTGAGGGTTGGGCAAGAAAAAACTAATTACAACCGCATTTTAATTAATAGTACCAATTTCTACCACACTTGCAAATAAACCCGGTTCCGTTGCTGACATTGCATAAATAAGCATAAGTATTGCAATCGGGGTACCCTCTGTGTACACAGAATTGGTAGCCAGCAGTTGTGCATGTCGAGTCACAATTCACAGAGGACCCAGATGCTACGCAACCATAGCTGACAGTCAGTTCATCTACTGTCCCATTGCAATTTTGATCGTAGCCATCTGGGGTGGTCGTGTAAAGAGTTGAACCAGTATAACAAGTTTTACACCAATCATCGCAATCATCTCCAACTGTTGTTCTTGATAGCACTGGGCAAGATACTGAAAAGTTCGTTGCATAATGACCGTCACGATCGTAATCACAATAAAGATGATCCAGGTGGTACCCGTCTGTTGTGTCTGCATTAGCAGCAGTAACTCCCGTGATGCCTGCGCCGCCTCCTACGAATTGTGGAGCGGTGACGGTTCCTGTAAAGGTTGGACTGGCAAGAGGAGCAGCTCCAGTAATGCTTCCTACTGAATAATCTCCACTTGCTGCAGTAACAGCTCCAGTTCTGCCAAAGACAGATGAAACAGGAGAGGTGCCACCTAAAGAAGCCCAGCCAGTGCTTTTATATCCTTTAAATTCATTAGCAGTAGTGTCATAATACAAAGCTCCAGTGCTACCTGTGGGCGCAGAAGAATACTGACCTATTTTTAGTAAACCACCAATTATTAAGTTTCCTGCTTTGCTTTGTTCTGTAGAAGATACATTTATTGGAGCAGGAAGATTAGAACTGAATAGATAAAATTGAGAAAAAGGTAAACAATTTATAAAATTGGAAATTTTTTAATTGAATCTTCTTTTTGAGAGTGATATACTGAGATTAATATGAAATTCAAGCTTAATCGCCCAGATTGGCAGAAATTATTAATTCCAGAATTTACCATTAGCGCCATTTCTATTGAAGAAAGAATGGTAAGGATTTTTTGCTTTGACAAAGCTATTAACAGGATTATTAAAGTCGGTAAATATGCTTTGCCCTCAGGAATTATTGAAGAAGGGGTTTTGAAAAAGCCTCAAGAATTGCAATCTTTTTTCTTTTCTTTAAAAACAAAAATTTGGCCAAAAGAGAAAAATGTCTGGATAATTCTATCTTTACCTTCAGTCAATTTTTATACCAATATTTTATCCTTGCCTGATTTAGAAGAAGAGCGTTTTAAAGACGCGGTGATTTTTAATACCCAAATGGTGGCTCCTTTGCCTTTAGAAGAGGTCTATTTTGATTGGGAAGATTTGGGAGCGTCAATGAAAGATAATGAAAGAGAAGTATTTATTGCTTTAGGCATTAAAAAACAAATCAATACTTATTTGGATATTTTAGAGAATAGTGGGTTTAAGATTGTGGCTATTGAGCCTTGGGTTTTGAGTTTAGTGAGATTTCTTCAATATTTTGGCGAAAAGCAACAGCCGGTTTTAAGCGTTTCTTTGCGAACCGAAGGTATTGAATTTGTTTTAAGTGAAGACAATAAATTAATTTTCTTTGATTTTGATTCTTGGCCAGAAATTTTTGGCGCTAATATTCCTCAACAGATCACGATTGAGATGTTAAAGAAGCACTTGGATGGCGAGATTCCTATGCTATTGAATTTCTATTCCCTAAAAAGGAAAAAACCAGTGCAAAAGTTTATTTTCTCGAGTGCTGACAATCAAATGGCAGCAATTTTAAGTAAATGGATTAGCGAGACTTATAAACTTTTACCTTTGAATGTAAATTTTCCTTCATACATGCGCTGGGTGACAAAAGAGTGGTTTTCAATAATCGGCGCTGCTTTACGGAGTCTCATTCCCCGTTATAAAGACACTATTGTCAGTTTATCACCAGTGGGTACAGAAGAAAGCTATGAGCAAAATCACCTTTATCGGGTAGCTTCTTTATGGACCAAGGTGGCTTTGGTGGTGATGATGAGTTTAACTTTAACCACGAGTCTTTTAGATATCACTTTTTTCACTACCATTAAAAATAGATATCAACAAGCTTTAGCCAAACCCATTGACGTTATTACTACTAATAAAGAGGCAGAATTAGTAAGAAAAGCTGACGAGTTTAATACTTTAGTGGCTATTTTAGAAAAAACTCAAACTTATAAAAAAGATTGGAAGGCAATATTAAGCAATATTTTTGACTCCAGTAAACAAAATTACATTAATATCCAAAGAATTTTAATTAGTAATGCACCAGCCAATAATATTACTATTCAGGGTAAGGCAGCAAAAAAAGATGTCGTCATATCTTGGAAAAAATCTTTAGAGGCATCAGGGTTAATCAAAGATATAAGTTTACCTTTAGAGGCTTTAGTAGAAACTTCAGAAGGAGTAAGCTTCTCCTTGAATGCGAAAATATGAAACTTACTTTTTATGGTGGAATAAAGGAAATTGGCGGCAATAAGATTCTGCTTCAAGATAAAGATGCCGCTATTTTTTTGGATTTTGGTAAAAGTTACAAACAAGCTTCTGAATATTTTGAAGAATTTGTTAATCCTCGTTCTGTGCACGGCCTCAAGGATTATTTAGAATTAGATTTATTGCCTAAAAGGGAAGGCTTATATCGCCAAGATCTATTAGATATTTTAAGCAAAGAAGAAATAGATTTTTATCCTTACCAAAAACCTTTCCTTGATGCAGTGCTTTTGTCTCATGGTCATATGGATCATACTGGTTACCTTTCATTTTTAGATGAAACCATACCAGTTTATTTAAGCCAGCCCACGAGAGTTGTGCTTGAAGCTTATCGTACTATTAAACCGCCTTCTTTAGAAAATGAAATTGTAGAAATTAGCAGTCCTCACGAATTGCCGCCGCAAAGACGCAAAAAAATAAAAAGACAATTCAAAGTTTTAGAAAAACAACAGCCATTTCAAATTAAAAATTTAGAAATTTTTCCTCTTTTTGTTGATCATTCTATTCCTGGCGCTTTAATGTATTTTATTAAGGGCACAAAAAATGTTTTATATTCCGGAGATTTCCGTCTTTCAGAAATTTCAGAGAAACAATTAAAAACGATTTATGAATTTTTGAAAAAGCAAAAAATTGATGTTTTTCTTTGCGAAGGGACGCGAATTCTAGAACAAAACATTCTCCGCGAAAAAGATGTCTATTTTAAGGCCAAAGAAATCGTGTCTAAAATCAAAGGATTAGTAGTAGCTGATTATTCAATGGCTGATATTGCAAGATTTGAGACTTTAGCTCAGATTGCCAAAGAAACAAAAAGAAAAATTGCTTTATCTTATAATTATTTCGCTTATTTAGCCATTCTTAAGGAAAAAGGACTGGAAATTAATAGCTTCGATAACCTTGTTCTTTACGAAAAGAAGAAAAGCAATTTAAAAAAATGGGAGCAAAATCTTTTGAAGAAATACCCTTATATTAATGCCAAAGAAATCAAAACTCACCCCCGAGATTATTTAGCAATTTTGAATTTTTATCAAATTCAGGAATTGATTGATTTTCAACCAGATGAAAATTCTTATTTTTTAAGAGCTATTACCGAGCCTCATACTGAAGAATCAGAAATTTCCGAAGAAAGATTCAGTCACTGGATAGAACATTTTAAAATGCAAGGATTAACTCCAGATGGCAAATTTGAAAGAGCTCATATTTCCGGCCATATTTCTGGTAAAGAATTGGAAGAATTCATTAAAAATATTAAACCAGATCTTATTATCCCGATTCATACTGATTACCCAGAAGAATTCGAAAAAATCCATACAAATGTCAAAATAGTAGAAAAAAATGAAATTTTTAGTTTTTAATCTTTGGTCATTGCGAGCGAGCCATAAGGCGAGCGTGGCAATCTTTGAGATTGCTTTGTCGTTCGCTTCGCTCACTCCTCGCAATGACAGCTACGTTATTAAAAATTGTATTTATGATAATTGATGGCAAAAAATTAGCCGAAGAAATTATTGAAGAATTAAAAAAAGAACGAGAGTTAATTCCTAAAAAGATTCGCTTGGCTGTAGTTTTAGTAGGTGATAATCCTGCTTCTTTATCTTTTATTAAACAAAAAGAAAAAGCAGCGAAAGAATTAAACATTGATTTTCGTTTATATCAATATGAAAATAGCATTAAAACCAAGGAATTGAGAAAAAAAGTGAATGAGATTTGCCGCGTAACCTATAATCGGGGAGTAGTGGTTCAATTGCCTTTGCCAGATTCCATCAATAACCAAGTAGTTTTAAATGCCATTTTAGCATTAAAAGATCCTGATATTTTAAGCGAGAAAAATTTAGGAGGTTTTTATACCAATCGTTTAAAATTTTTGCCGCCAGTAGTTGAATCAATAAAGTTTCTTTTGGAAAAATATCAAATTAATCCAGAAGGAAAAAATGTTTTGATTATTGGTCGCGGTCAATTAGTAGGCAAACCTGTAAGTTTATGGTTTATTCATCAAAGAGCGACAGTCACAGTAGCTAATAGCCAGACTAAAAATTTAGAGAATTTAATAGAAATAGCGGATATTATTGTTACCAGCGCAGGAAAGCCAAATTTAATTACAGCTGAAATGGTTAAAGAAGGAGTTGTCATTTTTGACGCTGCTGTTGTTTCAGAAGCTGGTAAATTAAAGGGTGATTGCGATTCTGATTCTCTTAAAGATAAAGTTGCTTTAATTACGCCAGTACCAGGCGGCTTAGGACCATTAACCGTAGCTTTCCTATTTAAGAATCTTTTAGAAATGGTAAAAAATCAGAAATGATAGTATAATAAAGGAAAATCATGTATGATATTTTAATTAAAAATGGAGAGATTTTTGATGGCACAGGAACTGAAGCAAAGAGAGTAGATTTAGCTATTAAAAACGGCAAGATCATAGCTATTGGTTCGCTCAAAGACGAAAAAGCCAAAACAGAAATTAATGCCGAAAATAGATTTATTGTTCCTGGGTTTATTGATATTAATAATGATGCTGATCATGATTTGAGTCTCCTGAAATTAAAAGAAGCAGAGAATTTATTGCGGCAGGGAATTACGACTATTGTTGGCGGCAATTGCGGCGCCTCTTTAGCTCCTTTAATTTCTAGTTCTTTATCTTCTATCGATAAATGGGCAAAAACTATTGATTTTAATATTAGTTGGCGAACAGTTGAAGAATATTTGAATTCTTTAGACAAAAAACAATTAGGAGTAAATTTTGCCACTTTGGTTGGGTGGGGAACCTTAAGATCAGATATTACTCAGGATCAATTCCGGCCTTTAAAGAAACATGAATTAGAGGCATTAAAATTTATCGTCAAATCGAGTTTAACTGAAGGCGCTTTTGGCGTTTCTTTTGGTTTGGGTTATAACTTAGAACAAGCTGTAGGTTTAACCGAGATTCAAGCCATAGCGAGATGCATCAAAGAAAAAAAAGCTTATTTCGAGCGGAGCGAGAAACAAGGTTCCCGAGCAATAGCGAGGGGTCCTTACCTCGCCTTTCATCTAAGAAACGAAGCTGAGGGTTTACTCTCGAGCATGAGAGAAGTTTTAGAAGTGGCTGAAAAAGAAAAAATTTCTTTAGAAATTTCTCATTTGAGAGTGGAAGGAAAAGATAATTTTGATAGTTTTTCTGAGGCTCTAAAAATGATACAAAAAATAAATGTAAATCAGGGGTTAGTTAATTTTGATATTTTCCCTTATGATTATAATGCGGAATCGCTTTATTTAATTTTGCCAGAGTGGTTAACGATTGGCGGTCGGGAAGTGCTTTTAAAAAATCTCCATGACGAAATAGTAAGAAAAAAATTGATTGAAGACATAAAAAAGAAAAAATATCTCTATAAAAATTTAATAGTGGCTGATAGCGGAGAGAGATGGTGGTTTGCTGGCAAGTCTTTAGAAGAAATAGCTCAAGATTTTAATTTAAGCTTAGAAGATGCGCTTTTAAAGATAATTGAGCTTTGTGAGAAAAGAATTTTGGTTTTTGTTAAAAGCTTATCATTGGAAAATGTGGAAAAGGGAATTCTATCTCCTTATTCTTTTATTGCTTCTAATAGCGGTATTTATAATTTAAATAGCGGCGAGAAAGGCACTTGGGTTCATCCTCGGGCTTTTGGCACTTTTCCCAAGTTTCTTAATGATTATGTAAAAGTAAAGAAATTCTTTTCTTGGGAAGAAGCCATTAATAAAATTACTGGCAAAGTAGCAGATAAAATTGGTTTAAAAGACAGGGGATATCTTAAAGAAAATTATTGGGCAGATTTAGTGATTTTCAATCCGGATAAAATTAAAGATAAAGCCACTCTAGAAAACCCTTTTCAGTATAGCGAGGGCATAGAAACAGTAATAGTGAATGGTAATCTTTCTTATCAAAGAGGTATTTTGAGTCATGATTATTATGGTCAGATTTTAAGAAAAAAATGAATTGACTAGAAGTAATTCCGGTGTTATAGTTAATTTGGATTTTAAATTATATTATTTGTATGATTGTTCGCCACTTAGGCATTGATTTAGGTACTGCCAACACTTTAGTTTTTATTCCCCAAAAAGGCATTGTTATTAATGAGCCGTCAGTAGTGGCTATTTCTGTTGATGAAAATAAAGTGTTAGCCATTGGTTTAGAAGCCAAAGAAATGCTGGGTCGAACTCCGGAAATGATAAAAACTTATAAACCATTAAAAGATGGCGTTATTGCTGATTATCGAGTAACCGAGGCTATGCTTCGTTATTTTATTGATAAAGCTTTAGGTTCTTGGAAAATATTTAAACCAGAATTAGTAATTTCTGTGCCCGTGGGAGTGACTTCTACGGAAAGAAGAGCAGTCATTGATGCTGCCAGGGAAGCGGGTGCTAAAGAAGCCTATGTTGCCAGAGAGCCTATTTTAGCTGCTTTAGGAGCTGGTGTGCCGATTAATTCACCAGCTGGGAATATGATTGTTAATATTGGCGGTGGGACTACCGAAGTAGCTGTAATTTCTTTAGGAGGAATTGTTGCTTGGGCTTCAGTAAGAATTGCTGGTAATAAAATGGATGAAGCAATTTCTGAATATATAAAACGAAAATATAATTTAGCTATTGGCGAAAGAACGGCTGAGGAAATTAAAATTCAAATTGGTACTGCTGTACCAGTTAAACAAAAAGAAGAATTAGAAATCAGGGGATTAGATTTAACTGAAGGCTTGCCAAAAAATATTGTCATTAACGCCAATGAAATTGCTGAAGCCATTGCTTCTACATTAAAAGACATTATTCAGGCGATTAAATCGGTTTTAGCTGAAACTCCTCCTGAATTAGCCGCTGATATTATGGAAAGAGGCATGCTTTTAACTGGCGGGGGATCGATGTTAAGAAATATTAATGAATTAATCACTAAAGTTACTGGCGTGCCAAGTTTTGTAGCTGATGAAGCTATTTATTGCGTAGCCAAAGGAACTGGCGTTATTTTGGATAATCTTTCACTGTATAAAAAGAGTCTTACCACTTATAAATAAATAATTCATAGCAGGGCTCGGAACAATATTTCGAAAACACGCTATCGATTTTCCCAGCGAGGAAATCGCGCTCGCGCTCGGCCTCGCTCTCCTTCGCTTCGCTCAGGAACCTTGCCCGCTCGGCCTGCGCGACGGTTTTCTCAATATGTGTTCCTCGCCCTGTTGAAACTTAATATTAGCGAACCTTTTCTCTTGAGCGATATTATGGAGCCAAAGGTACAAACATACGAAGCGAACGAGAGGAAAGCCGGAACTGAGCGGAGCGACATTCCGGAAGGATTTCCCGAAGTGAGCGAGTATTGTTTGTCTTTGGTGGAATAGCTTAAGCGAAAGAGAAATGGTGAGCTAATATTAAAATGAAATAACAAAATCGAATTTAAAAGAAACAATGATTTTTTTGGAGGAAAGAATAAAAAATTTTTTAGAGAGATTTTTTAATCCTGAAATAAAACCAGTTCAAAGTCTTTTATTTTACGGAGAAGAAGCAGTGGGTAAAAAAACGATAGCTTTAGCTTTTGCCAAAGCTTTATTGTGCCAAGGAGAACAGAAAACATGGAATGGTTGCGGCCATTGTCAAAATTGTTTACGTTTTGATAAAGGTCTGCATCCAGATTTTTTACTGATTGAACCTGTTGATAACGACGTTTCCATTGAGACAGCGAGAAAAGCCATTGAATTTTTGCATTACGAGCCTCAATTTTCTTCCTTAAGAATATTAATTATTAATGAAGCTGATAGATTAAAAGAAGATGCTCAGAACACGCTTTTAAAAACTCTTGAAGAGCCTCCTCATAATACCTTGATAATTTTTATTACTGCTTTTCCTCAGAGACTTTTAACAACTGTTTTGTCTCGATTATTGGCTTTGAGATTTTATCGCTCTTCCTCTAAAGAAATCATTGAATTTTTAATTAATCAGCAATCTCTGAGTTTATCCAAAGCTCAAGAGATAACGGAAAAAGCTGATGGGAAAATTGGCTTAGCTTTCAAACTTTTAGATAAGGAATATCTGGAAGGTATTGAAGAGAATCAAAAGAAATTAGCCATTATTTTGGAAAGTGATTTTTCAGGTCAGCTGCAATATCTGAAAGAATTAACAGATGATAAAGTTCATTTATTGACGGTTTTAAAAATTTGGCTAGAAATGTTAAATCGAGACATTCAAATAGAAATACAAGAGAGTAAAAGTCATTTAAAATTACCCTTAGTTTCCAAAGTTAAATTAGCTAAAGAATTGTTCAAAGCTTTTCATTTAATTTCCAATTATAATATTAATAGTTCTCTTTTATTAGAAAATATATTTTTAAATCATGTTTAAAGAAAAGGCAAGCTTATTAATTAATCAATTCAAAGAAGAAATTTTGGCTCTTCGCACCTCAAAACCATCAGCAGCCCAAGTAGAAAATATTAAGGTGGAATGTTATAATACTCAATCACCCATAAAACATTTAGCTTCGATTTCCATTGTGCTGCCCAATATTATTATCATCGAACCTTGGGATGCAACAATTGTTCCTAATATCTCAAAATCTCTGACCTCTTCTTCTTTAGGTGTAAATCCTGCGGTTGAAGGTAGACAAATTAAACTTTTTCTTCCAGCTTTAACTAAAGAAAGGAAAGAAATCTTAGTTAAATTAATTAGTTCTATAAAGGAAGAATACAGAGTGCGTTTAAGGAAAGCTCGCGAAGAAACAGTAACAGAAATAAAACAGAGCTTCGAAGAAAAAACTATTTCTGAAGATGAGAAATTCCGTTTATTGGAAGAAGTTCAAAAAGTTGTTGAGAAAACAAATAAAACTTTAGATGAAGCAGCAGAGAAAAAAGAGAAAGAAATTGTATCAATCTAAAGTTGATCCGCCTCTGGCGGTCAGAATCTTAATTATGATTACTTTATTACTTGCCATTGGTGCTTTAAGTTTATTGATGATTTTACATGAATTCGGCCATTTTCTTTTGGCCAAATTGTTCAACGTTAAAGTCGAAGGATTTAGCATTGGTTTACCGCCAAAAATTTTTAGCTTTAAACGAGGAGAAGTAACTTATTCATTAAATGCAATTCCTTTTGGCGCTTTTGTAAAAATTAACGAAGAAGAAAATGATCAAAATAAAAGAAGCTTTTTCAATCAAAAAACATCGGAAAAAGTCGCTATTTTTTTAGGAGGAGTAGGAATGAATTTTATCATTGCTTTTTTCGTTTTTACTTTGCTTTTTACCATTGGTTTTCCCAAATCTTTATTGCCGTCTAACTATTTAATCAGCTCATCAGCTTCTTCAACCCTTGTAAAATATCCTCTTCATCAATCCTTTTTAGAGACTGGCCGTTTTTTAAGTTTTGTTTTAGTTGAGTCGTTAAAGGGGTTAAAAATTGCTTTCGGAAAGATATTTACTCATTTTGATGTAAGCGATCTGCTTGGTCCAGTTGGCTTAGTGGCAATTACTAGCCGAAGTTTTGAATATGGTTGGCGTTATGGAATATATATTCTTGGATTAATATCTTATGCTTTGGCTATTTTTAATCTTTTACCAATTCCAGCTTTAGATGGTGGTCGCCTTTTATTTCTTTTTCTAGGAAAAATCTTCAAAAAACCCATTTCTCAAAAAACAGAAACTTTAATAGATAATATTACTTTTGCTCTCTTAATGTGTTTAGCTGTTTTAGTAACCATTAAAGATATCCGCTTCTTTTACCTTCACTAATTCGAAATATGAAATTATCTTCACTTCATCTTCACACTTTAAAAGAAATACCCAAAGACGAATTATCAATTAATGCTTCGCTTTTGATTAGGGCTGGTTTTATTGAAAAATTAACAAGCGGAGTTTATAATTTTCTTCCTTTTGGTTTAAGAGTAATGAGAAAAATAGAAAATATTATTCGAGAAGAAATGAATAATTTGGGAGGACAAGAAATATTAATGGCTCTTTTAAATCCGCAAAAAAACTGGGAACAAACCGGACGATGGGAAACATTTAATGCTTTATTTAAGTTACGTTCTCGATACGGGCAATGGTTTGCTCTTGCTCCTACTCATGAAGAGATAATAACACCAATGGTAAAGAATTTTATTTTTTCCTATAAAGACTTGCCTTTATATTTATTTCATATTTCTGATAAGTTTCGGGATGAACCCCGTTCTAAGTCAGGCATATTAAGAGGAAAAGAATTTATAATGAAGGATTTATATAGTTTTCATATCGATGAGAAAGATTTGGATAAGTATTATGAAAAAGTAAAAAAAGCTTATCAGCGAATTTTCACAAGATGTGGGTTAAAAGCGTTTGTGGTTGAAGCATCGGGTGGAACTTTTTCCCGTTTTTCTCATGAATTTCAAGTAGTTACTCCGGCGGGTGAGGATTTGTTTTATTACTGTTCTTTTTGCAAATTCTGTCGCAATAAAGAAATCGCTGGAGATATTAAAAAATGTCCTGAATGCGGTCATATTGTAAAAATGCTTAAAGGGTCTGAAGTAGGCAATATTTTTAAATTAAAAGATAAATATTCTAAAGCATTTGATTTAAAATTTAGAGATAAAGACGGGAAAAATAAAAATGTGATGATGGGTTGTTATGGCATTGGAGTCAGCCGTTTATTAGGCGTTATCGTGGAGGCAAATTATGACAAAGATGGAATTATCTGGCCAGAGGCAGTAGCTCCTTATCAATTTTATCTTTTACCTATTTTAAGCGGTAAAACAAAAGAAGATAAAGAAGTAAAAAAACAGACCAATATTCTTTATCAAAAAATGGTAAAAGCTCACTTAGAGGTTCTTTATGATGATAGAGAAGACATCACGAGCGGTGAGAAATTAGCGGATGCTGATTTATTAGGTATTTCAAAAAGAATCATTATCAGCAGCCGCACTTTACAAAAGAAATCTTTAGAAATAAAAGAAAGAAAAACTAACAAAATAAAATTGATGAAAATACAAGATTTTGACCCCGTTAGAAATTTGCGATAGTTTCAAGAAATAATCCATTATATTCTTTATTGAATCTGTTTAACTCTCGCAAAAAAGTGTTTTAACACTTTTTTGCCCAAAATAACAATGGCAAACTTCTAACGGGGTTGACAAATCAATAAAAATTAAGTAAGATTTTAGAGTTAATTTAACATGATGAGTTTATTTAAAACGAGAAACTTTTTTCTTGCTCCGCGCGAAATAGGAGTGGATTTAGGGACGACGAAAACATTAGTTTATGTCAGGGGCAAAGGTATTGTTATCAATGAGCCAACAGTCGTGGCTCTAAATAATAAGACCAATCAAATTTTGGCTATTGGCCGAGAGGCTATTGAAATGGTTGGCAAAACCCCTCCTCATATTAGTGCCATTAGGCCTTTAAGCAATGGGGTTATTTCTGATTTTGAAGTAACGGAAAAAATGTTACATCATTTTTTAAATAAAGCTGAAAGAAAAAATTTCTTGGAGAATTTAATTAATAGACCAAGGTTGGTAATAGGTATTCCTTGTGGTGGTACTGAAGTGGAAAAGAGAGCAGTGGAGGATGCGGCGAAATCCGCTGGCGCAAAAGAAGTTTATCTTATTGAAGAACCATTAGCAGTAGCCTTAGGCATTCGTTTGCCAGTGAGAGAATCCAATGGAGTCTTTATTGTTGATATTGGTGGTGGGACAACCGAAGCAGTGGTAATCTCTTTAGGCGGAGTGGTCGTGTATAAAAGTTTACGCGTTGCCGGAGATAAATTAAATGACGATATTATTTATTATTTAAAGGAAAAATATAAATTAGCTGTTGGCGAGAGAACGGCCGAAGCAATTAAAATTACTGTTGGTTCAGCTATGGACTTAGGCAGTAATCAAGAAATCAAAGTCAAGGGCAGAGATTTGACTAAGGGATTGCCAAAAGAAATAAAAATTAAAGAAGTAGACATCAGGGAAGCAATCACGCCTTCTTTAGATAAAATTATCGAGACTATTCAAGATACTTTAGAAATTACACCTCCAGAATTAATTGCTGATATTATTACCAGCGGTATTTATCTTTCTGGTGGTACCTCTCTTTTAAGAGGATTAGATAAGCTTATTTCTAATAATATCGGTTTGACGGTAAAAATTGTTGAAGATCCTATCACTGCAGTTATAAGAGGAATTGGTTTTGTTCTTGAAGATTTAAAAAGCTCAAGAGATTTTCTGATTAATATTAACAGGGAAAAACCTCCGCTATGAAAAAGGCAAAAATGTTTCAGCGCCTTTTAATTGGAGTGATTATTTTAATCGCTCTCTTTTTTATATTAAAAATATATTTTACCAATCAAAACAAGTTGAAAGTTGCAAGTGTTTCTGTTTTCTCCGAAATGAAAAATAATGTTTTTTTGAATTTTTTAAATCAATCATCTGGTTGGTTGAACGATTTATTTCATTTTAATCAAATTCGTTATCAAGCTAAAAATTTAGAAGAGGAAAATGACAATCTTTTATTTCATCTTTCTCAATTTAAAAATTTAGAGGAAGAGAATCTAGCTCTCAAAGAAGCTTTTAACCTTAAAAAAGAAAAAGGCTGGCATCTTCTTCCAGCTCAAGTAATTTTGATAGATTCCACCGGTTTTTCAGGGCAATTTTGGATTGATCAAGGTCAAAACAGCGGATTAAAATCAGGAATGAATGTTATTTTAGAAAATCAAGTTTTAATAGGAATTTTAAAGGAATGCTTTAAGGATTATTGTCGAGGGGAATCAATTTTTGCTCCCCAAACGAAAATAGGAGTAGAAAATGTAGAATCTCATGTTTTAGCCATCTTAGAAAAGGACAATCGAGGTAGATATTTATTGAAATTAGTGCCCCAAGAAGCCAATATTTTGGTAGGTGATCTGCTGATTACTTCCCAAGAAAATACGAATTTTCTGAAAGGATTATTAGTAGCAAAAGTGCAAGAGATTATTCCTTCATCAAATGTTCTTAAAGAATATATCTTAGAGCCTTTATTTACAAAAAATCAGCTTTCAACAGTGTTCGTAATTACAGATTTTATTCCTTCCAATGCTGCGCTTTATTAAAAACGGTTGTTTATTTCTTCTTATTTGCCTTTTTCAAATATATTTTGAAGGTAGTTTTTTTATTAAGCCAATAATAGATTTTCTTCTTATTTTTTTAGTTTTTAGTTTTTTCCATTTCCCCTTTTTTTACCTCATTTTTCTTTTCTTAACACGAGGCATTATTTTTGATACTCTTTCTGGCTTGGCTTGGGGAACGAATCTTTTTAGTTTATTTTTTTCTTTTGGTATTGGTTTTTTCTTGACCAGACTTTTAGAAAGTGATAATTTTCTTTCACGAATAATTATCGGAGGAAGCATTATTAATATTTATTTTTTAACTATCTATATTTCAAATTTACTAATTTCTCATTCGAATCTTTGGCTGATTATTTTAATTGATGCTTTCATTAATTCAGTGATTTATTTAATTTTAATGATTTTAGAGCAAAAAATAAAAACCCATGGTTTTAAGAAACACTTCAATTAAAAGAGATGGCCATTTGCTTGATCCAGAAGAAATTCTTCTTGATAAAAGAGCGGAAGAAATGGGCGAGAATCAATTGGCAAAATTAGAATGGCCCTTGGCTTCAATTTTTGTTAAGGGTTTATTTGTTTTTTGTTCAATCTTTATGGCTGTAATTTTTTCCAGAATATTTTATCTTCAAATAGCCAAAGGTTCTTATTATGAGGATTTGGCTGATAACAACAAGACTCGCCATTATGTGATTAATGCTCCGCGAGGAATTATTTATGATCGTTATGGCGAACCTTTAGTTTTGAATTCTCCCTCTTTCAGTTTAACGTTGATTCCTTTAGATTTACCTCGCGATTCAAATGAAAGAACAAAACTTATAGATCAAATAGCTTCGATTTTTAATCTTAATAAAGACGATATTGAAAATATTTTACAAGAAAAAGGTGGGCTATCTTCTATCGAACCGATTTTACTGAAGCCTAAATTAGAAGTTGATGAAATTAGAAAATTTGAAGCCAATGTTGAATCAAACAAAGGGTTTATTGTGATTACTGATACCAGCCGTTACTATCCATATAAAGAAACAATGGCTCAGGTTTTAGGTTATGTCGGTAAAATTTCTTCTGATGATAAAGAAATCTATAAAGATTATCCTTTAACCTCTATGGTTGGTAAAGATGGCTTAGAATCTTATTATGAAAGCACTCTCCAGGGTAAATGGGGAAGAAGATTGGTAGAAGTTGATGCCTTTGCTAGACTAAAGCAAGATTTAGGAACAATTTCTCCTCAACAAGGCGATGATTTAATAACCACCATTGATAAAGATTTACAAATAAAATTTTATGAATCTTTAGAAAAACAATTAAAAAATTTAGGAGTTTCAGCTGGCGCCGGTATAGCTTTAAATCCTAAAACCGGTGAAGTTTTAGCGATGATTAATTTACCGAGTTTTGATCCAAATGTTTTGGTTAAAGGGTCTCCAAATGATTTGATTAATCAATATCTGACAAACAAATATCACCCTTTATTCAATCGGGTGATAAGCGGGCTTTATTCACCAGGTTCTTTAATTAAACCCCTTGTTGCTTTAGCAGCTTTGGAAGAAAAAATAATTGATCCCTTAAAAAAGATTTATGACGAGGGCCAGATAGTCATTACCAGTCCCTACAATCCTGATGAAAAATATATTTTTAATGACTGGCAACCACATGGCTGGGTAGATATGCGTAAGGCTCTTGCTGTTTCTTGCAATGTTTATTTTTGGAATATTGGCGGAGGCTATAAAGACATTACTGGCTTGGGTTTAGAAAAAATTAAAAAATATTGGAATTTATTTGGTTTAGGCAACAAACAAGGTATTGACCTTGATGATGAAAGTACTGGTGTGTTGCCTGATCAAGAATGGTTGAAAAAGGTAAGGCCGAATGATCCTACTTGGAAATTAGGTGATACTTATAATATTTCTATTGGTGAAGGTGGTTTAAGCTTGACACCGCTCGAAATGGCTGATTATATATCTACCATTGCCAACAACGGTATTCTAATGAAGCCTCATTTAGAAAAAGATATTTCTTCTACTCCTTTACTCAATCTCAATGTTTCTTTTGATAATTTAAAAATTATTCAAGAAGGAATGCGCCAAGTGGTGACAGAAGGAACAGCAACCTCTTTAAATGATCTGCCAATGGAAGTGGCTGGTAAAAGTGGTTCACCAAAGTTCATTTCTTTAGGAAAAGAGAAATACCATGCCCTTTTTGGTGCTTACGCTCCTTATTCTGATCCTCAGATTGTAATTTTAATTTTAATTGAACAACCACCTCAGGGATCGATTGCTACCTTGCCAGTAGCCAAAGAAATTCTAGATTGGTATTACCAAAATAGAATTAATAAAAATTTATGACAAAAAATTATATCACTCCCGAAGCTTATAAAAAATTTAAAGAAGAACTTAACATTTTAAAAACCGTCAAACGAAAAGAAATTGCCTTAAAAATTCAAGAGGCTAAGGAACTTGGTGATTTATCGGAAAATGCAGCTTATCAGGAAGCTAAAGATACTCAAGCTGATTTAGAAACAAAAATTTTAGAAATCGAAGTTCTCTTAAAAAACGCTTCCATCATTCGTCCAACAAAAAGTAATGACTTTGTTGAAATAGGTTCTTCTGTTACAGTTAAAAGTTTGTCTTTATCTAGAACTAAAAGGCAATTTACTATCATTGGAGCCCAAGAAGCTAATCCAGCCGAAGGTAAAATTTCTAATGAATCGCCATTAGGCAAATCTTTCCTTGGCCATAAAAAAGGCGACATTATTATTGTCAAAACCCCTAAAGGTGATGTAAAATACAAGATAGAAGAGATATCTTAAATATTATGTTAGAAGATATTATTAAAGAGCGAATTAAAAAATTAGGAGAACTTAAAAAATTAGGTGTTAATCCTTATCCGGAGAAAACCAATCGACAATTTACTATTGGCGAAGTTTTAAATAATTTTTCTTCTTGGAGTAAAACCAAAAAGAGAATTTCTTTAGTTGGCAGAATCTGGTCAATCCGGGGTCATGGTGGAGTGATGTTTTGTGATGTTCAAGATGAAACTGGAAAATTACAATTAGTGTTAAAAACAGATATTTTGACCGGAGAGAAAATGAAATTTTTTGAAAAGTATTTTGATAGCGGTGATTTTCTTGAAGCTCAGGGCACTTTATTTATAACTCAAAAAGGAGAAAAAAGTTTATTGGTGAACAAATTTACTCTTTTAACCAAAAGTTTGAGGCCTTTGCCAAAAGCTTGGTTTGGATTAGAAGATGCCGAAGAAAGATTCCGCCGGCGCTATCTTGATTTATTAGAGAACGAAGAAGTAAAGAAAAGATTCACTCTGAGAAGTAAAATTATTGCTGAAATTAGAAACTTTCTTAATAAAAATAGTTATTTAGAAGTAGAAACACCCATTCTTCAAACAATGTACGGTGGAGCTAATGCCAAACCATTTTTAACAAAATTAGAAGCCTTAAATCTTAAATTGTATTTAAGAATTGCTCCAGAGCTCTATCTCAAAAGATTATTAATAGGAGGATTTGAAAACATTTATGAAATAGGAAAAAACTTTCGTAATGAAGGTATTGACAGAGAGCATAATCCGGAATTCACAATGATGGAATTATATAGTGCTTATAAAACCCGCGAAGATTTGATGAAATTAACCAAAGATTTAATTAAGCATTTAACAAAAACTTTTAAAAAAGATATTAGTAAAAACTCAATCATAAATTTACCCTGGCAAATCATTGGTTTTGAAGAATTTTTGACAAAGAAAATTGGATTAGATTTTGAATCTTCTTTGGAACAATGGCTAAGCAAAGCAAAATCTCTGGGAATAGAAGACATCAATTCTGGAGCAAGTAAAGAGAAAATTGCTGACGATATTTTTAAAAAATTGAGGACAGAAATAAAAAATCCAACCTTCGTCATTAATCAACCGTTAGCCATATCGCCCTTAGCCAAGAAAAGATTGGATAACCTTCAGCAAACTAGCCGTTTTCAGTTGATTATTAATGGCTGGGAAATTGCTAATGGTTTTTCTGAACTCAATGATCCCTTAGATCAAAAAGAAAGGTTTCAGGAGCAGACAAAATTAAGAGAAAAAGGGGATTTAGAAGCTCATCCTCAGGATACTGATTTTATAGAAGCGTTAGAATATGGCATGCCTCCAGCAGCAGGTTTAGGAGTAGGAATTGACAGATTAGTGGCAGTTTTAACTCAAGCTCCTTCCTTAAAAGAAGTTATTTTTTTCCCCTTCATGCGTCCAAAAGATTAAAAATTTAAAATTACTCAATCATGTTGGATATAAAATTCATTCGTGAAAATCCGGATAAAGTTAAAGAAGGTATCAGTAAAAAAGGCGCTGATTCTTCTTTAGTTGATAATGTTTTGGATCTAGATAAGAGAAGACGAGAATTAATTCAGCAAATAGATACTTTGCGAGCAAAGAAGAATATCGTCGAAGAGAAATTACTTAAGGAAAAAGAAGAAAACAAAAAAGAGATTTTAGATGTTTTAAAACAAGCTAAACTAGTCTTGGAAACTAAAGAAAAAGAATTAAACCAATTAGAAACAGAGTATCAAAAATTAATGAGCTCAATTCCTAATTTACCTTTAGAAGATGTTATTGCGGGTAAAGACGAAAGAGATAATCAAGTTCTAAAAGAAGTTGGGAAAAAAGCAAAATTTAATTTTACTCCCAAAGATTATTTATTCTTAGGCGAGTCTTTAGATATCATTGATACCAAAAGAGCTGCTAAAACCTCAGGTTCTCGTTTTGGTTTTTTAAAAAGAGAAGCTGCTCAACTAGAAATAGCTTTAGTTCATTTGGCTTTTGATAGATTGACAAAAAAAGGGTTTATCCCGGTTATCCCTCCAGTTTTAATTAAACCAGAACCTTTTTGGGGTATGGGTTATTTGAATAAGGGGCGAGAAGAAGTTTATTATTTGGAAAAAGATGATTTATATCTGATTGGCACTGCTGAGCAAATTATTGGTCCCATGCATATGAATGAAATTTTGAAGGAAGAAGAACTTCCCTTGCGCTATGCTGGTTTTTCTTCTTGCTTTAGGCGAGAAGCAGGTTCTTATGGCAAAGATACCAAAGGTATTTTAAGGGTCCATCAATTTGATAAAGTTGAGATGTTTATTTTTTCTAAACCAGAAGAAGCTAAAAAAGAACACGAATTACTGCTTTCTTTAGAAGAGGAATTTATGCAAAGTTTAGGCATTCCTTATCGGGTGATTAACATTTGTAGCGGTGATTTGGGTGATCCAGCTGCGGCTAAATATGATATTGAAGCTTGGCTGCCAGGTCAAAATAATGGCCAAGGAGAATATCGAGAGACCCATTCAACTTCTAATTGCACTGATTATCAAGCAAGAAGATTAAATGTTAAATATTTAAATCCGCAAACTTCAAAAAATGAATTCGTTTATACTTTAAATGGAACTGCTCTAGCTATTGGTCGGGTTATTATCGCTATCCTTGAGAATTATCAAACCAAAGAAGGTTTTATCAAAATTCCCAAAGTTCTTATTCCTTATATGGGAGGCATTAAAGTCATTAAAAGATGAGAACTCGTCGCCGAATAAAAAGCCAACGTTTAACCAAAATTTATTGGCATAGAGTCAAATTATTACTTATCATTATTTTTTGTTTTTTGCTAGCTGTTGCTTTTTACTGGCTGATTTTTCTTTCTGACTTTTTCCAAATAAAAAAAATAAATATCAATGGAGTAGATAATCCGGAAGCAATTGAATTGGATATTAAGACTTATTTTTATTCCAAGAACCAAAAATTTGTTCCAGCTTTTATCTATAAAATTTTACCAGGATATAAAGATAATCAAGAAAATCTTCTTCTTTTTTCCTCAACAGATTGTTCTCAATATCTCCTTAATAAATATCCGGAAATAGAAAAACTTAGTACGAAATTAGACATTAAAAACGGATATCTAACAATAAATATTACTTCGAGGGAAATATCTTTTTTACTTTGTACAGATGTTGAATGTTATCTTCTTGATAATAATGGCGTAGTTTTTGGAGAAGCGCCAGAAACATCTGGTAATTTAATCAGGAAAATAATCATTCATCAACCATCTTCAATTACCATCGGCACAGAAATTTTTTCTCAATCTGATTTAGACATTTTACGCTCTCTTTTTGAATTATCGGAAGAAGATGGCAGTTCCTTTAAAATCAACGCTATAGATATAGAAAAAGCGAAATTTTCCACTATAAAAATAATTACCAACGAGAGTTGGCATCTGCTCATTAATTTTAATAGTGATTTTTCTGAAGTTTTTAAAATTATTCAAAAATTAAAAGAAGGAGAATTAAATAATAAGACCCAAAAGTTACAATATATTGATTGCCGCTATTTACCCCGGGTTTATTATGCTTTGAAATGATGGTATAATAAAGAGACAATCAACGAATAACGAATCCTTTACGAATATACAAATTATAAATTCGTTATTTGTTGATTGTTTATTCGTATATTTGTATTAAATTCGTAATTTGTTGATTCCTATGGATAATTCAGAGATTAATTTTATTAAGGAAAGAGTTTTGATGAAAAAAGAGCAAATGGCCCGGGAAGGTTTGACTACTCCTGAAGATAAAGAATTGATTAGAGAAACCATAGAAGAGCAAATAGAAGAATCCTTAAAAAATTATCCACCAACAGTGGAAGTGCAGAAATCAACGCCTTCAGCGATTCCTTCAGTCCCAATGTATCAAGATGATGAGGAAGCGCAGGGGAAAGTAGATGAATTAGTAGCCATTGCCCTGAAAGATAATATTCCTAAGGCTGTTATCACTGCCCTTAAAACTGGTAATGCTTTTTTAATTGATAAATTGCACGATACTTTAGTTGATAAATATTACCAAGAACTTAAACGCCAAAAAGTAATTTAATGTTTACTCCAATTTTTTTATTGATAGTTTCAGTGTTTGGCATAGGGCTGCTTTATTTTTTTATAAAAAAGAAAATTTTTCATTTTGAAATCAAAACTAGCTTAAATTATCAACTATTTTTAATCAGTGTTCCCAGAGATTTTGCTTCTGAAGAAGAAAAAAGAAAAGAGATGAAAAATTTTATTTCACCCTTTGAACAATTAATTGAGAAATTCAGCCATTATAATAAGAATATCGTCTTAGAATTAGTTGATCTTCATGATTCAGAAGAAATCCGCTTTTATCTGGCTATCAGTCGCAAAGACACTGATTTATTGACTAAAATTGCATCTTCTCTTTTTCCTTTTGCCAAAATAGAGCCGATAGAGGATTACACGATTTTTGCTCCGAAAGGTAAGACAATCGGGGGTATTTTAAAGTTAAAAGAGAGTTTTGTCTTGCCAATTAAAGATTTCTCTGGAGTTCATGAGGACACCTTAGCTACCCTGCTTAATGCTTTTTCTAAAACAACTAAAGAAGAGGGAATGGGGCTTCAGATAATTTTTCAAGCAGATAAGACAAAAAAGGATAAAATCTTTGCTTTTGTCAGGAAAGGTCTTTTAGAAGGCAAAACCTTGAAAGAAGCTTTAGCCGCTCCTTTAACAATCATTAAAGATTCTTTTAAAAAACAATCATCTCAGTCAGAAAAAAATGAGTTAGAAAAACAAAAGCCAAAAATAGTGGACGAATCTCTGATTAAATTAGTAGAAGAGAAATCGCAGCATCCCTTATTTAATACTAATATTCGTTTTCTTACTTCTGCTGCTACCCAAGAAAGAGCTGAAGAATTATTTTCTCATCTTAAAGAAGCCTTCAATGCTTTTTACAATCCCTTAGGCAATGATTTTTTAGTGAATAAAATTAAAGCTGGAAGAAGTCTCAAACAATTAGTTTATGATTTTTCTTTTCGACATTTTAGAAATTCACAAATTTGTTCTTTAAATAGTTTTGAATTATCAACTATCTATCATTTACCTCATCCTCTGATTGATAATTCTCGAGTGAAATGGCTTAAATCCCGTTCTGCGCCACCACCTTTAAATTTGCCTCAAGAAGGAGTTATTTTAGGACTCAGTTATTTTGAAGGCCAGGAAAAGGCAGTGAAAATAAAAGATGAAGACAGAAGAAGGCATATTTATGTGGTTGGTCAGACTGGTACTGGTAAGACAACTTTATTGAAATCAACCTTTCTTCAAGATGTTGAACAAGGCAAAGGCGCGGCTTTTATTGATCCTCATGGTGATGCCGCTCTCGATATTTTAGGATTAATTCCTGCTTCAAGGAAAGATGATGTGATATATTTTAATCCCGGTGATTCTCAATATGCTATGGGAATGAATATTTTAGAATGGGATAATCGCTATACTTTTCAAAAAACCTTTGTTATCAATGAATTATTGGAAATTGTAGATAAACTTTATGATTTGAAATTGACTGGCGGACCACTTTTTGAACAGTATTTCCGTTATTCTTTGCATTTGCTCTTGGATGACAAAAATGATACTCATACCTTAGGCGACATTGTGAGGGTTTTTAATAATGAAGCTTTTCGAAATAAATTGTTAGCGACAACGCCGGATCCAATGGTAAAGGCTTTTTGGGAAAAACAAGCAATAGAATTAAAAGGTGAATGGGCTTTACCGCAGATGTCTGCTTACATTGTTTCTAAATTAACGCCCTTCTTAGCTAATGATTTAGTCAGGCCAATTGTCAACCAGAAAAAGACAGCTTTGGATTTTAGAAAAATTATGGATGAAGGGAAAATTTTGATAGTTAATCTTTCTAAGGGTGTTCTGGGCAATATTAATAGTTATTTAATGGGAATGTTAATAGTAGCGAAGTTAACAATGGCTGCTTTTTCTCGGCAGGATATTCCTGAAAATGAACGACGTGATTTTTATCTTTATATTGATGAATTTCAAAATGTTATTACTGACTCTATTAGTACGATTTTTTCTGAAGCACGAAAGTATCGTTTAAATTTATTTGTTGGTCATCAATATTTAGCGCAATTAAAAGAAGAGATATTGAAATCAGTTTTCGGTAATGTCGGTACTATTATTTCTTTTCGGGTAGGCAACGAAGATGCTGAGATTTTAGCCAAGTATTTTGCCCCAGTTTTTTCTGCTTCTGATTTGATAAATTTAGATAATTTTAACGATTATCTAAAATTAATGATTGATGGTCAAACCACTCGAGCTTTTAGCGTTAAATTACTCAAACCCCAAAAACCTAATTATCAATTAGCTCAAGAAATTCAGGACAAGAGTAATCATAAATATACTCGTTTAAGAAGCGAAATTGAAAAAGAAATAAGAGAAAACTATTAAAATGAAACTTATCCGTTGGATTATCAAAGAATTTTTTAATATTCAGTTTATGAAGTTTATCTTAGTTGGCTTCTTAAATACAGCCGTTGATTTTGGTATTTTAAACTTATTAATGGTGATTTTTAGAGTCTATGCTGGTTGGTCATTTTCTTTTTTTAAAGCAATTTCTTTTTCTTGCGCTGTGACTAATAGTTATTTTTTAAACAAATTTTGGACATTTCAAAAAGAGGATAAAGCCAAAATTCAGGAATTTTCCAGATTTTTGGTTATCAGTATTATTGCTCTTTTAACCAATGTCAGTTTAGCCTCGCTCTTAGTTAATAAAATTGGACCGCAATTTAATATTTCTCCGATATTATGGGCTAATTTAAGCGCTATAGCTGCTGTGGGAATTACTACTTTGATTAACTTTTTTGGTTATAAATATTTAGTATTCTCCAGTCATCCTGAGCAATAGCGAAGGATCTCACCCACTTTAAAACTCCTTTATTTTCTGCTATAATATATCCATATCAGTGTAATTTTTAATTATGCCTCAATTAGTTTTTTACCGCAAATATCGTCCTCAGGCTTTTGCTGAAGTTATTAACCAGAAAAATACGATTAAGACTTTAGCCAATGCCTTAAAACAGGTTCAGATTTCTCACGCTTATTTATTTGCTGGACCAAGGAGTACAGGAAAAACCAGCGTGGCTCGCTTATTAGCCAAGGCTTTAAATTGCCAGAACAGAAAAGAGAATAATTTTGAACCTTGCAATCAATGCGAATCCTGCAAAGAAATCAACGAAGGACGATCTTTAGATTTAATTGAAATTGATGCCGCTTCTAATCGTGGAATTGATGATATCAGAGCCTTGAGAGAAAACGTAAGGTTTCCCCCAATTAAATCTAAGTATAAAGTTTTTATTATTGATGAAGCTCATCAATTAACCAAAGAAGCTTTCAATGCCTTGCTTAAAACTCTCGAAGAACCGCCAGCTTATATTGTTTTTATTTTAGCTACGACTGAACCAGAAAAATTGCCAGCTACCATTCTCTCCCGGGTAGAGCGTTATGATTTTAAAAAATTAACTTTAGAAGATACCATCGGTCGCTTAAAATATATTTGTGAGCAAGAAAAAATAAAATTTGAAGCAGAAGCTTTGCGTCTCATTGCTCTTTATTCTGAAGGGGATTTACGAGATGCAGAATCACTTCTAGGCCAAATCTCTTTAGTGACGAACCAAAATATTACTAAAGAAGCAGTAGAAGGGTTGGTGGGAGCCATTAATCTGGAAAAAATCAAACGCTTTATTGATATTTTAAATAAAAAGGACAAAGTTAAGGCTATTGAATTCATTAATAAAATTTATGACGATGGTTTTAATTTAGAGATTTTTAATAAAGAAGTAGTTAATTATTTAAGAAAGTTGCTGCTTTTAAAAATTTCTCCCAGTTTAGGCGAAGTTTTAGAAAAAGAGGCGACAGAAGAGGAAATGACCACTTTATTTAAACAAGCTCAAAATTGGGAAACTGTATCCCTTGAAAGATTATTAAGAAAATTAGTTGAAGTTCAGTGGCAGTTGAGAAATTCACCCGTTCCCACTTTACCTTTAGAACTATTCATTAGTGAAGAATTAATTTAAAATTGCCGGGTCGTCTAACGGTAGGACAGCAGCCTCTGAAGCTGTTTATCTTGGTTCGAATCCAAGCCCGGCAGCAAATTTAAATCGCCAAAGAGGCGATTTTTTGGTAGAATAAAATACATGGAGAATTTTGTCTATTTTATTGGTTCAGCAATATGTTTGTTTTTTTGGCTCTTGTTTTTTTTGTTAAAGAAATATTTAAGAAAGGAAATGCTTTTTATGGGTTTCCTTTTTGCTTTACTTGGGCCATTTCAGGAATACTTCTTTTTTAAAGATTATTGGAGGCCCTTTCTTATCTTCAAGCTCCAGCTCGGTAATTTGATTATTGCTGTTGAAGACGTTATTTTAGGTTTTGCGCTTGGTGGCTTAGCAGCAGTAGTTTATGAGTTTTTCTTGGGCAAGAAATTTATAAGGAGGGGTAGGATTAATTATCAAGACCTTTTTATAATAATTATTATTTGGTTTTCATGCCTCTTTCTTCTGACAAAATTTCTTGGCCTTAATTCTATTTTTGCAGTAATGATAGGTTATTTAATAAATGCCATTGTCATATATTTCAGGAGAAAAGATTTAATCTTGAATATATTTTTAAGTGGTTTATTTACAGGGGTTGGAGTATTAATTTTTTATCTCATTTATACAAAATTCTTTCCTGACTATATTGAAAAAGTTTGGCTGCTTAAAAACACGAGAATGGGAATTCTTGTCTTAGGTGTTCCCTTAACGGAAATTCTGTGGGCTTTTTCGATCGGTACAATCCTTGGCCCTATTTATGAATTTATAATGAATTTTAAGCAAAAAAAGACAAATGGTTAGAAGAAGAAATAGCCTAGTATTAATCCATTTTTTGTCGCCATCTTGGCATTTTTTTTGTTGAAATAACAATATTAGTAGAATTTGTACATTTAGAAATGAGGCACCAAAAAATACTCCCTATATAGTGTTTCATTTGTCTCATTTTATGTTAAAATAGACCCGACCGAGACACGTTAGTTTGAGTCTAAAATTATCCCCCAAGGAGTCTTTATTGGTCTGACTTGTATAAGTTCTAGACCGGGGAACACAGCCAGTATGTACAGTTTGTGTTATAATGTAATTATATAATTTAAAACTAAAAACTATGAAGATTTTTAGAACATGGACATTTCGTTGGTGGGAGGTAAGTCTAATTAAGTTTTGTCTTATCTCACTCGGTATTTTATTGGGTATTTATTTCTACAATTACCTCATCGGTCTTATGTGGCTATGGTGGGGACTCTTTGTGATTACTTCAATCTACTTTATCACTCTCTTCATAAAGAAAGGATAACGCTTGTGGTCTGTTAACAAGCGGATAGGCATAAACGAATCAAAGAGAAAAAGATGGTAACCTAATAAAGATTCCAACATCGTTCCATAGGGCCAGCACGAGTCAGCGCAGTATCGAGAGACCGAGACAATTGAAATCGCCAAGAAGGCGTTTTTTGATAGAATGAAGATATGAAAATTAATTCTCGGAAAATAGATTTAATAGTCATTATGGCCATAATAGCTATTTCGGCATTTTTAGTTTTGAAATTTGAAATCAAAACATTAATTGCTTCTATTTTATATTTTTTAGTCCCGGCTATTTATTTATTGATAAGAAAAACAAAAGACATTAAGAATATAACTATTTCTTCTTTATTTTTCGGCATTGTATGCGGTTTTCTTTTTAGCTTTATTAATACTATTAATGAACAATGGTGGTATCCTCAAGGCTCTTTATTAATTCCTTACAGAGTTTTCGGTCTTGTTCCAATTGATGAAGTGCTTTGGTATGTTTTTATGATATTATTAGTTACAACTTTTTACGAACATTTTATTGATAAAGGAGATGCGGGAAAAACATCAAAGAATATAAAATATATAATTTATCCATCATTAATAGTCTTAGTAATTACCATAATATTATTTATTAGTTTTCCACTTTTATTAAAAGTAAAATATTCTTATTTAATTTCTGGTTTTATTGCTATAATCCCATTTATTTACCTTGTTACAAAAAAGCCAATTTTTATAAGTAAATTTGCTAAAGTAGTTGTTTTCTTTTTCTTCCTATTTTTAACTCATGAATTAACCGCAGTTAAAACAGGACAATGGATTTTTACTGGAAATTATATAGGGACTGTTAATATTTTAGGCTTGGTCTTTCCTTTTGAAGAATTTTTCTTTTGGATAATGATTAGTTCTGCTGCTTGTTTGTCTTATTATGAAATATTTATAGACGATGAGAAATGAAAGGTTCAAACATTACTCAGTCCTTGTGACCAAAAAGGTTCCAACATCGTCCCATAGGGTCAGCCAGAGCAAATAAAAAAGAAGGCACTATTTTATAAATAATAGTGCCTATTTAAGTAATTTTATTCGAGGATCTTTTTTTAACTTTTCTAAGGACCTTTTTTGAATCTGTCTGATTCTTTCCTTGGTTATACCTAAGACGTCCCCCACTTCTTGTAAGTTGTGGTGCCTTCCATCTTCTAATCCAAATCGCAGGATTAAAATTTTCTCTTCTCTTTCAGACAATGTCTCTTCGATAATTTTTTTTAATTCATTTCTCAACAGTTTTTTCTCCACATAATTCTCAGGACTAATTGTTTTAGTGTCTGAAATAAAATCCCCTAACTCGCTGCCTTCTTTTTTATCTCCAACCGGTTGATTTAAAGAAGAAACGCTCTGAGAAATTTGCATCAGATCAAGAACTTCTTCAATCTCTATTCCCATTTCCGAAGCTATTTCTTTTGGTAGAGGATTTCTTCCTATCATTTGGGATAACAACCTCTTGGCTTTTAAATATTTGCTTATATTTTCTACTTTATGAGCAGGCATCCGAATGGTTCTTCCCTGGTCGGCTAAAGCGCGCTTAATTCCCTGTCCAATCCACCAGTTAGCATAAGTAGAAAACTTGAAACCTTTTCTCCATTGATACTTATCCACTGCTTTCATTAGGCCTATATTTCCCTCCTGGAAAAGATCTCGGAATTCTAAAATAGAAGTTGGATACGAGTTTTTCATCTCCTTAGCCCAAAGATGAACCAATCCCATATTCCTTTCAGCAATTTCTTTCCTTATTTCGCTTTTATCTTCAGGATTTTTTTCCAATTTCTGGAATAATTCTTTCTCTTCCTGAGGAGTAAGGAGAGTGGGCAAATGATTATTCTTCCAAAATCCTCGATTTTCTGTTTGTAAAAGAGCATTTAACATTTGATTCACCTCCTTTTAGAAATCAAATGTCTTAAAATATAACATTATTATAGAAGATTATCAATTATTCTAATGGTTTGTCGTTGAAGTATAGTTCTAGCATTGTTCACGATGGTCAGTTTTTTTATTGATTTTGTTTTAAAAATTTAGTACAATTAGAAGATTATTCCGCGGTAGCTCAGTGGTAGAGCGGCTGCCTGTTAAGCAGTTGGTCGCAGGTTCGAATCCTGCCCGCGGAGCCCTTCGACAAGCTCAGGGTCTTTACTCTAAGCTTCAATACAATATGAAACAATGGTATTTGTATATTCTTTTTTGCGATCAAAAGATTTTTTATATAGGGATTACAGATAATCTCAGAAGAAGATTATTACAACATCAAAGTAAAGAATCGCCATATACTAAACAATTTTCTGATATTCAGCTTGTCTATTATGAAATATATAACACAAGAAAAGAAGTAGAAAAGCGAGAAGCTCAGATTAAAAAATGGAGTAGAGCAAAAAAGAAAGCATTAATTAGAAGTGATATCTTATTGTTAAAAAAATTGAGTAAAGGCCGTGAGATTGTCGATGATTTGTGTGGGAAGGAATAAATCCCGAGCTAGTCGAGGGATCCTGCCCGCGGAGCCATCCTTCGCTAAAGCTACGGAATGGCAGGCCATCCTTCGCTAAAGCAATCCGTCGCTACTCCGTAGCTATGGAATTGCGTAGGATAGCTACGGAATGGCAGGCTACCTTAAAAAGTCTTTATTTAAAAGACTTTTTTAATTAGGATTAAATAAAGTTCGAATTTGTGGTATAATTATCAAAACAATTTTAAATAATATGCAAAATAAAGAAAGTAATAATTTCGCATATATAGACGGAGCGAATCTAGATAAAGCAATCAAAGAGCTTGGATGGGCGTTGGACTATAAAAGGTTTAGAGTTTGGTTATCCGAAAAGTATAAGGTAAAAAAGGCTTATATTTTTATTGGTCTAATCTCAAAATATAAGAACCTTTATACTTATTTACAGGAGTCAGGATTTACTCTTATATTTAAGGAAGTAATATACGATGGAACAGGTAAACCAAAAGGAAATTGCGATGCCGATCTCGTATTGTAGGCAGTGAGCGACACTTATCAAAATAATTTTGAAAAAGCAATTATTGTTACCAGTGATGGAGATTATGCTGGTTTAGTGAGATTTATTAAAGAAAGAGATAAAGTATTAGTTGTGTTGTCTCCAAGCACTGAAAAAAAGTGTTCTATTCTTTTAAAAAGGACGGGAGTAAAAATATCTTATATAAATGATCAGAGATCTATTTTAGAGGCCCAAAATGAAAAAGCCCCCAATGCGGACGAAACCGCATCAGGGTCTTTTTCGTAATGATTATTACAAGTATAGCAAATTAGTTATCCACAAGTCAAGATGTTGAAAAGCAAGTAAATATAACCGAAAAAGGATCACCAGCCCGCTACATTTTTTATCGAGAGACCGAGGAACGTAGAATTTATTAGTATTTTTTCAAAATAGGTTCGAATCCTCTTCCTGGAGCGGATTTAAAAATCGCCTTTTTATTGAGGCGGTTTTTTGGTAGAATTGAAGAAAGTTATGAAAAATAAATCTGGTATCTCTAAAAATGTGTTTGTTTTGGGATTGGTGAGTTTTTTTAATGATATGGCTTCAGAGATGATTTATCCCATCGTTCCGATTTTTCTCACCAGTGTCTTAGGCGCGCCGGTAGCGATTGTCGGTTTAATAGAAGGCATAGCCGAATCAACCGCCAGCGTCTTAAAAGTTATTTCTGGCTGGCTCTCTGATAAATGGCAAAAAAGAAAACCCTTTGTTGTTGCTGGTTACTTATTTTCAGCTATTTCTAAAATACTTTTAAGCTTGGCTTATAGCTGGCCGTTTGTTTTGTTTGCTAGATTTGTTGACCGTTTTGGCAAGGGAACGCGAACTTCTAGCCGAGATGCTTTGATTACTGAAAGCTCAGAAAATAAGGTGCGGGGTAAAGCATTTGGTTTTCATAGAACACTTGATACTTTGGGAGCAGTGGTTGGGCCACTCATAGCTCTTTTGGCAATTCATTTTTTGGATAATAATTTTCGTTTGATTTTCTTTCTCGCCTTTATACCGGCTTGTATTGGAATTCTTTTATTACTCTTTTTTGTTAAAGAAAAAAAGAAAGAAGCAAATTCTCTCAATACTTTTCATTTTAATTGGCGAGAGCTTAATCCATCTTTTAAGATTTTTTTATTAATTAGTTTGATTTTTGCTTTAGGTAATAGTTCAGATGCCTTTTTAATTTTGCGAGCGCAAAATCTGGGCTTGTCAGTAAGTTTAGTTGTCTTGGCTTATGTTCTTTTCAATTTTACCTATGCTATTTTTTCAATGCCTGCCGGAATTATTTCTGATAAAATCGGACCTAAAAAAGTGCTTTTGGCTGGTTTTTTGCTTTTTTCCGCTGTGTATCTTTTTTTCGGTCTGGCACATTCCAGTCTTTTACTTTGGCTTCTTTTCCCAATCTATGGAATTTATATGGCTCTGACCGAAGGAGTAGGCAAGGCCTACATTTCCAATTTAGTTCCCCAAGAAAAAGCCGGTACGGCTTTTGGTGTTTATCAGACCACCATCGGCCTTTGCACTTTCTTTGCTTCTCTTATCGCCGGATTGCTTTGGACTTATATTGACGTTAGCACTCCATTTATCTTTGGAAGTATTATGGCGCTTATATCCGCCTTTTTGTTTATTGTTTTGGGGAAAAAGATAAAACTCGGAGTTTCCAAAATATAGTTAGGAGAAAGGAGGTAATAATTTTAAGCTAAATTCCCGCCAAACAGGTTCTAACATCGTCCAGTTCCCGGAGCCAACTATTGACTTTTCATCTTGAATATGCTATATTTATATTACCCTGTAATGGGATATTTTTAGTTCTTTGAAAATATACCTCCTATTAGACACAAGAAAAGTGGTTATTATTTTATCTTAGTAGCTAGTTTTCTTGTGTCTATAGTTAAAAAAAAATTAAATGAAAGGAGGTAAAAAATGGCATCAGTAAGAAGTAGAACATCAAAAAGTGGTTGTATGTTAACTGGATTTAGAGTAAGAAAGAAAAATGAACCTATTTCAGCTATAGTGGTATGGATTAGAAAAAAGATGAAAAATAAATAAAAAAATAAATAAGAAGAGAAAGGAAGGGGAAAATATGGTTGAACAATTAAGATATGTTGGTGGACTCGATGAAGGTCTTGGCGGATATTGTGAAGCCCTGATTATTAAAATCAAAGGTGATGGTAAAGAAAAATACATTCTTCATAGATATGGAGAATATCTTGAAACAGTCGAGTGGTATGAGGGTGGTGTTCTTCCAACACCAAAAAAGGAAATTGTTAACGGGAAACACGAGAAAATAGAGTTTAAAACTAAGGAAGAATTACTCAAGGCTTTTCCGGGAATATCCCTAACGGAATGGAAAAAGACCAATAGATGCTGTGGCTATAAAATCAAAAAAGAAGAATTCCAAAAAGCGCATGAAAGTCGATATGAAAGAGAATACAAAAATAGATAATAGTTTTTTGGGTATGAGCTTGGGGCGGGTCAAATATGGTCCGCCTCCTTTATTTTCCACAGGGTTTAACATCGTCCAACCAATGAAGGTGATAGGTTTAAATTCCTATACAATCGCTTTATTTCTGATAATCTTTCTTGCATCATAGCCATATAATCTCTATTTTCCATTGTTATAATAAGCTTTGAACTGGGGAGCAACTATTGACCTTTTACCTTAAATATGCTATATTTATGTTATCTTGTAATAGGGTATTTTTAGTTCTTTGAAAAAGATATTTTACTACCTGGTATCTAACTGTCCATCATCTTATTAGTGGTTAGTTATATACTAGGTAGTCTAATAATATTAAAAAAATTTATTTTGAAAGGAGATAAAGCAAATGCGTTACGAAAAAATCGGTGAAGACCATCATATCTATGTAGAGAAAGGAGAAACAGAACGACAGGTATTGCGAGTACTCGTCAAGGCTTCGTTTGAACTGGCTCGTCCCGTCGGTCTGGGTTGGTTCCACTTTAAGGATGAAACCAAGGATGAAATCCAAATGGCCGATGAGATTGCCGACCAGTTCATTGACCTTCCGCCTCGCCTGGTAGACACGGTGATAAATATGGACTATGTTCAGGGGCGACAATGCAAAACCTTTATTCGCAAAGTCGCTGAAGGACATTTCCAGCTTGCCAATCATTCTTATGAGCGAGATCGAGGGATACCAGAGCCATTCTTTGAGCGAGCGAAGGAAATTCTGACTGGTAAAACCGTTGAAGAGCTTATTTCTACTTCTTACATGTATCGTGGTGAATCGCTAACTCTTCGTCTGCAGGAGTATGGTTTTGAGCGTCAACCTGGGGAGAACGACTGGGATTTTCGAAAGAGGATATTCCCAGACCTATTTCCAGAAGACGGAGACAGGGCAATGGAGTTTTTAATGGGTGGAAGCGCCGCCGAATGGGACGAGAGGGATAAAATGTTCTATTTCGTATTCGTCAGACAAAATCAAGGCAAGCCAAGTCGTCAGGAGCTCATAATGTTTGCTAAGGGTTTTGCCGTTGACCCGCTTGAAATGCGAGGACGGCGACAAGCTGCCCCCACCAATTAACTTCATATCAGGCATCGAAAAGGACTTCTAAGGAAGTCAAAAGAGGAAGTTCCAAAAGGTTCTTCCTCTTTTTATTTGATGTTATACCTTCAAACAGGTTCTAATATCGTTCAGTTCCCGGAGCCAACTATTGACTTTTCATCTCGAATATGCTATATTTATGATATCCTATTATAGGATATTTTTTAGTTCTTTGAAAAAATACCTTCTATTAGACACAAGGAAAGTAGTTATTAATTTATCTTAGTAGCTAGTTTTCTTGTGTCTAAATTTAAGAATATAAAAAAGGAGGTAAATAAGCATGAAATTAAAGTACATTTTGATTAATTCATTAGAATTTTTGTCTTTTCTCATTGTAGCAATTTTGCAAATAATGTTTTCTGTTTTGATATTATTTTCCTGTCTAGTATTATGGTGTTATATGTTGGTTGGAATGGGTTATCAATTTATTTCAATTGTAAATACTGTGGTAAGATACACCAATTCTAATAAAGGTTTTTTTCTCGCTCTTCTAACATGGTTTTTATTTTACTTCGGTGTATGCGCAACCCATAGGTTCTGGACGAGAAAGTAGAGTCATAGATAGTAGAAAACAATGGCGAGTTGTTAGTTGTTAATTAATAACAGATACAATTCGCCATTTTTATTTTCCACAGGTTCTAACATCGTCCAGTACACGGAGCAACTATTGACTTCTCACCTCTAATATGCTATATTTATATTACTCTGTATAGGGTATTTTTAGTTCTTTGAAAAAATACCTCCTCATAGACACAAGAAAAGTGGTTATTAATTTATCTTAGTAGCTAGTTTTCTTGTGTCTAATTAAAAAATTTAAATGAAAGGGAGGTAAATGAGCATGAAAATAATGAGCATGAAAATATGGTTTAAGATATTCACGTCAGTCATAATCACATTAATTTCAATATTCTATTGCTTTTTACTAAAGGGAGCTTTTTTGTCAGTTAAATTAGCTGAGAAGCAGTTTCAATCTCTGATTGTAAGTGATGTAATAAGAATTTCTCTCCTTATGGTTTCATGTTTGGTATTGTTTAAGGTTGTAGGTCTAATTAATATTTTGTGGATGAAAGAGTGATAGTAAAAAAAGAAAGTAGAATAAAAATAAAATAAAGTAAAGAAAGGAGAAATCAAATGCCACAGATTTATATGATAATTACGCATCGAGCAAGAGCGAACCTTATAGATAATATTTCGTTATTAGGATCAGAGCTTATTTCAACAGTAAAGGAAGCATTTGACTTAGAAAATAAAAAAGATATAGCTTTTACGGTTCCAGCACCTGTCCTTTATACTAAGAAAGAAGCCGATGTTCAGATTGAGATCCGCTATACGGCTGGTGAAGATGAATATGGTCAGGGTAGACCATTCGATCCCTCTCTAAAAGACCAAGAAAGACTTGCTGCTCAAATTCAAAAGGTTTTTCGGGATTTTATAACCGATTATGGTCTGCCACCTTTAACACTTTCTGTATGGTGTAAGCCGTACTACAACAGTGTTTTTAAAATGTAAATAAATTTAGTTATTTTAAGCTTATGCCCTGCGATAATATCAAGGGGCTTTTTCATTATCCAAAACAGGTTCTAACATTGTTCAGTGCCCAGAGCTGAAAAAAATCGCCTTTTTGGCGATTTTTTGATAAAATAAAGATATGAGAAATCTTATCGAAATCAAAACATTAATAGAAGAGAATGCTTTGGCAGTTGCAACAACTGATAAAGAGAGTAATCCTCATTGTATTGCTGTTGGCTATCCTAAAGTTGTTTCAGAAAATCAAATTATGTTGTCAGCGATTTATATGATGGAAACGCTTAAAAATATTGAACAAAATAATAATGTTGCTTTAACCGTTTGGAGTAGGCGATGGGAAGAAACTTGCGATGGTTATGAATTAAGAGGGAAAGCAGAATATTTTACATCTGGTAAATGGAAAGACTTTGTAGATGGTTTGTCAGAGAATAAAGACGAGAAACCTAAAGGAGCATTACTTATTATCGTAGATAAGATTAAGAAATTAGTCTAGATTTATCTAAAAACAGATTCTAATATTGTCCAGTAAGGGGAGCTAATAAAAAATCTCCGAAGTTTAGGGAGAATAAAATTATAAATTTGTTTAATCAATAAAAAATAAGTATAATATACTTGAACAAAATTTATGATCAAGAAGACAATCCCAATAACAAAATTACTTGTTAACCCGGAAAATCCCAGATTTGAGCCAGTAAAAAATCAAACAGACGCCATTGATTTGATGATTTCAAAAGCCGGCGCTAATGTTTTTAACCTTGCGAAAGACATAGCCCAACACGGACTAAATCCGTCAAAGAGTTTAATGGTTATTTCGGCCGAAGACGGACAATTTTTACCATTGGAGGGCAATCGCCGTGTAGTTGCATTAAAACTTTTACATAATCCAGAACAAACAACCGATCAAAAAATAAGCAATAAGTTTAAGGAATTAAAAAAAGAATTTGGGACGCAAATACCAAATGAAGTTGAATGCGTTGTGTTTCCGGACAAAGAGAGCGCCTTTCGCTGGGTTAACTTGGAGCATACAGGACGAAATAAAGGAATTGGTGTTTTAAGTTGGAATAGTGAACAAAGACAAAGATTTATCGCTCAATACGCCGGCAAAAAACCATCGCGGCCAGTTCAATTGTTTGATTTTGCTAATGAAAATAACCTCAAACACGACAAAGTGGACGCAACCACTCTTGAACGTCTTACTTCTACGCCATTTATAAGAGAGCAGATAGGCATTGCATTTCCAGATGGTCTTTTAAGTTTGGAAAAATCCAAGACACAAGTTATTAAAAATTTGAAGAAAGTTTTTACAGAAATGTCAAAGGAAACTTTTAAGGTCGCCGATGTTTATACCAGCGAAAAAAGCAAAACTTGGATAAAGAATGTTCTTGGTATTACCGATAAAACCAAGAACGGGATTAGCGAAGAAGATAAAGCCAAAATAGCAAAAATAAAAGGAGAGCCACTTGATGGTGATTGGATTACAAATCGGCTCTACTCTGTTTATCCTAAAAAAAATCGGGTTAAAGCAATACTGAACGAATTAAAAGACTTAAATCCCAAATTAAAACCAAACGTCTGTGCGTCATCTTTACGTGTCTTATTGGAGTTAGCCGTTTATGTGTTTTTGAATGATAACGGCTGGATTAAGCATATAATAGATCAAGAAAAGTCAAAATTTATAAAGGAAAACAAGAAGCGAAAAAATAAAAAAGAGTGGGAAAATGATTGGTCGCCAAACTTTCAACGCACTCTTGATTTTATGGCTACCAACGAGAGTGTCATCACCGATCCATTAGAAAGAAAGGCATTGAAAACATTTATAGGTAAAAAAAGTGCAGAGCCGTTTTTAGCCGAACTTAATCAATTTACTCACAACCCGGATTATGAACCGAGTGGTGATAACGTTATTGAGATTTGGAAAAAATTAGGAAAACTTATTTTCAAAACTATTCTCTATAAACAAAATGGAAATAGTAAGTAAAAGAAACCAAAAATTTAATTATAGTCCGCTCCGGTATCCCGGAGGGAAAGCTTTCTTATTTCCTTTTTTTGATAAAGTAATAAAAGAACACGGGCTAAAAAATCTTACCTATATTGAGCCGTTCGCCGGCGGTGCAGGTGCGGCTTTGGCTCTATTGTTTTCGGAAAAGGTTAATAAAATCGTTATCAACGATCTCGATAAAACAATTTATTCGTTTTGGAAATCTGCTATTTTTAATTCAGAAAAGTTTATAAAAAAAGTATACTCAACGCCGATAACCATTAAAGAACGGCAAAGACAAAAAGCTATTTATAACAACCCGAAATCAAGCCAGTTTGATTTGGGATTTGCCACTTTTTTTCTTAACAGGACAAATATGTCTGGTATCCTTGATGGTGGAGTAATAGGGGGAGAGAAACAAAAGGGTAAATACAAAATAGACGCCAGATTTAATAAAGAAAAGCTTGCTGAAAAAATACATAAATTGTCATTGTATAAAAACAGGATTTCAGTTTTTAATAAGGACGGCGTAAAACTAATACACGACTATTTGAATAAGAAAAATACCTTTATCTATCTTGATCCACCATATTATGAAAAAGGCGCCGCTCTTTACCTAAACCATTATAAAAAAGACGACCACGAAATGTTAGCCGAACAATTAAATCAGAATGCGAACGCCTTTTGGCTTTTGACCTACGACGATAAAAAAGAAATAAAGTCGCTTTACGAAGATAGGAAAATTGTTAAATTTTCACTCAACTACAATGCTTACAAAACCCGTAAAGGCAAGGAGATACTTATTATGTCTGACGCGCTTGCTGTTTAATCACTAATATGCAATTTCCAAAAATGAATTTAAAAAGATATTATATAAATACAATACCTAACCCTGTTGGCTTCCGGCAGGTACGGTAAATATAAAATCCTACGCGAATATGAACGTAGTAAAAACAATCTTTGCAGTAGTTATATTTGGGTTGATACTGGCCGCCTTATTTTTCTTTGACGCAAATCCAGTGATATGGGCAATCTTCGTCCTGCTTTTCTGCATTTTTGGAGGTAGTAAGATAAAAAAATATCTACCCTAAACAATTTTAGGCCTTAAATCCGGTATATAAATATATTCATTTTGTTGCTGAATGATGGTTCTAACGTCGTCCACGATGCGGAGCAACTATTGACTTTTCACCTTTGATATGCTATATTTATATTACTCTGTAATAGGGTATTTTTAGTTCTTTGAAAAACAATATCTTACTACCTGGTATTTAACTGTCCATTATCTTATTAGTGGTTAGTTATATACCAAGTAGTTAATATATTAAATAAAAAAATTTAGAAAGGAGTGAAAAAGAAATGGAAATAATGGTAAAAATAATGAAGGTATTTGTTTCAATTTTTCTCTGTCTTGCTTTTTTCATTTCAGAATGGGGAATATTCGATCTCTTTGCATTGAATTTGATTAAGTTTTTTCCATTAGTATATCGTCCCGGAATTTTCTTGCTTGTTTCTATTTATCTGTATTATACTTTTTCATTGACGCTGTTCAAGTTATGGGGCAATAAATTAAATCTGAAAAAATAAAGAAAGGAGGTTAAGAAAAAGATGCTTATTATTGGGTTATTTGTAATTTTTTTGGCATTAATAATTTGTGGAATTGTTAGGCTAAAAAAAGTGATATCTTCTGATAAAGATGTCAATTGGATAATGATTGTTGTTGGAGGAGTGTGTTTATTTGGATTGATTGTATGTCTTGCAGAAAATTATATTAGTAGTACTGCAGAGATTGCTCGATTAGGTGTTTTTAAAGATTATAATGTTAGAAACTACGCAGTGGTAGTTTCTAAAACGGAAGCAATTCTTTCAGCAGAAGAATTTGACGCAGTGTTAATTGAGGGTTCGATCGAAAAGACTCGAGTTGGGATAGAACTTACCGCGAGACTTATCGAATGGAGGGAAGCAGTAAATGAATATAATAATCGAGTGGCTACACTGAAAGCTTCCCGAAGTAGTTGGGTTCTTGGTGGTGTTTTGGTAATACCCCCGGTTCCCGATAATCTTGTTTCTTTAATCATATCTAGGTAGTAATACCAATAGCGAAAAGCCTTTTTCTTGTTTAAAATAGGAAAAAGGCTTTTTTATTTTCTAAAACAGATTTTATTATTGTTTCACCAATGAAGGTGATAGGTTTAAATTTTCATACAACCGCTTTATTTCTAATAATTTTTCTTGCATCATAGCCATATAATCCCTATTTTCCATTGTTATAATAAGCTTTGAACTGGGGAGCTAAATTAAAATCCGAGAGAATTTTCTCGGATTTTTGTTTTGTGGATAATTATGCTTGACAAAATATAATTATGAATATATACTCATAATAGATAGTTCATATAAAGGTCGGGCTATCAAATAAATTATTAATTATAAGAATTAAAATTATGCCACGATTTGATGGAACAGGCCCTTTAGGTTTTGGTCCTAGCACTGGCTGGGGAATGGGTCCTTGCGGTGCTGGAATGGGTTGGGGAAGAGGATTTGGACGCGGTTTTGGCGGGAGAAGGTTTTATACCAAGAAAGAAGAAGGCGAAGCTTTAAAAGAAGAAGCTGAAGTTTTAGAAGAAGAATTGAAAGCTATTAAAGAGCGTCTTGACGAAATAAAGGATCAAAAATAAGAACCTGCCTCGCTTTGCTCGGCAGAACCTTGTTTTCAGTAATGTATAAATATATGTTCTGAAAATAAAATAAGGCCAATGGAGAACCCAGTCCTTCCTTTTAGGAAGGACTGGGAAAGTCTCCTGTTTTTCAAATATCATTAAATTTAATTATTTCAATTTATGGTTAGACCACGACTTTGCCGAAGAATTAGATTCAACCCCAACATAACTTATTTCAAGCCCCAAGGCGTGCCAATGAGGTATTTAGAGATTATTGAATTAACTACCGAAGAAGTAGAAGCTTTGAGATTGAGAAATATAAAAGATTTAGAGCAGGAAGAGGCGGCCAAGAAAATGAATACTTCCCAGAGTACTTTTCAGAGAATCTTATCCTCGGCCTATAAAAAAATTACCGAGGCTCTTATTGAAGGAAAAGCTATAAAGATAATAAAATAATTTATTTTATCAGTAGTTTTTATACCGAAGAACCTATCAAACAGGTTCTAATGTCCCTCCTACATTAAAATTTCGGAAGGGCATAGCGTCCAGTACACGGAGCCAATTTCAAATTCAATTATAATTTCAATTATGATATCATAATGTGGTATAATTAATTAATAATTAACTTATAAAAATATGAAGTTTTTTAAGAACATCAAAAACAGTATCTATAATCCTTATTATTACAATAGCGTCATAGCGAAGCCCTTTTCTTCTTCTTTAAAATATTTCTTACTCTTTATATTACTTTTGGCTTTATTAGCTACGATTATTTTATCTTTTACTACCATACCAAAAATTAAATTTTCTATCGATATGATAGGAAAAGAAATTTTGCGATATTATCCTGACGAGCTTGAGATTGTAATTAAGAAGGGCAAAGTTTCGACTAATGTTCAAGAACCTTATTTTATTAAAATATCCTCTAATTCGAAAAACATCTTGGTGGAAAACATCTTAGTTATTAATACAAAGACTCCTTTTTCTTTAGAAAATTTCAAGGATTATAAGACTGCTTGTCTTTTAACTGAGGAAAACCTGGTTTGTTATGACGAAAACCAAACAATAAAAATTAACCCTTTGACCAACATACCAGATTTCAAATTGAATAAATCGATTGTTTCCTCTTTTCTTACAAAAATTCAACCATTTTTCAAATTATTTTATCCGCTTTTTATTTTGGTTCACTTTATGATTATTTTTATTGCTTCATTGTGGCGGATGATTTATTTGTTTTTTGGTGCACTTTTGATTTGGCTGGTGGCAAAAGTTAGAAAAGTTGATATTGGCTATAAAAAATCGTATCAAATAGGATTATATTTAATGACTACACCTTTTCTCATTAATTTTTTAATTAAATATGCGTTGAAGCCCTTGGGGGTTCCACTCAATATTCCTTATTTATTTACCATAGTATTAATAGTTATGGCTGTCCTTAATTTGAAAACTAAAACTATCGTCGAAAATTCCCAAATTCCGGCTAATCCTCCTGCTTAATTCGGGAAAAAATAGCGTCTTTATTCCAAATAAGTTCTAATGTCGTCCAGTACACGGGGCTGAATTATATGTTTTATTTTCTGCTTGTGATAGAATAATATAAAGGTCGATGATAAATTATTAATTACCTTCTATATGAACCAAGTAAGCGCGCATAAAATAGGTTTAGTGTTTGGGGGAATGCTCGCCATCTGGCATGCCATTTGGGCACTCATGGTTTTTGTGGGATTAGCTAAGCTATTTTTGGATTGGATCCTTGGCTTGCATTTCTTGAATTTCCAATACAACGTAAATCCGTTTGTCTTTTTAAAGGCTTTGATGCTTGTTATTGTGACTGGTGTATTCGGCTATATTATGGGATATGTTTGTGGTTGGCTCTGGAATTTGGCTCATCGTACAGCGCACAGACAGTAAATTTTCTGATCAACCTTTTTTTAAGGGAAACCAAAGAAAAACTCCTCATTATTTGATGAGGAGTTTTTCTTTTATCTACGTTGTTTAATTTTTTAATATCGTATAGCTTTGACAATCCAGATAAGGACCACTGCTCCGAGCAGTGCCACCAGAAAGCTGTACAAACTAAAACCACCCACACCGCTTTCACCGATTAAACTCATGAGCCAGCCGCCTAACACTGCGCCAATGATACCAACCACAACGTTTAGCACAATGCCTTGTTGTGCATTGGTCTTCATAATTAGAGATGCGACCCAACCTACTACCCCGCCAAAAATAATCCAAACAATGATTGACATAAATTTATTGGTTAATGTTACTTATTTTCTACGCGGTTACGACTATAATCGCGTATCTATTAATTACAATTCAATCTTAATATATTGATCATTAATTTGCAAGTAAATTTTTTGCGTTCAATTACACCATTGACTATCCATTATTTTGATGGTATAATATGAATACCCTGTATAGGGTATTTTTAGTTCTTTGAAAAACATATTACTACCTGGTATATAACTGGTCATTATCTTATTAGTGGTTAGTTATATGCCAGGTAAATTAATATTAAAATAAAAAAATTAGAAAGGAGTGAAAAAATGTCATCGGGAATAAGTAGAGTCTTAGAGAGTGGTTGTAGATATATTCGAAAAGAAAATTCGCTTATATCAATCATAAAGTATTTCTTGAAAAGATTAATAAAGAAATAAATAAAAAAAATGAGAAAGGAGGAATAAGAGAATGCCAGTAATTATTGTTTATGGAATTCCAGAGAATTATCCTTTAGAAAAACTTGAGAAATTTATGAAAGCGCTCCAAAGTGGAGTTCAATTTCATCCAAGTCTGAAACTGCAGACTGATCAAGTTTCAGTTTTCTTTCCAAGAGATAGAGTACAGAAAGGGCTAGGAGAAGAGATAATCATTTTTGTTGAATCTCTTTTTGAAAAAAAGGGTCGTACTGTAGTTGTTAAGACTCAGTATGCAAGAACCTTGGTAAGAATTTCAAAAGATTTCTTTCCTGATGCTTTGGTGGAATGTTTTATTAGGCCTTTTGTTGATGAAGAGAATATATTTTGGAACTCTAAGTATGAATAGAAAAAGCAGCTTTTTCTATTACTAATTTATATTATGTGGAGATCCTTACTATTCCAAAATAATGTATTTAGGGGTTCTGAGTGATGCTTAAATCTCAGGCCCCTTTTTTTATTTTCCACAAGTTTTAATATCATCCAGCCAATGAAGGTGATAGATTTAAATTCTCATATAATCTCTTTATCTCTAATAATCTTTCTTGCATCATAGCCATATAATCCCTACTCCATTGTTATAATAAGCTTTGAACTGGGGAGCAACTATTGACTTTTTACCTCCGATATGCTATATTTATAATATCCTATTATAGGATATTTTTTAGTTCTTTGAAAAAATACCTTCTATTAGACACAAGGAAAGTGGTTATTATTTTATCTTAGTAGCTAATTTTCTTGTGTCTATTAAAAATATAAATTAAAGGAGGTAAATTATGTTTTGTATTATTCTTAGAGAAACAGTAACAATAACTCTTGCCTTAATATTGGTAGGGGGACTAATAGGAAAACTTGTACTGACATTATTAAATTGGTTGATTCGTCTTGTTTCTATTAAAAAAATGGTTGGTGCGTTCATTATTCATTTTTTGTTAATATTAGTTCTTGTGGCATTTGGTTTTTTCTTTTATTGGATATATCAACCATTTTTTGTTTTGGGAAGCATAACTGATTTTATTCATCTTATATTGTTAGAGATACTCAGTATGATTGGTGGATGTTTGTTAATAAGTCTTTTTGAGAAAGAAGAAGATAATAAAGAAGGTGAAAAAAAATGAAAGCCGTGATTTCGGAGTCCGGAAAGCGTTACAGCGGAACTCTGTTGGAAGAGGCGTTGCGGAGTGAGCCATTCGTCGTCTTAAAAGAAAAGAACGGCGAATGCAACTGTGGCTACGAGGAGTTAGACCCAGATAGCTATCACCTCGTAGGGTGTCAGTCACTTTACGCCACCATCTTGCTCCCTAGTGGAAGGGAGCAGATAGTACGTTGCTCTGACATCAGAATTCTATGAGTGTCCCATTGACCCCGCTATGTCGCAAGACCTCTAGCGGGTTTTTCTTTTTAGAAATCTAAAGAACAAGAAATTTGTTTTCAAAGAAAAACCGGAGATTGTTAAATGACTAAAGAGGTTCTAATATCATCCAATCAATGAAGGGGATAGGTTTAAATTCTCATACAATCTCTTAATTTCTATTAATCTTTCTTTCATCATTGCCATATAATTCCTATTTTCCATTGTTATAATAAGCTTTGAACTGGGGAGCCATCCTTCGCTAAAGCTACGGAATGTCACTAACTTAGAAAGCCTTTATTAATGAGGCTTTTTTAAGTAGGGTTAGATAATGTTCGAACCTGTGGTATAATGCAATACTTTTAATATAACTTGACATATGTAAAGTTGGGTGCTAAACTTTACATATAAATATCCTTATGTAAAGTTAGTTATTATGAAAAACGTAATATTTAAATCGGGTGTATATAAACAACAGGATGGATATAAGAGTTTTTCACCGTCTTTAATTAATGTTGCATTCAAATGGTCGGACTCTAAGATTGATGTGTTACTTGAAGAAGCAACAAGATACTTGGGAGAATTAAACGCCTACTCTTTGCTTGTGCCCGACGTGGATTTCTATATCCGCATGCATATTTATAAGGAGGCTACAACATCTAGTAGAATCGAAGGGACCAAGACGGGAATGGATGAGGCACTTTTACCTAAAGAAGAAGTAAACCCCGAGAGAAGAGACGATTGGGCAGAAGTTCAAAATTATACAAAGGCAATGGATTTTGCAATCGCTGAATTAGAAAAACTTCCGCTTTCAATACGACTACTTAAAGATACTCATAAGATCTTATTAACCGGCGTTCGTGGTAAATATAAAAATCCAGGAGAAATTCGCACCAGTCAAAACTGGATTGGTGGTGCAACACTGAAAGACGCTGTCTTTATTCCACCTCATCCTAATGAAGTGCCAGATTTACTTAGCGATTTAGAAAAGTTTTGGCACAATACGAGAATTGATATGCCACACTTGATTAAAGTGGCTATCAGTCATTATCAATTTGAAACCATACATCCGTTCTTAGATGGCAATGGTCGCATTGGCCGATTACTTATTGCTCTTTATTTTGTATCGCAGGATATTCTGCAAAGACCAACATTATATTTGTCAGATTTCTTTGAAAGAAATAAAAGTGCTTATTATGATGCACTTACCGTTGTGAGAACTTCAAATGATTTAGAACATTGGATTAAATTCTTTTTGATTGGTATTGCGGAAACAGCAAAAAATGGTAAATTGACGTTTGAAAAAATTATTGCTCTTAGACATCAATCAGAACAAAAAATTATATCTCTTGGGAAAAGAGCAAAAATAAGCCAAGAATTGCTAAAACATTTGTATTCTCATCCCATTGTAAACACTAAACAAATAACCGAGAGATTACAAATCACTTTTCCTTCAGCAAACATGCTTGTCAAACAATTCGAAAGGATCGGGATTCTGAAGGAAAGCACAGGATTTAAAAGAAATAGGCTCTTTGTGTTTTCCGAATACTTAAAATTGTTCGAGAAATAATCTATTATGTATCTAAGAGGTTGATTATAAGCCTATCCAGAGGCTTCTACTTTAATATTTAATAATTGAAACAGGTTCTAATGGCGTCCAGTACACGGAGCTCGTAAAAAACGCTTTCACAAGAAGGAGATTTTTTTTGGTTTACTTGATTTAATTATTCATAAAGTGGTAAAATTAAAAAAATTAAAATGTATTATTATGACAAAAGAATCAGAAGAAAAAGATGCCAGTTATATAGCTGAATACGAAACTAAAAACCCTTGGGGTTTGACAATATCAGTTGATTTAAAAAATTGCAATCTAAACAAAATGATTGATGCGGAATATATAAAACAGTTTGTTAAAGATTTGAGCGAGCTTATTGATATGAAAAGGTTCGGCGATACTGCGGTAGTTAACTTTGGCACAGATGAAAGAGTTTCAGGGTTCTCAATGACTCAATTGATAGAAACTTCTTTAATCTCCGCCCATTTTGCCAATGCGTCAAAAGCAATCTTTCTTGACGTTTTCAGTTGTAAAGCATTTCCTCCGTATAAAGTAGCTGAATTTGCTAAAGAAAAATTTGAAGCTTCAGAATATAAAGTGAATATTAATTTTCGTTATTGACCAATTTGTTTTTATATGCTAACATTGTTTACATAAGATAGTTGTCTAATGAGATTTAGTCGAGTTTCATTGGAAAACTAAACTTTAGAATAAAATCTTAAAAAAGTAATTTATATTTAATTATAATTATGGAAGGGATAATAAAAAGACTTATTAAAGATAGAGGATTCGGATTTATTACCGTTGAAGGCGAACCAAAAGATTTATATTTTTCAAGCAATGAAGTTAAGAACGTAAAGTTTGAAGAGTTAAATGAGGGTGATAAAGTATCTTTTGATAAAGCTGATTCTCCAAAGGGACCTAATGCAATAAACGTGAATCGTATCTAAGAATTGATACTTCGGCAGACTCAGTATCAACCCTGAGTAATAATCGAAGGGTTGATTCTGTAAAAACAGATAAATGAAAATCAAGCCTTTTTTCAGGCTTGATTTTTTTGGGTTATTTTATGTTATAATAGTTATAGGGTCGAAAACAAAAATTAAAATTTTATTAATTTCTATGGCTGATCAAGTAATTAAAAAAGATGGTAGTAAAGAGCCATTTGATGTTGAAAAAATTAAAAAAGGCATTAGATTAGCTAGTCAACAAGCTGGCTTGGATGAAGCTAAACAGAATGAGATTACAGAAAAAGTGACAGCTAAGGTGGTAGAGACGCTTCAGGATGAAAAAGAAGTCAGGGCTATTGAAATCAGGGACAAGATTTTAAGCGAATTAGATCTTTTTGCTCCCTCAGTAGCTGCTAGTTGGCGAGATTACGAAATGAGTAAGAGTAAAAGATAATTAAGAATTTGCTTTTTCTAGAAAAAAGAGTATAATAAACATTGTGAGAAGTCGCATCTTAAGACTATTTCTTTTGGTGCGCGGTCGACCACAACAAATTAAATGTTTCAAATGTGCGTTTATGTAAACCCACCTAAGTTTTGCGAAGCAAAATTTTGGCGGGTAAAACTTAGTCGTGTACCTTATTTCGAGCGAAGCCCCGTGAAACGGGGCGCAGCGAGAAAAAAGGTTCTATGCGAAGCACAGGTTCTTATTTATGGATTCTAAGAAACTTTTTGTAGGAAATTTATCTTACACTGTTGATGATAATCAATTGAAGGGTTTGTTCGAACAATCTGGAACCATAGTATCAGCTACTGTCATTACTGATAAGTATTCTGGTAGAAGCAAAGGTTTTGGTTTCGTGGAAATGTCTACTATGGAAGAAGCTCAGAAAGCAATCGATACCCTTAATGGTTATGAACTTGACGGTAGAAAATTAAATGTTAGTGAAGCTCGTCCTTTGAGTGAAAGAAAACCAAGAGACGATAGAGGTGGTTACAGAAAAAGAAACTTCGATAACTAATAATTGATACTTCGACTTTGCTCAGTATCAATCCTGAGCTTGTCGAAAGATTGATCCTTCGACTTTGCTCAGTATCAATCCTGAGCTTGTTGAAGGATTGAGTAAGTTCAACCTACGCAAAAAGCTCCGATTTTTCGGAGCTTTTTGATTTTTCCATAAAAGATTTGATATAGCAAAGATAAACTTTGATTTATCAAGCTAAAGCTTGATATAATAAAAAATATGAAAAGAGTTTTTTTAATTGGCATTGGTGGAACAGGGATGAGCAGCTTAGCTTTTTTAGCTAATGATTTAGGTTATTCTGTTTTCGGTTCAGATATTAAAGAAAGTGAAACAACAAAAAAACTCAAAGCTAAAGTTTTTATTGGACATAGAGAAGAGAATATTATTACAATTCAACCAGACTTGGTAGTTTACTCATCAGCTATCAAGGATGATAATCCAGAAATGAAATGGGCAAAAAATCATAGAATTCTTTTAAAACATCGTTTTGAATTTTTAGCTCAATTAATTTCTCCTTTTAAAACTATTGCCATTGCCGGCACTCATGGCAAGACTACTACCACTTCAATGGCAGGTTTTCTTTTACAACAAGCAAAAAAACCAACTCATGTATATTTAGGCGGAGAAAATCAATGCTTAAAAAATAAAAGAATTACCAAAAACAGCTGGGTTGTTTTAGAAACCGATGAAAGCGATAAATCATTTTTATTATTTGATCCGGATATCAGTATTGTCACCAATATTGATAAAGATCATTTATCCAATTATCATTATAATTTCAGAGAATTAAAAAACGCTTTTAAAACATTTATTAAAGGTGGTAAAAAAAGGAAGCTTAATGTTCTTTGTGCTGATGATAAGGATTTGCAATCAGTAGCCGGAAGAATAAGAGGCAGAAAAACTTTGACTTATGGCTTAAAGAACAAAGCTGATTTAATGGCTTTAGATATCAAGCATTCAAGCTCTGGCATTGAAGCTAAATTAGTATTTAAGAAAAAAAATCAGGGTAAACTCAAATTACCTTTTTTAAGCAAACAAAATCTTTTAAATAGCTTAGCTGTTATTTTAGCGGCTAAAGAAATTGGCATTAGTTTTAAACAAAGTATAAATATTTTAAAGAAATTTCAATTGCCAAAAAGAAGAACTGAAATCATCGGCGAGAAAAAAGGAATTTTGGTGATTGATGATCACGCTGATCATCCCACAGAAGTTAAAGCAACTTTAGCAAGCTTAAAAGTGTTAAAGAGAAGAATTATTGCTGTTTATGAACCTCATCGTTATACCAGAATGAAAATGTTAGGGGATAAAGTTGGCAAAGCGTTTGATGATGCTGATATTATCATTTCTTTGGATATTTGTCCGGCTTTTGAAAAACCGATCAAAGGCATTACCGGAAAAAAAGTTAATGAATGGATTAAAAAATATAATCCCAAGAAAAAAGTTTTTTATGTCAGGCATTTAGAAGATGTCCCAAAGTTTATTAAAAAAATAATTCAGCCCAATGATTTGATTGTTACTTTAGGTCCTGGCACAATTAAAGGTTTGGCTCAAAAGATACTTTCTTCCATTTGTTGACAATTCCAAAAAGATATATAATAAATTTTAAGAAAAGGTCGAAATAATTTCACCTACCCAACTTTTTAGCCTTAATGATGTATTATGTATATGTTCTAGAGTCACTAAAAGATAATCATTTCTACATTGGTTGTACTAATAATATAAAGAATAGATTACAATTACATAATTTAGGAAAAGTGTATTCAACTAAACTTCGTCGTCCATTCAAAATAATTTATTGCGAGATATACCCAAATAAAGGAGATGCTTTTACTAGAGAGAAATTTCTTAAAACTGGATGGGGAAGAAATTATTTAAAGAGAGTATTGGAAAATTATTTTGAGGCTAAAAAGTTGGGTAGGTAAATAAAATTAAAACATAAAAAATGAATTCAAAAAAGATTTTAATGATAATCATAGCAGTGATTATAGTGGCAGTTATTGGCGTATTAATATGGAAAGGCGTTGGGAATAGAACAGGTTCTGATTCTACCGTGCCAACAACCAAAAATCCAACAACAGATACTACTGTTATAGGAAGCATTGGTAAAATGACCGATGCTATCTTTATAGAGATAGCGGCTCAGGGTACTTATTACGCACAAAAAAATCCAGCTGGTTGGGCTGCATATGCGGAGACTTTATTCAAAAAATATGACATAACTGAGGAAAATATTACTGCTTATGGCGAATCATTAAGTGAAGATCCTCAACATGCTGCAGAAATTGCGCAAAAGTACGCGCAGAGATTAGCAGAATTAATGAATCCTGGAAAATAATTTAGTTTAGGACAGAATACATTGATTTTTACAATATATGCTGTCGTTTAAAGAAGCTTGCTTCAATAGGCGGCAGTTTTTTTATATCTTAAAATTATATTAATTAAAATTCATCCTTGACAGAATGAGAAAGAGGGTGTATAATTAGAGCACTAGAATGTTGTAACTTGAAAATAAAAATAGGAGGGAATAAATAATGAGAACTAATGAATTATTGAAGGGAAAAAATCAAAAAGTGCACTGCTTGCTATGTGGCGGAGAAATGAAGTTGGTTTCATTGCCTGAAACAAGTTATTGGCAATGCCTAAATCCACATCATCGTCTGAGTATTGTTGAATATAGCGATTTAGTTGGTGAAGTGGTAAGTGAAAGAATGATCCGCTTAATAATGATGTTGAGAGCAAAAAATCTAAAAGTACAAAAAAAGGAGATGGTTAAATGAAGAAGATATTACTAATTGTTTTGTTGTTTGGTTTGATTTTGTCGGTTCTTTCTCTTAAAACCTTTGCAAGCGAAAGCGAGGTGTCATACCAATATTATTTTTCCGAAGGTGTGACCAAAATAGAATTTACGACTGAGGTAGCAGAAGCGGATCAAGCATCATGTGCAGAAATAATTAACCCCGAAATAGGAGATCAATTTACTGGTTTCACAGGAACTACCTATGAATTACGAGAACAAAATATTCTTTCTAAAGAACAAATGCAGTACTTAGCTAATCAAGATATTGTAGTCTCAGGTGTTTGGGTGCCAGTAGATGAAGAAGAATGTTTTAATTGGTTTGAACAGGGCGTTATACCAGCGATAGGAAATGGTTATTATGATGAGGATGGTATTTATGTACCAACTGATATAATATCTCCAGAAACTAAGCCAGGAGATAATTACACATATCATCAACTTGCCTTACCCCCAGATCTTGCTAATATTCCGCCCGACACAATCTTTCCTAGTGTTGGATTGTATGTTTTAGATAGATAAAAAGATTAAGGAACAGAGATTTAAAAGATTTCTCTGTTCCTTTTTATTTTCATTGATATTACTGTATATAATAATTAATTGAAATCTTCCCTTGACAAATTATTAAAGAGAGCGTATAATTAGGATAGTTTTGAACATGATTTAGTATTGCACCTTAAAAAGTAAATATAAGTAAATATAAGATTAAAATATAAAAAAAATTAAGAAAGAGGAGGAAGATTAGAATGAAAAGAATATTAGTTATTTTATTGGTTTGTATCTTATTGTTGGTAGTGGTAATTGTCGGTTATGACTTTAATCGTATTTATGTGGTAAACATAGGTAATCTATACAACAAACTTCAATATGAGGGTAACAGATTCATCCCTGTTATTGAAGAATTCTGCACTATAAAAGGTGTAGATTATCTATACTGCCCAGAAATGATCGATGCTAATAAAGTTTCAGTTCTGGTGTATGTGCCACCAATACCACCATCAAGAGAAGTTAACTACATAAATACATTCCTTGTTACTAGCTATATTGACATATACAAACCTTAATTGATCTTAAGAGGAGGTAGGTAATTGTTATTACTTTATCTATCTCCTCTTTTTTATTATCTGTAATATCTTTATTTTATTGAAAATTGGCTTGACACTGCTTATTTAGAGAGTAAAATTAATATATAAGATTAATAATTAATTAAAACATATGAATATCAATAGAAAGTACATTATCATTATTGGAACTTTAGTCCTTTTATCAGTAATTATTATTGGAGGAATTACTTATTACAAAGAAAAAGGGGTACAAACACAAATTCCTGATGTAAAACAATTTGTTTTTAACTTTTTTCGAGATTATCCCGATAGTCCTAGTAAGCTCTCAGATTTTCTTATTTTCTGTCATAATGCAGTATTCTCTGACATAGAAGAATTAAAAAATGAGAAGATAACAGAGGTTGTTTGTACATTAGAACCAGAGACAAGAAAGGTTGTATTAAAGGAGATGATACTGTTAGCTAGTGCCTATATTCCTTCTTTTTCATCCTTAGACTCGATTATTTCTTTTAAACCTGACAGATATATTGATATCGCAGTTGACCTCAAGGATGTTGTCAGAGAGTACGATGCCTCTCTTTTAGAAGAAAAGAAATTATATTTCTGCAGTATTTCTGAACCATCTTGGGCTGATCCATTTAGTTCACAAATGAAGCCAAAACAGACAATGATTTTTGATGAAGGAGATGTCTCGTGCACAGGTGTTAATATGAGCACAATACCTACTATGTACTTTTATGGCTTTGTTCCCCAGGCAGAGTCCTTAAACATCAAACAGTATCTCGTTGATGAACAAACAGTAACTGAAGTTATGAACAAGCAATCTTTCTCTGAAATCAAAGAGATCTTAAAAGATTATCCCATTATCTGGCAAATGGATAAACCAATTATTCCTTAAAAACTAATATATAAAATTTATGAATAAAACAAACTATATTATATTTACTATTGTACTGTGTTTTTCTCTGGTTTTTGTAGTTTTTCCATTAAGGACTTTTGCTGATGCAGGTATACCGCAATCAATCAGTCCTTCAATTACTCCTACACCAAAACCATCATCTGGTGGAGATTTAGTTTTTGGTGAATCAGGAGAGACTATTGGATCTCTTGGTGGGGGAATACCAGTAATACCTACTGTTTCAATTGGAAACCTTGGAGTAACACCCGAGGCATGGAGTATAGATTGGACAGGTCAATCTAATACATTTTTTGCAGCTGATCCAAGCCTTGGTGGTTTTATTTTTACTACTCCTACTCCTACTTCTGGTGGCAGTGACAAGAAATGGAATTGTTATGTTTGTAGCGGGTCTAAATGTGTGATCCAGACTTTTACAAAGGTATGTCAAGATGCATGTAAACCTAATACTGATGATTGTCAAACACCTTCTCAAGCCCAATATCGCTGTAGACAATGCAGAGGCACTACTTGTTCAGTAAGATATTCGAATACTCCTTGCGCTGATACGTGTAGAACAGATGTAAATTGCGGAGGTACTACTGGAGGTACTACTGGAGGTACTACTGGAGGTACTACTGGAGGTACTACTCCTCCTACTTCACCTCCTCCAACCAGCCCTCCACTTACTTGCCAGATTATCGAATTCTCCATTAATGGCAAAACCAATGAAGATCAGAATCCTTTGATTGTCTGGGTAAACGCTCCTCTTACAGGATATTTCTCGGTTAATGATACTTGTAAAACATGTACTGTTTCCAGCAGTGATACCTGGGGTTATCCTCCTCAGACCTATGAGATTACCACTTTAGAATCTGATTACACTGAAACCTTCAAGATCAATACATCTGGCACTTATTCTTACACCTTGGAATGTATAGGTACAGATCCTGAAGATATTGCCATTGACGCTCTTTCCCTTCAAACTGTCAAAGCCGAAAATCTCCCTTGGTGGAGAGAAATCATCCCTTATTTAGGAGGATTTCTAAGAGGATTGTAGGGATAAAATAATAAATAGAAATACAATAGATATACATAGAAATACGGAGGTTTGTCCTCCGTATTTTTTTATACTTATTATGGACGGGATTGACCCCGTTAGAAGTCTGAGTGATCTTTAAAAGTATTAAAATTGCTAAATTCATAAAAGAGGATATTAGATACTTAGTAGAATATGAAAAAATTTTAATTTTAAAATTTTTTCATGAAGGACTTCTAACGGGGTTGACTTCTAACATATAATCTGCTATTATATGAGTGATAAAAAATAACCAAAAAAGGTCATTTTTTAGAACTCAATTGTACTCTTGAAAATTTAAATTAAAAATGAGAGGAGGTGAAAAGAATCATGAAAAAGCTATTATTGTTATTTTTGATTGTTTTTGCAGTAGCGCTGTTTGCTGGATGCATTCCAACTGTTCCATCTGACATTAAAGATATTGAAGTAAAGGTCACTAGTTTTCAACAGGATGCGTATTGTGGTGCAAATAAAGGTGATGTAAAAATTTACACAGTTTTCAACGGGGAAAAGTGTGTACCTGATTGCGCTTCTTGTTGTCCTGAATGTGAAGAATGCGAAGGGTGTGAGGAATGTGAGGAATGTCCTACATGCCCAGAATGCCCGCAATGCCAGGAATGTCCGACATGTCCTACATGTCCCGCATGTCCTTGCTATGGTCTTAAATGGGGTGATCTTTTGGTAGATTTCCAGTTGAAAAACATAGGGGATGTAGACGTTACAGTTGAAGGAGTTTGTTTTGTTATTACATTTGAGGACAAAACGACTATCAAAAAATGTGTTGATGTAGGAGAGATTCTTTTGATAGGAGAAGAGAAAGAGAAAGAGGTAGAGATTAGTTTGTCAAATCCTATTCAAGTGATATTTGTAGAGACTGAAAGTTGTGATTATTATTAATAATAAAATAAACTCAGAGGGGTTATACTTGTATAACCCCTTTATTTTTTTAGAAAATATATAGTAGGTGCTTGTTTGGTAGGGGGAGTTGACCCCGTAGTAGAATTTTGACAAGTGTTTTGCAAAGCCCCGTAGTGAAAGTTGGACTTGCTCCGCAAATAAAATTTGTCCAACTTCTACTATCGGGGCAAAGCAAAACACCATTGTGCTAACGGCAGTCAAAATTTCACTACGGGGTTGACATAAAAAAAATAGTTTTCTATACTTCAAATGTCCATTAATGGACACAAAAACGGTGGGATTCTTATTTTTCAAATTTCGGGTCGATCCACAGGCTACATTAAATAATAAGCTCCTGTTTAAATTGGCATCTTTTTGATGTCAATTTTTTATTGTTGAAATTTTTAATTAATTTGGTCGATCAAATAATTGTAAATTTCAATCATAAAATAATTTTAAAATGACAGCTTAACTGTCATCCCCGCGTCAGCGGGGGGCTCTCTCTAAAAATTAAAAAATAAAAAAACTTATGAATATCGAAAAACAAACAAAAACTATTTTATCTTTAGCAATAATTTTTTCTCTTTGTGCCTTTCAAGTTATTTCTTTCACTCACTTTTCTTTAGCAGAGGATGAATTACTAACAGAATCACCGATTATTGAAGAAACACCATTAGATACTCCAACAACTGAAGCAACGATTGAAACTCCACTAGAACCACTAGAAGAAACAACTACAACAACAATTGAAACTCCAGTAGAACCACCCGAGGAAACAACTACCACAACGATTATAACTGAAGAGTCACAAGATATTCCTACAATAACTGAAAGTGTCCTCCCAGTTCAAGAACAAACACCAGTTTCAAATCCTCAACAACAGCCAGAATTGAGTACTGATAAAGCAGATTATGCGCCTGGGGAGACAGTATCAATTTTTGGGAGATTTTTTCAATCTTTACAAAACATTGTTTTAAAAATTTTTGGTGGTTCAGTTGAAGAAAATAATTATACTGAATCAACAAATAATGTGACGACAGATGAACAAGGTTCTTTTGTCTCCCAATATTTGCTTGATAATATTTTCCGACCTATCTATACCATTATTGCAAACACCCTCACCGGCGAAGAATTAGCAAGAACTACTTTTACGGATACTGCGTTGCCTAGTAGTGTAAAACTTCAACAATGGGAGACACGGCCTTCAGGTAAATGGATAACAGGGGCTTTAGGGTCGAGTAACTCTGATTATAGTGAAAGAGAAACAGTTCCTTTTCGTATAGACGCAGGAACACGACCAACCTCCGGAAATCCATACACCTTTTCTGTTTGTCGAGACTACGAGAACGGTACTAAAAAAGGTTATATTTCACTTCAACCATTTGATACGAGCAGATCTGCTACACCTGGCGGGACAATTTCCGAAACCAGTGGGCCCTTTAGTGGGGTTAATATCTCGGGTATTTCCTTCACGGAGGTAGGAGGACAGGGCGCATGCGGTACTGGGGAAAGAGAAACGCAGGTATCTTTTAATGTCATTAGCTCAAGCGTCGATATATACATTTTATGGGGTGGGCGCTTAGCGTCGCCAGCAGACCTTGGTGTTGGCGCAGGAAACGGAGCAGCTTCATATCAGGGCGCAAGCCTCCATATGAAGCTCCTTTTTCCTAACAAGGACGTTTCGATAAGCCCTGCCGCAATAATAGAACTTGCAACTGTTACGGTTCAAAAGATTGTGGATTCCGGGTCAGCAACTCCCGATCAGTGGTGCTTTAACATCTCTCCTAATCCAAATATTGAGACGTTGCCCAAATGTCCAACTTCTGGTAGCGATACGGTAACTTTCCTTGACTTATCAACTGGTTCTTACCAAATAACAGAAACTTCTGTGGCTGGTTATTCTTTTGCATCCGGGACAGGAACGAACTGTACGTTTACTGGGAGTACATCTACGGCATCGGTGACTTCAGCTGTTAATGCGATAAACGCGACTTGTGTCTTCCACAACTCATTCGATGACATTGCTCCAAAACTTACATTAGTTAAAACAGTAACTAATGATAACGGAGGCACAGCAGTAGTTGCTGACTTCCCATTATTCATTAATGGCGATTCAGTTACCAGTGGCGGGAAAAATACTCTTTCTGCCAATGTCTTATATACAGCAACCGAAACAACTAAAACAGGTTATGCAGCTTCTGTCTGGAGTGGAAATTGTACTGAAAATGGCACAATCACTCTTCAACCAGGCGATGATAAGACCTGCACCATTACCAATGACGATATTCAACCAAAACTCCACGTTATTAAGCATGTAATAAATGATGACGGTGGATTACTAAAAGCTAAGGACTTTGACATCACCGTTACTGGTCAAAGTCCAAATCCAGCAACCTTTGATGGCGCAGAAGATCCAGGAGCATTAGTGATGCTAAATCAAGGAAGTTACAGCGTTGATGAAACAGCTGTATCAGGTTATACCAAGACTTTATCAGCAGATTGTTCAGGCTCAATAGCAGTCGGACAGGAAAATGCTTGCACCATCACCAATGACGATCAGCCAGGTACTCTTATAGTTATCAAGCACGTGATCAATGATAACCTTGGAACTAAAACAGCTTCAGATTTCTCGATTACTGTTACTGGTACGAATGTAAAACCATCTGCCACCTTCCTGGGTGCAGAATCACCAGGAACCACAGTCACCCTAAATGCTGGTTCTTACAGTGTTGATGAGACTGCAGTGTTTGGTTATGCTAAATCTCTTTCAGCAGATTGTTCAGGCTCAATAGCTAATGACGAAACCAAGACTTGCACCATTACTAATGATGATATACAACCAAAGCTCCATGTTGTAAAACATGTAATAAATGATAATGGTGGTAATGCTGTTGCTGGCGACTTCACAATGAATGTTACCGGCTCAAGCCCAAGTCCCGTATCATTCCCAGGCATAGAGAATTCTGGAACATTGGTAATGTTAAACGCTGGTGCCTATAGTGTTGATGAGAATGTTTTTTCTGGCTACGCTAAATCTTTAAGTGCTAACTGTTCAACTAATATTAGCGTAGGAGAAGAAAAAACCTGCACCATTACCAATGATGATATTGTGCCTACTATTACTTTAATTAAGGCCGTTAATAATGATCATGGTGGTAATGCTATTCCTGCAGACTTCACCTTAAAGATTGATAATCAGGGTGTAGCTCAGAATATTGTCATACCAGTCACCTCTAACGCAGATCACTCAATTGACGAAGTCCTTATATCTGGTTATCAATTTGTTTCAATCACAGGAACTGGTTGTCCTACTCAATTAGGTGGAACAGTTAATCTTAATGAAGGTGAGAACATTGCTTGTACTATTACCAATGAAGACTTACCCGCCAAGATAACCCTCGTAAAGGAAGTAACCAATGACAACGGCGGTACAGCTGGACTAAACGACTTTGGTATCTTAATTAATGGCAATGTCGTAACTTCTGGTGTAGCTAACGAAGTTAATTCCAATACTAACCACGCTATTAATGAAGCTGGACTTACTGGTTATCAATTTGTTTCAATTACAGGTGCTAATTGTCCACAAAGTTTAGGCGGTACCGTTACTTTGAATGAAGGCCAAGAGATTACCTGTACAATCACCAATGATGATATTCAACCAAAACTTCACGTAATTAAACACGTAATTAATGATAATGGTGGAACCAAGAATGCAGCTGATTTTTCAATCACTGTCACTGGTTCAAATCCAAGCCCAGCAACATTTGTTGGTTCTGAGTCAGGAACGCTGGTTGTTCTAAATGCCGGTTCATACGGTGTTGATGAAGCAGTAGTTACTGGTTATGCAAAAACATTAACAATCGATTGTGCCGGAACATTATTAGTTGGCGACGAAAAGACCTGCACCATTACCAATAATGACATCCAGCCAAAATTAACCGTGACCAAAGTTGTAACCAACGACAATGGTGGAACAAAAGTCATTGCTGACTTCCCATTATTTGTTGATGCAACTTCAGTAACAAGTGGTGCCCAGAATGGATTTGATGCTGATACTTATATTGTTTCAGAAACCCAACAGACAGGTTATGCTGCCACAATTTCCGGCGACTGCGATCCTACTACAGGATCAGTTACCTTATCAGTGGGTGATGTAAAAGCCTGCACCATTACCAACGACGACATACCGGCGAAGTTGACTATCGTAAAGGATGCTGATCCTAATGATTGTCAGGATTTTCAATTCACTGGTACCAATCCAATAGGAAGTTTTTCACTTGATGACGATTCTGGCGTTACCGAATGTTTAGATACTAATCAGTCACAATCAAAGACACTCTCGAATTTATCAGCCAACACTCCTTATACTGTGACTGAAGCTATTCCAAATACGTTCTGGAAGTTTAACGGAGTAACGTGTGTAGTCACAGGAACGCAAATTCCATACACCTTTGCCAGCGTTACTAATGGATTAACAATTACATTGAACCTTGCTGATGATGTGACTTGTACTTTTGCTAATGAAAAACTTAGCCCGACGAGAACGTTAGGTTTCTGGAAGACACACACTTCATTTACGACAACAATATTGAATACTAAATTTACAGTGAATCCGTTGTTTATTGGGCAGAATGTTGTTCCAGGCATAGGCACTCATAAAGGGAAAATTACGACAGCCCAACAGTTATTTGGTGCTTACTATTCAAATAACGCCAAGACTTCAACTGGGGCAAAACGTTCTCCAATTGACCAGGCAAGAATCCAGTTATTACATCAATTACTGACGGCAAAACTTAACTGTGCGGCATTTGGATGCCAGAGTTCTGTTCAGAGTTTAATTTCTCAAGCCGACGCAGCATACGCTGCCGGTACCGACAAAAATCTAATATTATCGTTAGCTGGTCAGATTGATGTTTATAACAATAGTGGCGATACGATAATTATTGCTCCATACGTTCAAGGTAAAGCAACACCAAAAGATTCCCAAAGTATCGCGGACATTGTCTTCTGGAATCTTCCGTAGAAGAGTTTTCTGTTTTGGCCAGTGAAGAGGCTCGTCCTCTTGGACGGGCCTCTTCCCAAAATAATTAGTAAAGTGCTATACTGAAAGTGGCTTAATAATTAAATAAAAAACTATGCTTAAAACAAAGTTTTTAGTCGTATTCTTTTTAGCAATAGCAATTATTTTTTGTTCTTCAATTACTTTTGCTAAGAACGATAAAAATTCAGATATTCCAGAACAAGACGGTATTTATGACGTGCCTGGCCATCCTGAATTAAAACTAAGGGTATTTGTCTATCATACAAAGCCTGATAAACCTGGCAAACCAACACCTCCTTCACCCCAAGAAGTTTGCAATTTATCAGATCCTGACTCGAACATATTGGTTGCATCAGCTGAATGGAAACTTCCTAGTACTTGGAAATATAGGTTGAACACTTCCAGTGTTCCTTTAACTGTTGGCGCGAATAATTTATCCATAATTGCCAGCAATGCTTATAAACAATGGACCGATGCTATCAAAAATAAAGTGACAATTACTAAGGATTCTAATAATACAATAGTTGATCGAGCAGTTTTGGACGGCCAAAACATTATTACTTGGGGTAGTGCCTCAGGCAGTGCTTTGGCTGTATCGTACATTTGGTATAATCGCATAACCAAAGTGGCAACAGAAGTTGATACTATAATGAATACAAAATTTACTTGGTATTGGTCTCAAAAACAGAATTGCGCTTATCAAGGTGTATATGATGCTCAAGATATTCTTACTCATGAACTCGGTCATACTATGGGTTTAGATGATATGTATACTGATGAATATGCTAATCATACAATGTATGGTTATGGTTCAAAAGGAGAAGTGAAGAAAGACACTTTGACTCAAGGTGATATTATTGGTATTCAAAACATTTATCATTAAATTAATAAAATAAAAAAATATGAAAAAAATATTTAGTATTATTCTTGGTTTAGCGGTTTTATTGAGTATTTTCTCTGTACCAATTTTTACTCAAGCAATTTCCAGTACCTCAACAATAGAGGAACTCATTGCCTCTTTTCAGGAACAAATTAATAAATTAATAACCCAGATTACAGAGTTAAATAATACATTAGAGGCATTAAGACAGACACAGAGTGAAATAAAAGGAACGCTTCAACTGATCAATCAATTAAGGTTTGGTATGACTAGTGAAGAAATTAAGCGCTTGCAGGAAATATTAGCCACTGATCCAGATATTTATCCTGAAGGACTTATTACCGGCTACTTTGGCAGATTAACCGAGAAGGCGGTAAAAATGTTCCAAAAGAAAGTTTGTCTTGAACAAGTTGGATTAGTAGGACCAAAGACACTGGCTAAAATAAATGAATTACTCACAGAAGGCGCTGGTTCTTCTGGAAAAGTTCCGCCAGGACTCTTAATTGCTCCGGGAATTCAGAAAAAACTTTGTACTACTTCAACTACAACTACTACCACAACGATTCCACCTACTACAACTACTACAACAATTCCAGCTACTACCACTACTACTACAACTACAGTTCCTCCTACTACAACTACCACTTCTACTACTACAACCACAACCACAACTACCACAACAGAACCACCTACAACTACCACCACACTTTGAGTCAGTAAACGTAAAATAGAGTTGTGGATAATTTGACTTGACCCCCACACCATAACAAGCTTTAGAATTATGTACTATGTATATATTCTCAAGAGTATTAAGGATAAGAAATCGTACATAGGATATACTAATAATTTATTAAGAAAAATCAAAGAACATAATTCAAAATTAACTGAATCTACCAAACCTCGAGTACCTTTCAAGCTTGTGTATTATGAGGATTATCATAATCAGCAAGACGCCAAGAAGCGTGAATATAATCTCAAACTTCGCGCTAAAGCTTTAGCTCAGTTACTTAGAAGAATTCGAAATTCAGTGGCGTCTTGAAGTTTGTTTGGTGTGGAGGGTTGACAAAAGAAAAGCAGTCTGCTATACTCCAAACGTCCATTAATGGACATAAAAACGGTGGGATTCTTATTTTTCAAATTTCGGGTCGATCCACAGGCTACATTAAATAATAAGTCCCTGTTTAAATTGGCATCTTTTTAGTGCCAATTTTTTATTATGAGCAAAGCGAGAAAAAAAGTAATCTTTATTTTGGTCGAAAAATAATTTAACATTAAAAAATAAAAATATGAAAGAAGAAGATAACTAAAGATTTTAAAAAGAATGAAATGTAAGATAGAAAACAATGGAATTTTTTATTTTTGAAATTTTCAATTATATTGGTCGATCAAAATAATTACAAATTTCAATCATAAATTAATAATATAAATAAAAATGACAGTACATCTGTCATCCCCGTCCTCCGCTTATGCGGAGGATAAACTCTAGCGGGGGATCTCTTCAAAAAATAAAATAATAAACAAAATTTAAAAATTAAATATAATATGAACAAACAATTTCTTTCAAAAACACTTTCAATTGTTTTAGCATTATCATTTGGTCTTTCTAGCAGTTTAATGTATTTTCATGTGACCAGTGCCGGTAAGCCTCCAACTAGGGTGATAGAAATAACTTCACCTACAGCTGGGCAATCATTTACTGGTAATGATTGGGTCAGTGTTTCGGGTTTTACTGTTGTTTCGGGTGGAGATGTAGATTACACAAAGTATGGTGTTAAAGTAACTTGGGGTGATTCTCCAGATTCTACAACATCTTGCCTTCCAGTTACTTCTTCGTGGGCATGGACGACAAACCCTGTGAATAATCACCAATATGTTACAGGCGGGCAGAAAACAATAACTGCAAGATTATATCATCAATGTGAGGTCGGTTCGGAACCTTCAAAAGCAGATGCCTCAACCACACTTAATATTAATATTTGCATAGATAATGATGGAGATGGTTATGGACAATCTGGAAGCACTGGTTGTACTAATGTTGGGAATGATTGCAATGATTCAAATCCCAATATTCATCCAGGTACTACAGAGCTCTGTGACGGTTTAGATAATAATTGTGATATTTCAATAGATGAAGGATTTAATGTGGGACAAAGTTGCATAGCAGGCATTGGTGCATGTCAAAATAGCGGTACTTATGTTTGTACACAAGATAAATTAACTACACAGTGTAATGCTGTGCCTGGTGATCCATCACCAGAGCTTTGCGATACTTTAGATAATGACTGTGATGGCACGGTTGATGAAAGTTTAACGCAGTCAACCATTTGTGGTTTAGGAGCTTGTTCTCAAAATACTGGTTTTAAAACCTGTACAGCTGGTAATTGGGGCAATGATACTTGTAATCCGTATTTAGGCGCTGGGCAAGAAATATGTGAGGGCAGTATTGATGAAAATTGTAATGGATCTGTTGATGAAAATTGTTCATGCACCAATGGAGCCACTCAATCATGCGGTTATAATAATATAGGTGTATGCCAATTAGGTACACAAACTTGCACTGATGGAGTATGGGGGAGTGAATGCGTTGACGCCATAAATCCAACTACTGAAATTTGTGACGGTTTAGATAATAATTGTGATGGGTCAATTGATGAAGGATTTAATGTGGGACAAAGTTGTACAGTAGGCATTGGTGCATGTCAAAATAGCGGTACTTATGTTTGTACACAAGATGGATCAACTACAGAATGTAATACTGTGCCAGGAGAACCTTCACCAGAGCTTTGCGATAATTTAGATAATAACTGTGATGGCACTGTTGATGACTTCACTAGATCAACCTCTTGTGGTTTAGGAGTTTGTTCTAGTAATGTTGGCATAGAAACTTGTACAGCTGGTTATTGGAGTGAAGATACTTGTGATCCATATCACGGAGCTACTCGAGAGGTATGCGAAGGCCAATTGGACGAAAATTGTGATGGAACTATTGATGAAGGATGTGGATGTACTAATGGCGCTACTTTGCAATGTGGTCCTCAAACTGATGTGGGTGAATGCACCTATGGTACTCAAATTTGTACTAATGGTACATGGGGAGAATGTATTGGTGCTGTTTATTCAATTGATGAAATTTGTGATGGTTTAGATAATGATTGTGATGGATTAATTGATAATGCTGGTGCAGATTGTCCGGCAGCACCTTCTGGCTTTAATTGTATTGACTATCAGTGCGTAGCATCTACTCAGGGTGCAGGTCAATATTCTGCTTTAGCATCTTGCCAAGTTGCTTGTCATTCAACGACAACTACTACTAGTGCTGGAGCTGCTACTGGCTTTGGCGGACAATATGTAGCAGTAGTTTTGGGTGCAGCTACTGAACAAGAAGGCGCTGGCCAAGTGGCTGGTGCTTCTACTGCTTGCAATCCTTATCTTCTAAAGTTTATTAAATTAGGAGCAAATAATGATCCAGAAGAAGTAAAGAAACTGGAATCATTCTTAAATGAATATTTAGGAGTAAATTTACCAATAAATGGCATTTATGAAGAAGTAGATTATAATGCTGTTAAACAATTCCAGCTTTTTATGAAAGATGATGTTTTGGCTCCTTGGGTATTAGTGGGTTGTTTACCATCGGATATCACGCCTACTGGTTATGTTTATCGAACTACTGAATGGGCGATTAATAATATGTTTTGTCCTATTCCAAAACCTGATGTTTCTGATGAAAAATGTGAGGGAGGAATTATTATTGGTTTAGGTGAAGAAGGTACAGTGTTAGGAGAATCTACGACCACACCAACGACTACTACTGAAACTACACCTCCAGAAACAACAGAAACAACTGTGGCGAATGTCGCTCCAGAAAATGGCGTCAATCCATCACAAAATTGGCTCTGGTACTTAATTGGTATTATAATCATTGGCGGAGCAGTATATCTTGTATATTCTAAGAAAAGCAAGTAAAATATAGACAACGGTGGGGACAGGGCTGATATTGTGTCAGCCCTGTTTTAATTATCGATTGGAATTATCGACTTGCGATGTCAATGCATCCGGATTTTAGACGATTTGTTTCTTGATATTTGGAAGATTTTAATAATTTTCTTAATATGGTATAATGCAAAGAATCGATTAAGCCATATTAGTATATTTAGGATAAATGAAATATTTGGATAAAAATTTACAAAATAGAATAGAAAAAGGACTTAAAGAATTAAATAAGCTCAGGCCTTTGCCAACTTCTGCTGTTAAGAAATTACAAAAGCAGTTCCAGATAGAAATGACTTATAATTCTAATGGGATAGAGGGGAATAGTTTAACATTAAAAGAAACATTTTTAGTTATCAATGAGGGAATTACTGTCAAGGGAAAACCATTGAAAGACCACCTTGAGGCAAAAAATCATTATGAGGCATTAGAATATTTATCTGATTTAGTTGAGAAAGGCAAAAAGCATACAATTTCTGAGCAATTTATTCGTAATCTCCATCAGTTGATAATGCAAGAAACTGATAAGAACTGGGCGGGAAAATATAGGAATAGCAATATTATTATTGGAGGCGCGGATCACACTCCGCCGGATGTTATTGATGTGCCAATTGAAATGGAAAAATTAATGAAATGGTTAAAACAAAATAGAAGAAAATTGCATATCATTGAATTAGCTGCTTTGTTTCATCATAAGTTAGTTTATATTCATCCTTTTTTCGATGGCAATGGTAGAACGGCAAGATTAGCAATGAATTTATTTTTAATGCAGGCGGGTTATCCCTTAGTAATTATTTTAAAAAATGACCGAAAAAAATATTATCGGGTATTAAGTAAAGGAGATAAGGGGGATTTAGTTCCTTTTGTTCGTTTTATTGCCCAAGCAGTCAGTCGTTCATTAAATATTTATTTAAAAATACTTACCCCAGCTTTTAAAAAAAGAGAAGAATATATATCTTTATCAAAAGCGATTCGACAGGCGCCATATAGCGCAAAATATCTTAATTTGTTAGCTAGGCAGGGAAAACTAGAGGCGCATAAAGAAGGAAGAATTTGGCTAACCACCAAAGAAGCAGTGGAAAGATATATTGCGGGCAGAAAACGAAAAAGAAGGATTTAAGGGTGAAGAAAACTGGCGTATGATTTGCAGAATTTCTTTTTCGAATAAAACTATATCACGGAATTTTGTAAGAATTATAAAAAGATAATCAAAAAATACCTGCAATAGAGATTTAAGATTATATATTTGACAACGGTGAGGGTTGACCCCGTTAGAGATTCAACCAAGTTCTTCAATAATATACAAATTATAAGGCGAAGCCGTCTTTCGGCTCTGGTCATTCAAAATAGATAAACTAACTTAAATCTCTAACGGGGTTGACTTCATTTTTTTTAATTTATGTAGTACAATATATAAATAGAAAATAAAAAGTCGGTTTTTTAAAAAATTTAAAAAATTAAAACTTAATATATATTTATGTATAAACGTAATCTGTTTTTAGGGATCTGTGTTTTTATTACAGGTCTAATTTTTATTTTTTCTCCTTTATTAACTTCAGCATTAGTTTTAGCCAATGGTACGGCTTATATGCCGCTTAATGAAGGAACTAGCGGCATTGAAACCATGGATGGGGAAAGTATTTTAACTTCAGTTGCTGATCAGAATACCCTTTATTTGGGTGGAGATTTTTCTGCTATTGGTTATTCAGTGGGTAGAGGAGCAGTTGTATCTGCCACTACTTCTAATCTTTTAATTCCAATTTTTCCAAAAATTTATGCAGCCACTGGAACAGGTGTTGATGTGGCACTTGAATCCCCAATTAACAACGGTGCTTACATTGGCGGCAAATTTTTTCAAATTGATAATGTTAAGGATACTAATTTAAACTTAATACATATCAATCAAGATGGTTCAATTGATGAAACATTTTTGCCAACGCCAAATGGTGAAGTTCGTGATTTAGCAATTAGCTCTAATGGGACAACTCTATATGTCGCCGGTGATTTTACTCAAATTGGAGGGCAACCTCGAAATTATTTAGCAGCTATCAATACAGCAACCGGACAAGTTACTGATTGGGATCCTAATGCTAATGATAGCGTTAGGGAAATAGTTTTAAATGCTTCAGGAACATTGGCTTATATTGGCGGTGATTTTACTTCTATTGCCACTACTACTCGTAATTACATTGCAGCTTTAAATACTGCCACCAGTACTTTGACTGATTGGGATCCAGGCGCTAATGATGAAATTTATAGTTTAGCTTTAAATAATGATGATTCAGTTTTATATGTTGGCGGTGAATTCACTAATATTGCCACTACTAGTAGAAATTATATCGCTGCCTTAGATACTTCAACCAGTACAGCTACTACTTGGGATCCTAATGCTGATGATAGCGTTCGGGAAATAGTTTTAAATGCTTCAGGAACATTGGCTTATATTGGCGGTGATTTTACTTCTATTGCCACTACTACTCGTAATCATATTGCAGCCATAGATCCATCTACCAGTACACCAACTGCTTGGGACCCAGACGCTGATGATATTGTTCGAAAGATAGTCTTAAACAATGCTGAAGATTTAGTTTATGTTGGAGGAGATTTTACTACGATTGGAGGCCAGTTACGCAGTAATATAGCAGTTCTTTCTGCTGCTACTGGGTTAGCTAATGCTTGGCGAGCTGATACCAGTGGGAGAGTTAATACTATAACTTTGGATACAAATGAAGAATTTATTTATGTTGCTGGTACTTTTAATGCTATTTGTCTTCAAGCAAGAAATAATTTAGCGGCGATTGATATTTATAATAATGATATTCTTAATTTTGATCCTAATGCAAATGATATAGTGCGGACTTTAGATTTGAGTAATAACGGCAATACTCTTTATGTCGGTGGTGATTTTACTACGATTGGGGGTCAAGCTCGTAGTCATTTAGCGGCTATTAATACTAATACTGACGCACCTACAACTTGGGATCCTGATCCAACTATAGTCGTTGGTACAACTTCAGTTTTCTCTATTGCTTTAGATGAGCCACAATCAGTTGTTTATGTTGGCGGTAAATTTGACAATATTGGCGGACAAGCTAGAAATAATTTAGCTGCTGTTGGTTTAATTACTGCAACTTCAACTGATTGGGATCCTAGTCCGAACGATACAGTTAATACTGTGGCCATGCCTCCTAATGAGAGTGCAAATGCTCTCCTTGTTAGTGGTTCATTTACTAATATTTTTAATGCCACTCGAACTCGCTTTGCTCTTTTAGATACCTCTACCAGCACTTTTGCTGATCCTGATTTAGTTTTAGATCCAGATGGTGTTATTAATTCTTTTGCTTTTGCAGAAGATAGAAATCTGTATTTTGGCGGTGACTTTACTAATATTGGGGGGCAACCTCGAAATCATTTAGCTTCTTTTGATCCTGACACTGGAAATATCAGTGGTTGGGATCCTGATGTCAATGGCAATGTTAATTCTTTATTCTTATATCCCGGTGGAGATGGTATTTTTGTCGGAGGCTCTTTCAGTCAGATTGGCGCGACTACAAGCACAAATAATTTAGCAATAGTGGACACAGCTACCAATGAAGTGTGGCCATGGGATAATGCTGATCCAGATGGGCCAGTATATTCTCTTTCTTCAGATCCCCAAATTTTTAATCTTTTTGTTGGCGGTAATTTCACTTATATTGATAATAATAGGAATCTTGAACGTCATAGTTTTGCCGTCTATACTTATCCTGGGATAGTTGTAAATATCGGAGACCAATCAATCGCAGTCATGGAAGGTGGTCCCACTGATACTTTTCAGTTACGTTTAGTTGGACAACCAGAAACAGATGTGTTACTTAATTTAACTGTTGATTCGCAAGTTACTGTTACTCCTAATTCTTTGATCTTTACTCCTCAAAACTGGTTTGCTTTTCAAACAGTAACTGTTCGAGCAGTTGACGATCATCTGCTTGAAAGCTATCACACGGGAACAATCACTGCCAGTGTTGTTACCCCTGATGTTGATTATAACGGTTTGCCATGGTTAGATATTATAGCTGATATCACGGATAACGAGTTTGCATATACTCCGGGAGGTTCCAGTTCGCCAACCACTCCTACTACCACCACTACTATTACCACCACCACTACTATCAAACCTCTATCGCAAATGACTGTTCAAGAACTTCAAGCAGAAGTTTCAAGGATTACAACTTTACTTGTTCAATTGCAAGCTCAATTAAGAGAACTGATGGCTGGATCAAGCGCAATTTCTTCTATTCCTGAGAGTTTTAAATTCACAAAAAATCTTCAATTTAGTCAGATATTAATTGACGTAAAATATCTTCAGATTGTTTTGAATTCTGATTCAGCAACTATGGTTGCTAGTACTGGCCCTGGTTCTCCAGGAAATGAAACTAATTATTTTGGTGTTTTAACCAAAGCAGCGGTAATCAAATTCCAAGATAAATACAAACCTGAAATTTTAACTCCGCTTGGTTTAACTAGCGGAACTGGCTTTGTTGGTCCTGCTACCAGAACTAAATTAAATGCCTTATTAGGAAAATAGAAAAAGACAACGGTGGGGACAGGGCTGATATTGTATCAGCCCTGTTTTAATTTACAACTTAAATTTCTAACGGGGTTGACTCCGAATCAATAATCTGTTATAATTATAATCTGCTATGATTTTGTGCTGATCTTTGAAAATTTTATATATGGAGGTGATAAAAATGGAAAAGACTTTAACTAGTTTAGGAAGGAAAGCACTCTCAAATAATATAGGACGGGAAGAAGCAAAATTTTTGGTCTGTGCTGTATCCCCATTAGGAACGGATTATTCTTTTATTGATTGTTTTAAGTTTTGTACTGAACGAGATCATGTGCGGAAATTGAAGAAAGAGCTAAAGACAAAATTTCCTAAGGATGATATAAAAGTTTGAATAATTAAAGTGAGAAGAATAGAATAAAATAAAAAAGATTTTCAGGAAAGGAGATAATTATGAGACTTCATCTTCTTGATACAAACGAAAAACCAATTGATCGAAGTATTGTTTCTGCAAATTGCGGTATGAAAATAAAATTCATGCCTGAATGTGCAGACCTCGACGGTTTAAAAATCTGCAAGAATTGTTTAAAAGTGCATTTTTCATTGCGAAAAGTACGTGTGAATCATATCTTCGTATTAAAAAAAAGAGAATTTGGTTAATTCAGATCTATGAAACTTATTCAGGGTTGATATTGTTATCAACCCTGTTTTAATTTATAATATAAATATATGAATCTTTCTCTTGGCATTGTTGGTTTGCCAAATGTTGGAAAATCCACTCTTTTTAAGCTTTTAACCAAGCAAGAAGTAAATATTGCCAATTATCCTTTTACTACCATTGATCCCAATGTGGCTGTTTTAGCCGTGTCAGATGAAAGATTGAAAAAAGTTGCTCAGATAAGCAAGCCAGAAAAAACAGTGCCAGCAGTGGTGGAGTTTTTTGATATTGCTGGTTTAGTCAAAGGAGCCAATAAAGGAGAAGGTTTAGGCAATCAATTCTTGGCTCAAATTCGCGAAACAAACGCCATTATTCAAGTAGTCAGATGCTTTCCTAATCCAGAAATAGTTCATATTGAAGGTAATATCAATCCTTTGAGAGATATGGAGACAGTCAATACTGAGTTGATGCTCAAAGATTTGGAAACTATTACTAAAAGAATTGAAAAAATTAGCGGTGAGGCAAAATCCGGTCAAAAGGAAGCCATTAAAGAATTAGAAATTTTAAATCGAATTAAAGCTGAATTAGAAAAAGGAAATCTTCTAATAACTATTTTTGAAAAAGAATTTTTAGAAGATCATATAATAAAAAACCTTAATCTTTTAACTGCGAAAAAACAAATTTATTTATTTAATGGAGATGAAAAAGATTTACCCCAGACACTGATTACAAAAGTCCAGGCAGTGAAAGAGGATTATGTAATCGCTGATTTAGAAAACAATCCTGATTTATCAATTCTCATTAAAAAAGCCTATGAAATTTTGGATTTAATCAGTTTCTTTACCATTGTTGGAGAGCAAGAAGCCCGGGCTTGGCCGGCAAGAAAGGGAATAAAAGCTCTAGAAGCTGCAGGAATGATTCATAGTGATTTTGAAAAGAAATTTATAAAAGCCGAAGTGATTAATTGGCAAAAATTATTAGAAGCTGAAAATTGGGCTAATGCCCGACATAAAGGCTGGGTTAAATTAGAAGGCAAAGATTATGAAGTTCAAGATGGGGATGTTATAATAATAAAACACGGATGATACGATAAACTCTAAATCCTAAACTCTAAACCCTAAATAAACTCAAATGTTAGAAACACAAAATCCTAAACAATATAACTTAGGAGAAAGAACATTTCAATTAACGAAACGAGTAATCACCTATGTCAATAATTTGCCAAAAACTATATCTAATATTGAAATTGGAAAGCAACTTATTAGAGCTGCTGGCTCGATAGGCGCTAATTATATAGAGGCAGAAGAATCATTAAGTAAAAAAGATTTTGTAATGAGAATAAAAATATCACGTAAAGAAGCTAAGGAGAGCAGATATTGGCTCGCGCTTAGCGAATCCAAACAAGAAAAACAACAAGAAAAAGAGAAATTAATTCAAGAAGTCACAGAACTTATGAAAATTTTTGGTTCTATAGTAGAAAAATCAAAATAGTTTAAAATTTTGTATTTTGTATTTTGTGTTTGTTTAGAATTTAGTGTTTAGAGTTTAGTATTTAATGCAATAATTATGCGAAAAAAATGTATTTTTTATGGCCAAGTGCAAGGCGTAGGTTTTCGCTATGTGACTAATATCGTAGCGGAAAAATATGGCCTTTATGGCTGGGTCAAGAATAATAAAGATGGTTCAGTAACTTTAGTTATTGAAGGCTTAGATGACAGTATCAAATTTATGATTGATTATTTAAAGAATTTTTTTCACGAGAATATAAATAAAGTTAAAGAATCAGAAGAAAAAGAAGAAAAATTGAGCAGTTTTGAAATTAAACATGAGGGTTGATAAAAATCAAGGTAAAAACCAAGATGGTTTTTTCTATTGGACTAGGCATTCTCAGGAAAAGCTCAGGCAATATGGTTTATCAGCCAGCCGTATTAAAAGATTAATCAGGCATCCAGAAAGAATTGAAGCTGGTATTGCTCCAGAAACCTGGGCTTCTATGCAGACTGCTGGTTCTAAAAAGCATCCTTATGAGATTTGGACAATGTATGTGATAGAAAAAACCAAAGGTCAAAAGTCCATTAGAATTATCAGCGCTTGGAAGTATCCGGGGAAGACTAATCCTGGTGATCCTATTCCTATTCCACCGGATATTTTTGAGGAGATAATGATTTTTCTTCATGAAGGCAAGCCGATAGGCGAAGCCTGAGTGCTCGGTGCTCAAAATAAAATAAAATTTACTTCACTCTGTTCGCAAATTTTAATAATTTTGGCATGACCAAGGAAGAATTTGAAAAAATAATCAGTGATGCTTTAGTTGATTTTCCTGCGTATTTTTTGGAGAAAATGAAAAATGTGGCGATTATAGTGCAAGATGAACCGGATGAATTTCAGAAACAACAATTAGGTTATTCTTCTGGCAATTGCATTCTGGGTTTGTACGAAGGAGTACCCCAAATTCAACGATATCATTACAATAAAGTGGCGCCTGATAAAATCACTTTTTTTCAAAACAATATTGAAAAGATAGCTGATCACGATCTCTTTAATATCAAACAATCAATAAAAGAGATTTTATGGCATGAAATCGGCCATCATTTTGGCATGACAGAAGAAGAAATACGAAAATATCATAGAAATTAAAAATTAGAAATTAAAAATTAATGTAACTATGTCCAAAATATTTATCATTAATAACTTAGGAGAAAGAGAACCTTTTTCCTGGCGAAAAGTGTATCAAAGCGCTTTGCGTGTTGGCGCGCAAAAAGCTTTAGCTAAACATATTGCTTCTCAGATAGAGAAAGAAGCTTATAATAATATTCGCACTCGAGAAATCTATAAAAAAGTTCAAGAATATCTCTTTCAGGATTTTCCCAAAGGAGCCATGCGTTTTAGTTTAAAAGAAGCGATGAGAAAATTAGGACCGAGCGGTTTTCCCTTTGAAAAATATATTGGTGAAATTTTTAAGAGACTGGGCTTTGCCGTCCAAATAAACCAACATCTTCCTGGAAAATGCGTTTTTCATGAAATTGATTTATTGGCAAAAATAGACAGGCAATTGCTAATTGGCGAATGTAAATTTCATTCTTTGCCGGGATCGAGAGTTGATTTAAAAGTAGCTTTAGCTGATTATGCCCGTTATTTTGATATAAATGCCGGTAATTTTTTTAGAAAAGCATCTTTGAAAAAATTGAAAACCAGACCCATGCTAATTACCAATACTAAATTTACCAGTGAAGCCATTCGTTATGCTGAATGTATGAAAATAGATTTGCTGGGTTGGCGTTATCCAATGGATAGGGGATTAGAATATGTTATTGAATCAAATAAATTTTATCCCATAACCATTCTTCCATCTTTAAAAGGTGATTTATTAAATGTCTGCGGTCAGGAGCAAATAATGTTGGCTCAGGATTTATTATCAATTGATATTAATAAATGCGCCAAGAAAGCAAGGATTCCAGAAAAAAGAATACTTAGTTTGAAAAAAGAAGCAGAAATATTACTGGAAGGGTAACTATCGCTTATTCTTTCTCTTTCGCTCCTGCTATTCCGCCAAAGACAAATATTACTCGTTCGCTTCGGGAAACCTTCCGGAATTCCGCTTCGCTCCAGTTCCGGCTTTCCTCTTGCTCACTTCGTATATTTGTATCTTTGGCTCCATAATGTCGCTCAAGAGAAAAGGGTTCGCTCTTTAAAAAGGCGAGGATATGTTGTTATAAAAACCGTAGCGCAGGCCGAGCAGGCAGGGTCCGAGCACTCAAAGCGTTGAGTGCTCGGGAGCGAGGCCGAGCAAAGAGGCAAGGAGCTCGCTGAGCGGGACGATAGCGTGTTTTTGTGGCAACATATCCGAGCCTGTTTGGTGCGAGGATAAAAAAATGCTACCATCTGTCTGAACTAAAGGACCGAAATCCTCTAATCCGTCTAAATGGTAGCAATGCTACCACCTGTTAGAACTGAAAGACTTGCGTCGATCAACTCCTTCAGATGATAGCACTTTCATTATAGCAAGCTGTGAGAAGATGTCAAGTTTAAAATGTGGATAACCTGGGGATATAAAGAGTTATGAAAAATAAAGAGATTGCCAATATTTTCTACCAAATAGCCGTTTATTTAGAAATGGATAATATTCCTTTTAAACCTCAAGCTTATGAGAAAGCGGGTTTATCTTTGGAAGGCTTAAGTGAAAATATTGAAGATATTTATGCAAAAGGCGGGGAAGAAGAATTAAAAAAAATTCCTGGAGTGGGGGAAAATATTGCCAAAAAAATTATTGAGTATTTTAAAACTGGAAAAATCAAAGAGTATGAAAAATATTATCGCAAAATGCCGGTTAATATTGAAGAACTGATTCAAGTAGAAGGTATTGGGCCAAAAATGATCAGTGCTTTGTATAAAAATCTGAAAATTACTAATTTGGAAGATTTAGAAAAAGCCGCTCAGCAAGGAAAAATAAGAAAGCTGCCGAATTTTGGAGAAAAAACTGAAAAAAATATCTTAGAAAGCATTGCCTTTTTAAAACGTTCTCGAGGAAGATTTTTATTAAGCGAAGCTTTATTTTTAGCAGAAGATATTATCAGTCAATTAAAAAAGATTAAAGAGATTGACAAAATTTCTGTTGCTGGTTCTGTGCGCCGGATGAAAGAAACAATTGGTGATATTGATTTATTAGCTACCATTAAAAAAGGAACAAAAAACGGTGCCAAAAAAGTAATGGATGCTTTTGTGAATTTAGACGGAATAATAAAAGTTTGGGATTATGGTTTGACCAAATCATCAGTTAGATTTGATAAAAAGATTGATGTTGATTTAAGAGTGGTTGATGATTATGAATTTGGTTCAGCCTTACAATATTTTACTGGTTCCAAAGAGCATAATATTAAAACTAGAAAACTCGCCATTGAGAATAATTTGAAATTAAATGAATATGGTGTTTTTAAGGCCCTGCCTGCCGGCAGGCAGGGTAAAAGATTAATTGCCGGCAAAACCGAAGAAGAAATTTATCAAACTATTGGTTTGCCTTATATTGAACCAGAATTAAGAGAAAATACTGGTGAAATCGAAGCTGCCCTTCGACAAGGACATTCGGCTGAGCAGTTCGACCCCGAGCTCACTGCCGAGGGGCTCAGTCGAAGTCCTCAGGGTAAACCTAATCAACTGCCAAAAATAATTGGTTATAATGAGATAAAAGGCGATTTGCACTGCCATTCTGATTGGGATGGAGGTGAAAACTCCATTGAAGAAATGGCAGAAGCAACAAGACTTTTGGGTTATGAATATTTAGGCATTTCTGATCATACAAAGTTTTTGAGGATAGAAAATGGTTTAGATGAAAAACAGCTCTTAGCCCAGCATAAAGCTATCGAAAAACTTAATTCTAAATTCTATTTTCTAAATTCTAAATTCTATATTCTACATGGTTGCGAAGCCAATATTTTAAATGACGGCTCTTTAGATATTGATGACGAGGTTTTAGCTCAATTGGATTATGTGATTGCCGGCATCCATTCAAGTATGAAAATGACTCGGGAAGAAATGACCCAGAGAATGATTAAAGCGATGAGAAATCCTTATGTAAAGATTATTTCTCATCCTACTGGCCGTTTGATTAATAGAAGAGATGAGTATCAATTAGATATTGATAAAATTATAGAAATAGCGAGAGAAACAGGAACCGCTTTAGAGATTAATTCTTTTCCGGAAAGATTAGATTTAAAAGATACTAATATTAGAAAAACTATTCAAAAAGGAGTAAAATTAGTTATTAATACTGATTCTCATCATCAAGATCATTTGCAGCTTATGAGATTTGGTATTGCTCAAGCTCGTCGCGGTTGGGCAACAAAAAATGATATTATAAATAGTTGGCCCATAGAGAAACTTTTAGAGTTCTTTAGAAAACATTAAACATAATAATTTTCAATTACTATAAATTACTAATTACTATGTCTCAATATATTCGCTGGTTCAAAGATATAACCATTGAAGATGTGCCTTTGGTAGGAGGGAAAAATGCTTCTTTAGGAGAAATGTATCGTTATCTTGTTCCCAAAGGCATTAATATTCCCAATGGTTTTGCCATTACTGCTAAAGCTTATTTTGATTTTTTAAAAAAAGTGAAAATACAAAAAGAAATAGAACAAATTTTATCGCAGTCTAATCTCCAAAATATCAAAAGTTTACAGGCAGCAGGAAAAAAAATTAGAACTCTCATTTTAAAAACTTCTCTTTTTCAAGATTTGGAGAAAGAAATTATTAAAAATTATAGAAAGCTGTCTAAATTATTCAAAGAAGAAAATGTAACAGTGGCAGTACGCTCTTCTGCTACAGCTGAAGATTTACCCAGCGCTAGTTTTGCAGGCCAACATGAAACTTATTTGAACATTAGTGGCGAAGAAGAATTACTCAAAGCAGTGAAAAATTGTTTTTCTTCTCTATTTTTAGACAGAGCTATCAGCTATCGGGAAGAAAAAGGATTTGAGCATATGAAAGTCGGTTTATCAGTAGGCATTCAGAAAATGGTGAGGTCTGATATTAGTTCTGCCGGGATAATGTTCACTTTAGATACAGAAACAGGCTTTCCCAATATCATTGTCATCAATGGTATTTTTGGCTTGGGAGAAATGATTGTCAAAGGTAAAATTACCCCGGATGAATTTTTGGTTTTTAAGCCTACTTTAAAAGAGGGTTACGAGGCAATTATTAGAAAAGATTTGGGGAGAAAAACTAAAAAATATATTTACAGTAAAAATGGCGGGGTTAAAGAAGCGCCGGTCTCTTTAAAAGAGCAAATACGTTTTTGTTTGAATGATAAAGATATTTTAACTTTAGCAAAATGGGGATTAATTATTGAGGATCATTATTCCAAGAAAAACAAAAAATGGACGCCGCAAGATATTGAATGGGCTAAAGATGGAAAAACTGGCGAACTATTTATTGTTCAATCAAGGCCAGAAACAGTGCACTCACTTGATACTTCTAAATTTTACCAAGAATATGAAATTCAAACTAAGAAAAAACCAATTTTAACCGGGATTGCTATTGGTAACAAAATAGGATTAGGGAAGGTGCACTTGATAGAAAATGTTAATAAGCTATCAGAGCTGAAAAAAGGAGAAGTTTTAGTCACCAGAATGACTGATCCTGATTGGACAAGTGCTATGCCTCTGGCTTCAGCTATTATTACTAATGAAGGAGGAAAAACCTGCCATGCCGCTATTATCTCTCGGGAATTGGGTATTCCTTGTATTGTGGGTACTGGCAAAGCCACCAAAGTTTTAAAAAATAATCAAGAAATAACCGTTGATTGCACTTCTGGAGCTGAAGGAAAAATCTTTTTAGGTAAGATTTCTTTCAAAAAGAAAACCTACGAATTAAAGAAAATTCCTCATTTAAAAACAAAAATTTCAGTCAATATCGGCGCTCCAGAAATTGCTTTCCAAACAGCTCTAATACCTAATGATGGCGTAGGATTAGCCAGAGAAGAATTTATTATTGCGGAAAAGGTTCGCATTCATCCATTGGCTTTGTACCATTATAAAAGATTCAAAAGTCAAAAATCAAAATTCAAAATTACAATCCAAAAGTCAAAATTAAATAATATTCTTAAAGAAATTGATCAAATGACAGTGGAACACAAAGACAAGAAAGAATACTTCATCAAAGAATTAGCAGAAGGGATTGCTCAAATTGCTGCCGCTTTTTATCCCAAAGAAGTGATTGTTAGGTTCTCGGATTTTAAGACCAATGAATACCGACAATTAATTGGCGGTGAATTATTTGAATCATTAGAAGAAAATCCCATGTTAGGTTGGCGAGGCGCTTCACGTTATTATGATCCTCGATATCAACCAGCTTTTGAAATGGAATGCCAAGCGATGAAAATGGTTATCGAGAAATTTGGTTTAAAGAATATTAGCGTGATGGTGCCTTTTTGCCGCACTCCAGAAGAAGGAAAAAAAGTGGTAAAGATTATTAAAAAATACCTCAAAGAAACAAAAATTTATGTAATGGCAGAAATTCCTTCCAATGTCTTATTAATTAATGAATTTTTGGATATTTTTGATGGCATGAGCATTGGTTCCAATGATTTAACACAATTAGTAATGGGAATTGATCGCGATAATGCTACTATAGCTCATATTGCCAATGAAAATAATGAAGCTGTAAAAAAGATGATCGCTGATATTATTCGCATCTGCCGTAAAAGAAATAAATATGTGGGCATTTGCGGCCAAGCACCATCTGATTATTCAGAATTCGCTGAATTTTTAGTAAAAGAGGAGATAACAGCTATTTCTTTAAATCCAGATACAGTCATAAAAACTATTTTACATCTCGCAAAAATAAAACAATGATTAAAATAGGCGAGACCACGTTAAAGATTATCAAAGATTCACGAGAAGAAGATACTTTAGAGGCAACAATGAGGAGTGGTTTAATTGAAGTATCCTCTAGTGTGCCTCATGGTAAAAGTCGAGGCGAAAGAGAAGCTTATTTAATTAATCCTCAAGAGGCTCTCTTGAATTTCGAAAAAATAAAACCAATAATTTTAAAACAAGAATTTGAATCTTTAATTGATTTTGATAATTTTCTTTTAAAATTAGATGGTACAGATAACAAAAAAAATCTTGGCGGTAATCTTACTTTAACTCTTTCCCAAACTTTTGCTCGTTTAGCTAGTAGGATCAAAGGATTAGAACTTTGGCAATATTTAAGGGAGGTTTTATTGAAATTATCGCCAGATTTAAAAGAGAAATTAAATAAAGTTATTCCGCCATATTTCTTATTTAATCTTATTAATGGCGGACAGCATGCTCCCTATGGCCCAAAAATTCAAGAATATTTATTAGTTCCAAAAATTGATAACCCCAGAGTTTCTTTAGAATTGGCTGAGATATTTTTTGCCGGTTTAAAAGAGTATTTTTTGAAGGAGTATGGAGAGAATAAGAACCTGCATCGCTTTACTCGGCAGAATCTTGTTTCTCGCTCCGCTCGAAATAAGTTTGGCGATGAAGGAGGATTGTTAATACCTGCCTGCGCAGGCAGGCCAGAAAATAATTACGAGAAACCTTTGGAGATTTTTTCTCAAATCAGAAAAGAATTAAAATTAGAAAAAGATATTGGTTTTTCTCTTGATGCTGCTGCTTCTACCTTTTATGATCAATATACAAAGAAATATAGTCTTGTATTTAATCAATCACTCTCTTCAGAAGAATTATTAGATATTTATAAAAAGCTTATTCAAAAGTATCAATTAATATCTTTAGAAGACCCTTTTGAAGAAAATGATTGGGAAGCTTGGAAAATGCTAGCTAAAAATTGGAAATTCCCGCCTGCGCAGGCAGGAAAAATTAAAAATTGTTTCATCATTGGCGATGATTTAACAGTGACAAATTCCCAATTACTCGCCAAAGCCGCAGAACAAAAAGCCATTTCTGGGATTATCATTAAACCCACGCAAATTGGAACCATTACCGAGACTTTAAAAACCGTTGCTTTAGCTCATCAAAAACAAATAAAAATTATTGTGAGCCATCGCAGCGCCGAAACCTTAGATGATTTTATTGCTGATTTGACTGTTGCCAGTGGCGCTTGGGGATTAAAAGCTGGAGCTCCTCAACCAGAAGAAAGAATGGTAAAATACAGAAGGGTAATTCAAATTATGACTCACGCAGAATAAAACATAATAACAAATTATCAATTTTCAATTATCAATTTACAATAAATTTTCAATGATTCAATTTTCAATGTTTGAAAATTATAAAATTGTAAATTCAATGAAAATTGTAAATTGTAAATTAAAAATTAATTTATTATGAACAAAATTGCGTTTTTGGAAACAACTGATTGGGAAAGAGAAACTTTTAAAAAGTTTCCTGAATTTTTACCAATGGTTGATTTATATCCAGAAGATTTGAATTTGGATAATGTTTCAAAATTTAAAGATTATGAAGTTTTATCTTGCTTTATTAATTCTCAGTTTTCAAAAGAGATTTTAGAAAAACTGCCAAACTTAAAATTTATTGCTACGCGCTCTACTGGTTTTGATCATCTTGATATCAATGATTGCAAAGAAAAAGGGATTTTAATGGCTAATGTGCCCAGTTACGGTTCCCATACTGTGGCTGAATTCACTATTGGTCTGATGATTTGTTTAATAAGAAAAATTTATGATGCTTATGATAGAGTGCGAGAAACCGGCAGTTTTAATTTAGAGGGATTAAAAGGAAGAGAACTTTTTAATAAAACTATCGGCGTGATAGGCACTGGTAGGATTGGAACGAATGTAATAAAAATAGCTAATGGTTTTGAAATGAAAGTTTTGGCTTATGATAAATATCCCAATGATCAATTATCCCAACAATTAAGTTTTGAATATGTGTCTTTAGAAAAGCTTTTGGCTGAATCAGATATTATTACTCTTCATGTTCCTTATAATTCAGAAACTCATCATCTTCTCAATAAAAATAATATGAATTTGATTAAATCAGGCGCTTATGTTATCAATACGAGCCGAGGCGGAGTCATTGAAACAGAAGCTCTCTATCAAGCATTAAAATCAGGTAAAATTGCCGGAGCAGCTTTAGATGTGCTGGAAGAAGAAGAGAATATTAAAGAAGAACAAGAGTTGTTAATTAAAGGAAAAATAACTGAATCAGAAAAATTAAAAACCATTCTTCTCAATCACATTTTTATTGATTTAGATAATGTTATTATCACTCCTCATAATGCTTTTAACACTGAAGAAGCATTGCAAAGCATTATTGAGATCACGATAGAGAATATTGAGAGTTACCTGAAGGAAAAACCTCAAAATTTGGTCGGATAATTTAAAATTTAATTAAGTACTATGCTTGAAGCTGATTGTGTTTTTTGTAAAATTACTCAAGGAGAAATTCCTGCCAAAAAATATTATGAAGATGATAATTTTTTAGCTATTTATGATATTAATCCCATTAGTGAGGGGCATTTAGTAGTATTTTCTAAAAATCATTATTCTAATACTGAAGAAATGCCTGAACAAGAATGGCAAAAGATGTGCAATATAGCTCGTGATTTAGCAGAAAAACATATAAAAGAAATAAAGGCCGATGGTTATAATCTTTTAATCAATCAAGGCAAGGCTGCCCAATCAGGTATTGCTCACCGTGCTCATATTCATATTATTCCTCGAAGATTTGGTGATGGTTTAAAAATTGACCCCCGTTAGAAATTAATTTATCATGAAGAATAAAATTGTAGTTTTGGATTTTGATGGTACTTTAACGTTGGCAGATCAAGAAGCAAAACCATTTTTAATTAATTTTAAAAAAGACATCGCAAATCTATTAAACAAGAAAGATATAGATGAAGAATGGAGAAAGGCAGAAAGAGAAATTTTACAAAATCCTGATAAATATGGTTGGGAATATAAAGGGAAAATTGTTGCTCCTCCAAATGCAGATGATTATATATTAGCGACAGTTATAGCTAAATTTCTTTTAGATAAAGGAGGAGTTTTAATGGATATAAATGAAAGAGATGATATTCTTCGGCAGATTTTTCAGCATAATTATTCAAAAAGTGGCATAGTTTTTAAAAAAGGAGCAAAGGAGATTTTAGAGGCGTTGATTCAAAAAGTACCTGTTTTTATCGTAACTAATTCCAACTCAGATGCTGTTGCTAATAAAATAGAGCAATTAAATCCTCAAGGCAAAGAACAAATTAAACTTTTTGGTGATGCGCAAAAATATTTTATTGATCCCAACTTTGAAGCCGTTCCAGAAACTATGATGATAAATGGCTTGAAGAGAGCTATTTTTCTAAGAAGGAAAAAATATTTTGACGTTTTCAATCAGATTTGGAATACAACCTTTGCAAAACCTCAACAAACTTTAGTGATAGGTGATATTTTTGAACTGGATTTAGCTTTACCAGCCATACTTAATTGTAATATTTTCTTAGTTGCTAATTCCAATACGCCATCTTGTGAAAAAGAGGCAGTGAGTCATTTATTTAAAGGTTATGTGAGCAAAGATATTAAAGATATATTAAAAGTTATCAATTAAACTATGTTCTCTTCTGGCATGGCAATACCTTATTTTGCTCAATTAATGTCTGGCTCTCGGATATTGCATTTTATTTTAAGTATTCCGAGCAGCATTTTTTCTTATATTATTGCCTTGATTTTAGGTCTTTTTTTCTTGCGTTTATTTTTTTATTTTTTGTGGGGTCTGAAAAAATGGAAACACATTGAAAAAATATCTATTAACGATTTAGAAAAAATTAGGCTAGCGACTAACCAAAAATTACCTTTTTTTACTATTTTCATTCCAGCTTTAGATGAATCAGAAGTAATTGCCAATACTATTTTAAAAATGTCAAAAATTAATTATCCGCTTAATTTATATCAAATCCAAGTAATAGTGGATGAAAAAGAAAGAAAAAGAGCCAAGCCTGATCAAATAACCACAAGAAATGTAGTAGAACAAATGATAGAGAAATTTAAAACCCAACTTCCTGAGTTAAAATTAAGTTTTATTGAAGTGCCTTATGATTTTGATGGGAAAATTAATGGTCAACGCTTGGGTTATGAGGTGCCTTCTACGAAAGGTCGAGCTTTAAATTACGCTTTAAATTATCTATCAGAAGAGACTGATTTTTGTGCTTTTTTTGATGCTGAAGCTGGACCTAACTCAGATTCTTTTTTAGCAGTAGCTAAAGCTTATCTTTTAGATCATAAAAAACAGGTATTTCAATTACCTGTTTATCAAATTCGTAATTTTTGGTCTTTATCAGCTTTTTGTAAAGTCGCGGCTTTAAGCCAAGCTTTTTCTCATCAGTATGTTTTGCCATTTATTTTTTTGTTTATGCCGTTTTTGGGCGGTACTAATATGTTTATTCATAAAAGTCTATTAGAACATAAAGAAGGATTCGATAATCATTTATTAACAGAAGATGTAGAATTAGGCGTTAGACTACATGTGGATTTTAACCAGTGGGGAGTTTATTTACCTTATCCTTCAACTGAGCAAACTCCAGCCACGATTAAAGCTTATTATCGTCAAAGATATCGTTGGAGTTATGGTTTAATGCAAACTATCAAAAAATTATTTCTTGAATTAAAAGACAAAAATCTTGAAAAAGAAAAAAGATGGCGAATTAAAAAAATGATTTTAAGTTTAACTATTCATGGTCCTGTTGATTGGGCTATCTATTATCCCTTGATTCTATCAGCCACTTCTTTGTTTATCCTAAGAATATTTAAAATGATTTTCTCATCGTTTATTTTGTATCGTTTTTCTTCTATGGTAGTAATCCCTTGGAACCCTTTAAATGATTTACTGAGCTTTGTAGTTGTTCTGATTCCTATTCCTTCTTTCATTCTTCTTTCTCTTTTACTTCGCCACTATTGGAAGTATATTAATTTTATGGGTCATAATAAAAAAGACATTTACCATCAGTTAATAGATTTAGGCTTGTTTATGTTTTTCATTGCTCCTATTATTGCTCCTTATTATGTCTTTCCTTATGTTCACGCTTTTTTCAATTATCTAAAAAACCCCAATAGACGAGCGATTTGGGTAAAAACAAAAAGAACCAGGGAAACCCTGGCGTAGTCTGTATATTGTATTTAGTATTTTGTATAGAGGAGAGATTCTTTACAGTCATTACAGTCATTGCGAGACCGTCTGCGACGGCCGAAGCAATCTCGTGATCTCACAAAGTATCATATAAATCGATAAACTGCGGATTTATACTTTTAATTAATTCTATTTTCTTTTTTCTAGGACCACCTTTAATCTGTTTTTCTCTTGCTATGGCGAATTCTATATTATCAAATACTTCATAGTAAACTAACTTCGAAATCTGATATTTTTTGGTAAAACCTTCTATTAATTTATGCTTATGCTCAAATATTCTTCGATAAATATCATTAGTAACTCCAGTGTATAATACAGTATTCTTTATATTAGTCATTATATAAACGTAATATTGGTGAGGCATATACAATGGTATAAGATTGCTTCCCGCCACGCTTCGCTCGCGGCTAAAGGCTTTAATTCGCTCGCAATGACAATACACTATACAGAATACGGTATACAGTATATAGTTCTATGTCCGGCCAGCGTATTCACCAGTTTCAGTATTAACTAAAATTGTTTCTCCTTCTTTAATAAAAATCGGAGCATTTACTTTTAAACCTGTTTCCAAGGTGACAGTTTTAGTTGAACCTGTTACAGTATCACCTTTAATAGCTGGTGGTGCTTCAATAACTTTTAAGGAAACTTTCTTGAGTATATTAAGACCACTAAGCTCACCGCCAATATAAATTAAGTCAATCACAGATTGTTCTTTTAAGTATGCGACTTCGTTTTCAACGTTTTCTAACGGTAAACTCACTCTTTGATTACTCTTCTTTAAACTAAAAACAGCATTTTTTTTATCTTTATAAATATAAACAGCTTTTTTATATTCAAATTCAATTTCCTCGAAGCGATCGCCTGATTTAAAAGATTTATCCAAGACTTTATTAGTTTTAAGATTTTTTAAAGTAGTCCGGACAAAAGCTGAGCCTTTACCAGGATGGACAAATTGAAAATCAACAATTTGCCAGGGTTCATTATCCATTTTAATTACCATTCCTTTTTCAAAATCTGAAGTGGAAACCATAGTAGTAAATTTGAAGTTTAATTAGAATGTCATTGCGAGGAGCGTAGCGACGAAGCAATCTTAGAGATTGCCACGGCCTTCGGCCTCGCAATGACAGCTGCGCTGTCAATTTTTAAACATTTGTTTAGCAGGAAAGGGAAGTAAATCATCTATATCTTTTATATCTAATAACAGCATTTGCAATCTATCTATTCCTAAAGCATTACCAGCAGTTGGCAATATCCCCGATTTTAGCGCCTGAATAAGGGTTTTGTCAATATTAATAAATTCTTTCTTTAATCTTTTTCTCACTTTTTGATCCTCTTTTAATCTTTTTAATTGTTCTCGCCAATTTAATAATTCAGAAAAAGCATTAGAGATTTCCATGCCTCCAATATAGGTTTCAAACCTTTCAGCATAAAAACCCTTTTTGTTTTTTCTTTTAGCTAAAGCCGCTTGAGGCAGGGGATAGTCGTATAAAATAATAGCTTTATCTTTAGGTAATTGTGGTTCGATTTCATTGAGAAAAATTAAATAAAATAAATCGTTCCAACTTGCCCCGTTAAAAGCGGGGTCTATCCCATAACATCTTTGTCGAGAGATTTTTTTAAAAGAATTGAGATTATTAGTTTTATCTAAGTTTATTTTGGCATATTTTTTAAAAGCTTGTTTGACTGAAATTCTCAACCAGGGCAGGGAAACATCAATTTTTTGTCTTTGATAAAAAAAATATGGATGATGATGAAGTTTTTTGACTAAGTCATAGACTAATTCTTCAGTATCTTTCATAATATGGCGATAATCAGCATGAGTTCTATACCATTCTAAAATCGAAAATTCCGGATTATGCAAACCTCCAAAGGCCTCTTTTTGCCTGAAGGCTTTGGTAATCTCAAAGATTTTATCAAAACCAAGAGCTAAAAGTTTCTTTAAGGAATATTCTGGCGAGGTAATTAGATAACCGTGATAAATTTTATTCTTATCATCAGAGAATTTTACTGGCATTGGATCAATATAGGGTTCTGTAGAAATATCTTTGGTCAAGATTGGAGTTTGAATTTCAAGAAAACATCTTTTTTTAAAGAAATTTCTGATTAAATCTAAGATTTGTGCCCTTTTGATTTGAATTTCTTTGATTTTCTTGATTTTTTTCATATTTTTGTTATAATACCCAGAGTATGAATATAACGTCAAGTATTTTATTAATGAGCTCACGCGATTTGCTTCTGGCCATAGGTCTAGGTATTTTGATTGGCATAGAAAGAAAATTAGTGCAAAAAGAAGCTGGGATGAGAACTTTCGCTTTGATTAGTTTAGGCTCAGCTTTATTTGTCATGATTTCTCGATTGAGTATGTCTATGTATTTAGGGAATTCCAGTTTAGATCCTTCCAGAACTTTGGGGCAAATTATTGTTGGCATTGGTTTTCTCGGTGCTGGGGTTATCATTTTTGAGCAGAGAGAAGGGAAGGTAAAAGGATTAACAACGGCAGTTATTATGTGGGTGACAGCAGCTATTGGCTCGGCTGTAGGTTTAGGTCTTTACTGGATAGCGATTTTTGCCACTGTTTTTGTTCTGCTGATTAATCTGATAATTCTTCCCATTGAACGCCGCATTGATAAACCCCGTTAGAAGTTTCTGTCATTGCGAGGACTCCCGCGAAAGCGGGAGAACGAAGCAATCTCATAGATTGCCACGCTCGGTTAATGCCTCGCTCGCAATGACAATTGTATTTCAATTGTATTTCTATCGTATTTCTGAGGCATATACAATAGTATAAGATTGCTTCGCTTCGCTCGCAATGACATCAAGAGAGTGTTTTATATGGTATATTATTTCTTTAACGCCCCCATAGCTTAACGGAAAAGCATCGGCCTTTTAAGCCGCTGATGGAGGTCCGATTCCTCCTGGGGGCACTTCATATAATTTTTAATTTTTAATTTTTAATTTTTTAAACCCAAGTTGCTTGATTTTGTTTTTTATTTGAGTATAATTAATTATAACATTGATTTTTCGAGTGGGATACATTATAATATAAAAATATAACAATAAAAAAATATGGATAAAATAAATAATTTATCCAGAGATTTTATCTCTGAGGAGCAACGGCAGTTTAAATTTAAAATAGGCAAGACATTAGCTTCCGCTCTTTCTGGTTTTATAGCTGGAGTAATATTTGCCTCAATCTTTTGGGTTATATTTCTTTACTTTTTATAATAGGAATAAATAATGAAAAAGAAAAATATTACAATTGAAGATTTAGCCAGAATGGTCAAGAAGGGTTTCGACGGAACTGACAGAAGGCTTGATAAAATAGATGTTCGTCTTGATAGAATAGAGAATTTTATTCTGAAGCAGCATTCCCAAAGGATAGAATTTCTTGAGAAACGAATAAATCGTCTTGAAGAAGCCTTGGCGATTAAATAATTTAGATTAAGCTTCGCTAACAAACTCTCTTTGGATTGAGTTTGTTTTTTTATTTTTATTTAAGCCTGTGATATACTTAGATAAAGAAATGAATTTCCCAAGGATGAATTTCTCAAAACGATTATTAATTACCTTGGCAATTTTAGCAATTCTTTTATTGCTTGCGTTTTTTGTATTTAATTCAAAAATAGTAGTTAAAGCCCAAAACCAGATTAAGATTTTTCCTACTTCTTATACTCTAGAATCTTCTAATGATATTACATGGCAAAATCCCCAAAATGCTTTTAATCAGGATTTACCTGATAATGCTTCTTTTGCTGATTTTAATGAAGAAAACTCGGCATTTATAAAAGGGATTATTGAAGAAGAAACAACAACGACAACAGTTCCTTCAGAGACAGCTCCAATTACCGAGTCAACCACCACTACTCTTCCTTCTGAAATGACGACTACTACTACCGAATCAACTACCACAACAACTATTGAATCAACTACCACTACTACCACTTTACCTTTAGAAGAAACAACGACCACCACCATTCCTCAAGAAACTACCACCACTACCGAACCCATTTCTTGGTTGAAAAAGATTTTTGGATTTTTAATTCCTAAAGTTAATGCTGAAGAAGAAAAGCAAGCTTTAAATTCTGCTTCTTTAATTTTTGAAAATTTTTCTTTACCAGAAGGATTTGATTTAAATGAAATTCAAAACGTCCAATTAAGAATATCATTAGCTGGCAAAGGTCAAGAAGGGGATAAAGTAATAATTAATTATTTTTACCAAAACGAGTGGCGCAACTTAGAAGAATTGGATTTATCTCAAGAAATTTTCAACAATACAAACGGCGGCTATTTTCTTTATGCTTTACCGATTTTTGAAAATCCCGAAGATCTTCAAAATTTAAAAATAAAATTTACCTACTACTCCACGTCTATAATTCCAGATTCTAAACTCTCTCCAGTTTATCTCGACAGTGTTTGGTTGGATTTAGAATATGGAGAAGTTATTAAAATTGAATCAAAAATAGGAAAACATGATTGGAAAATATCAGAAGAACCGGAATTTGATTTCTCAGAAGGGAATAATACATTTTTATCTCATTTAAAATCTTTAATGGGAAGAGGAAATATACAAGCCTCTCTGATTACTCCTGATAATAAAGAAACTAAAGAGGGGATTATTGTCCAAGGAAATAAAGTTAAGGTCACTAAACAAGGGGCAACTAAATATAGACCTGGTCTTTATAAATTAAGAATTAAAAAAGGCGATCAAATAATAATTCAGGAGTTTAGTTGGGGAGTTTTAGCCATCAATATTAACAAATCAATTTATTTGCCGAATGAAACCGCTTATTTACAAATGGCAGTTTTAAAAGATGATGGACATACTGTTTGCGACGCCAGATTAGAATTAAGAATTAAGAATCATGAATCAAAAATTGAGACGATTTTGTTAACAGCAGATGGAACAATTAAATACAGCGGGAAATGCGGACCAAACAATGTGACTGATATTCCGGATTATTTTGCTTTTTATCAGGTGGAAGAACCAGGAAATTATGAAATGAAATTAACAAATCTTGATAACGGTTATGAAATATTAGATTCTTTTGAGGTTAGAGATTCGGTTTCTTTTGAGATTGAAAGAATTGGGCCAACCAGAATTTATCCACCAGCCACTTATGAGATGACTTTGAAAATTAAAGCGAATCAGGACTTTAATGGAGAAATAATTGAAAATGTACCAACAAGTTTTGATATTTCTATACAGAATACAAAATACAGAATACAGAATACAGGTCAAGATCAAAAATCTATTGTTTGGGAGGTTGATTGGAAAATTGGGAAAGAATACGAGCTAAGTTACACTTTTGACGCGCCAGATATAAGCCCGTATATATATTTATTAGGACCGCTTCAAATTGGCGACCCTTCGGCAGGCTCAGGACAAAGTTTTAAAGAAATTCGGCAATGGCAAATAGCAGCTGACCAAGTAGCAAATCTAATTTTATTATGGGATCCAGCAGACGGCACTATCCCCACTGATTGGACATGTATTTCCTGTTCTGGTGGTCAGGATTTTTATCAGAAGTTTATTTGTGGTGAGGCTAGTTATGGCACTCCATCTGGTACTGCTACGCATATCCATTCTACTTCTGGCCCCTTTACTTCTAGTTCAACTGCATCATTCGGTGGTGCTGGTGGATCGCCAAAAGCTAATTATCCTCCTTTAGCTGCACATACTCACACCGCCTCTCTTAATACTTCTGGTTTAACAGGATCTAATCTTCCAGCGTATAGGAATTTTAAAGTTATTAGATATGATTATGGAATTCCTTCAAGTTTACCTCAAAATATTATTGCTATTTTTGATACCAGTCCTCCTGTTGGTTGGGCAACCAGTACTTATAACGATAATAAATATATTCAAGGTGAAAATACAGCTGGTACCGGCGGTAGCAATAGTCATACTCAAACAGTCACGTTAAATTCACCAACAAACACAGCTGCTGCCAGCGCTACAAGCGCTAAGGCATGCACTAGTGTTTATGTAGGAGCTGCTAATCATAGTCATACTATTACTAGTGTCAGTAATACCTGCACATCTGGTAGTGGCAATAACGAACCTCCTTATCAAGAAGTTTATTTAGCCAAAAAAGATTCTGCTGGTGCTATTCCATCAAATATGATTGCCATGTTTGATAATACACCGCCAGCAGCTAACTGGACAGTTAATTCTGGATCTGGTCAGACTTTTTATCAAAAATTTTTTAAACCAACTGGTGGTAGCGGAGTTGGTGGAAATACTGCGCATAGTCATACTAGTTGTATTATCAGTGTTACTACTGATAACCCTAACCCCACAGTTTGTATTGGAACTGCTGGTAGCATTTACGGTAGTCAAACTCATACACATACTTTTAGTGCAACTGTTAATTTTCAAAGTGTTTCTCACCTTCCGCCTTATAATAATGCGATTTTTGCCAAAGCTGGCGCTACTACTCCAACACCTAATTTAGAACAAATTCATTATCATTGGCGAAATGACAATGGTAATGAAGAAACCGCTTCTTCTGCTACTTCTGGTAGCGAAGATACAACATACGATACTTTCTTTTACACCGACAATAAGAGAATAAGAATAGAGATTTCCAATGAGGGCACAGCAGCAGCAGAAAATGTGGAGTTTCGTTTAGAGTATGGATTAAAAGAAACTACTTGCTTAGCCATTAGTTCTTGGATTGATGTTGATGCAGTTGGCGGCGACTGGGATATGTATGATACGACTAATTTTCCTATTGATGGAGCTAATACTACCAATATTGCCACTTCAACCGGTGGTGTAACTGACGCTAATTCAACTTGGAAAACACCGAACTATGGTGTTAAAGATACTTCCTCCCAAGTAGCAACCACTACTTTAACTTATGAAGATTTTATGGAAATGGAATTTTCTATCAAACCAAGCACTTCTTCTGGCACTTATTGTTTTAGAATTACTAATGCTAGTGTGCCTACTAATTTTACTTATACTCGTTATCCAGAAACAACACTTACTTCTAATGAAGCACCAGTTGTTTCTAATGTGAAATTAAATAATCAAGTAAATATTAATTTGATAGAAAATACTACCACATCTACTTCTGCCACTGCTGCTATTTCTGATTCTTCGGGTTGTAGCACCATCACCAATGTTTTGGCAAAAATTTATCGCTCCAGCGTTTCTGGCGCAGAAACTTGTACTGCTAATGAAAACAATTGTTATAGTGTGGCTTCTTGTACGCAAAATACCTGTTCAGGAACTGATGCTACTTATACCTGTCCCATTGATATGCAATTTCACGCTGACCCGACTGATGGGAGCGCTGAATATTGGAGAGCTTGGGTTGAAGCAACTGACGGTAGTTTATCACATTCAACTACTAGTCCAGCTGACGCGCCTGATGTTAATACTTTGCGGGCCCTTAATGTTACCGCGACAATTGACTATGGAACATTAGATCCCGGACAAAATACTACCTCGACAAATCAACAAATCACAGTGACAAATACTGGCAATGCGGCCATTGATGTCCGGCTTTACGGCGCTGATATGACTTGGAACGGAAATACTATTGATACAGCCAATCAAGAATACAGTTTATCCCTCTTTGCTTATGGTGCTGGCAATGATCTTAAAGAATCGCCGAGTTATGACGATGTCAATGTTGATTTGCCAAAACCCACCCAATCGCCATCAACTTCGTCAGATATTTTTTACTGGGGCTTAGGTGTTCCTTCACCAATGCCTTCAGGCGGACCTTATCAGGGAACCAACACCTTTGAAGCCATAACCGCAATTGGTGGCGAATGGGTTCTAAACGAAACTACCTGCAATGCTCTTGATGGCTGGGCTTGGTATACTACTAATGGCAGAACAGGTTGCTGGTCAAAAACCTTGGCTGATTCAGTTTCCTGGAACAAAGGAGTAGGAAATGTTTCAACCTCAACTGGTTCATATACCTGCACTTCTTTAGGAACATATGATTTACAAACAAGGATGACAGCAGCAGCTGCTGGTGAATGGTATAAAATTGCTTCAGAAATTAACAGCATCACTATTACTTCCAGTCACAATGCTTCAAGCGGTTATGCATACATCTCAGCCTTAGCCATTTCTGATTGTATAGATGGTACCAAAGATTTATCTGATTGTGGAGCATCATGTATTGATTGGGGCACAACCAATACTTGGCTGAGAACCTGGGCAGGAGAAGCTGGTAAATCAGCTCTTCCTTATCTGGCTACTAATGCTGGTACACTCCAAACAGATAATGATTATTGGGATGCCTGCTCCCAGAACAGTGGTTATGATACTCCTTTGGATTGTACAAATAACTTCTATTTGAATCGAAAACTTTGTGATGATGGTGATACTAATTATTCTTGGGCAGCTGCTTGTGGCAGCAGCGATGGTTTTTATTGGGGCACTTATGCCCGTTTACTCGGCGCCAATAGTTGTAGCCATCAGGATGTCAGCAGCACTAGCAATACTAACGAGCTCTTATCTTTTCGAGTGGTAGTTCGTCCCTGATAGTATTTGATGATTTGATAATTTTGTTCGGTGAAAATTTTTAGTTTTTCTATGGCAAAATATGATCATTTAACAATTTTTCAAAAATCCTATGATTTAATGATTAGGGTTTATAAGGAAGTTCATAATTTTTCCAGAGAATATAAATATAGCTTAGGTCAAAAAATAAAAGATGTTTGTTTAGAATTATTAGATTGGATTATTATTGCTAATTCTGAAAAAGACAAAAAACGCTCTCTTTTAAAAGTTAATCAGCAAGTAGATAGATTAAAAATTTATATTCGTTTGTGCAATGCTTTAAATATAATCAGTAAAAAGAAATATGAAGTTCTTTCCAAATATATAGATGAAATTGGAAGAATGACCGGTGGATGGTTGAAATCAAGTTCAGGAACTGGCCAGAATTTTGAAACCTAGTTTTGAAAGGTTTCAAGAGCGTGCCATCAAATACTGCGGTCTCTTCTCTCGCTTCTTAGCGAGATAGTTAGTCAGAAAATTGTACCCTTAGATTTTTGAGAGGACTCAATTTTCGGAGAAATGATCTAAAGTAAAGAGACAAAATATTGCTGCTTGTGGCAACAGCGATGGTAATAATTGGGACACTAATGCCCGAAAACTCGGCAACAATAGTTGTAGCAATCAGAATAACAACAACACTAGCAATACTAACGATAACTTATCTTTTCGAGTGGTAGTTCGTCCCTTAGGTAGTATTATTTCTTTAACTTGAAGTATCTAAAATCATCCACCGGTTTCAAATATTTTTTCAGAATTCCAAAGTGCTTTTCCCAGAGATGTTTTCTTAGTCTGTAACTGTCAGCATGCATAAAATGAGCATAATAAGAATTGATACAAGATAAGGCATAATTTAAATTGATTTTACCCTTTTGAAATTGAAATAGTTTCTTTTTGAAATTTTTAACTACCCGCTTCCTTACTAAGATATGAGTTGGTTTGATTAGGTAGCCTAGAGTGTCTATTCCCTTATTTACATCTTGGACTATTGATTTTTTAGGATGTAATTTTAAAGATAATTTTTGCTGTAAGAATTTGTCTATTTCCTGCTTTAACTGGTATAAATTTTCTTTACTTTCGTTCAAAATAACAAAGTCATCAACATATCGGACATAATATTTGCATTTTAGAGAATGTTTAATAAATTGATCAAGTTCATTCAAATAAATATTGGCAAAAAATTGAGAAGTTAGATTACCAATTGGAAGTCCCTGCCCGGGAGGAACATTGAAAAGGGATTTGTGAGGAGGCACTAAACCAAAAAGAGAGAGTTGTCCTTTTTTAATTGGATTTTTAGTACAGTCATAATAAATGATAGTTTTTGTTAGCCATAAAATATCTGGATTTCTAACATGCTCTTGAATGAGATGGAAGAGAATATTATGGTTAATGGAAGGGAAAAAATTTTGGATATCGGCTTGCAAATAAAAAACCTTCTTCCGATCATTAACAGTAATTTTTCTAAGAAATTGAGATAACCTTTTTATAGCCCGATGAGTCCCTTTACTTTTTCTACAGGCATAAGAGTCAAAAATAAATTTTGGTTCAAAAATAGGTGAAAGATAGTTATATAAAAGATGGTGAATTACTCTGTCTCGAAATTCGGCGGCAAAAATTTCTCTAATTTTCGGTTCAGTAACTACAAAAACTGAGAAGGGTAAAGGCTTCCAGGTATAATTTTCTAGCAATTTTTCTAAATTGATAATTTCTTTTTCCAGATGAAATTCAAATTTAGAAGGTTGAGATTTTAAACGTTTTCTTTTTCTGCATTGATAATAAGCTGAAATTAAATTTTGAAAAGAAAAAAGATAGGGGAATTTAATCATAACTAATTAATTATAAACAATAAAAACAAAAATTAATTATATTGTTGATACCAATGAAACAACTTCTGTCCCTTACGCCCTTTTAAAAAGTTTATTGTTAAGGTAAGGTGCGTTTGGACGTTTGGCGGTTCGTAAGCACGTATTCCTATCGCTGTGGATAACTATTATTTGCCCCGTTAGAAATTAGTTATTATAATATAAATGGAATATATTTCTAATGGGGTTTGCTTGACATAAAAAAATTTGTTATTATAAATGTAATAAAATAAAGAGAGAATAAAACCCCGCATAATAGCCTTCGCAGTGATTAAAAGGTGCGGGGTAAAAATTAACAATTTAATAAAAAATATGCTAAATAAAATAAATAATATGAAAAACAAAATTTTGCCTTTGTTTTTGATTTTTTCTCTTTTAATAACAGGAGGCTTTATTAAAAAAATAATTGTTCAGGCTGATGATGCCACGACTTCAGTAGAAGTAGGAAATACTGTCCCGGCTTTTACTACTAGCTATGAACCTCACGAAGATCCTGCTTCAGCCACTTCTACTCCTACTAATGTTGGTGATGGTGTAACTTTTAAAGCCACAGCCAGTGATGCCAATAGTGATGATTGGAAATTATTGATTTGTACCAGTGGATCAGTGACTGGTACCAGTTGCACTGCGAGCCCATGGTGTACTTCTGATTTTGCCAGCTCAACTGCTGAAGCCACTTGTTCTCATACTGTATTAGTTGGTGAGACTGAAACCGAAGCTTGGTATGGTTTTGCTTGCGATGCAGTAGGTTGTTCTGCTGAATCTCATAAAACAGAGGCTGATGTTGGTCCTCCTTTCCATGTTAATCATCGACCAGCCTTTACTGTTTTTAACGATGACTCACCAAAGAATCCCAATGTAAGTGTTGCTTGGCATAGTACTTCTTCTGATCCTGATTCAGGAGGATCTGATACAGTTGCTCTTTATGTTTGCAAAACCGCTAGTTTTTCTACGAGCACTGGTTGCGGTGGAGGAGAATGGTGTCATAGCGATCCTATATCAGCAGACCCAACTTGTAACACTACTACTCCGCGGCCAGATGGCAATTATGATTCTTATGGTTATGTGAAGGATAGTCATAATTTTGCTTCTACAGATACAGCCCAAGGCACTAATTCAACCATGACTGTTAATAATATAACTCCTTCTATTACTGCTTCTTCCATCAACTTATTGGATAAAGATGGAAGCGGAAACTTAGAATTGAACAGCGAGCAAGCTGAAACTCCTAATTTTAAAGTAACCTTTATTGTTGCAGACGATAATAGTTGTAAAAATATTATTGATGGTGATGAAATCGCCTCGGCTTTAATTAATGTGAGAATGTCAGAAATAACTCAAGCAAATTGTGTTGCATCCAGCACTTATAATGCTAACAATTGTTATCCCGATGCCTCTGATTGGAATCCTGTTTGCGCTGCTTCTTCAACAGTAGATTCTTGCACTGGAAATACAGATACTAGTGTTGGCTGGGCCTGTACTTTTCCTTTGCAATACCATGCTGATCCAACAGTTGCTAACACGCCCAAAGCAGCTTATAACTGGGTAGCAGCTGCTCAAGCCACTGATGATGATTCAGCTAATACTGGACTAGTAGATTCTACTACTTACAGCAATGAAATGGATAAATTTATGTCTTATGATTTAGCTTCAACCACTTTGGCTTATGGCTCAGTTTCTCCTAATGCTGACAGCTTAGAAAAAACCACCACTATTGAAGCAACTGGCAATGTAGGATTAGATGATAATCTTTCAGGCGGAAATGCTGATAGTAAAGGAATGTGTGTTACTGACTATCCTACTTGTTCGGGAGCTTATTTAGGGATAGGACAACAAAAATATAATTTGACTTCAGCTCTTGGATGGGAGGGTGCTGGTGCTACAGCTTTGGCTTATTCACCAGCTGAATCCGAACTTAACTGCGCTAAGACCACTATTACTGGAACACCAGAGACAAAAGATACTTATTGGTATTTGCGTGTACCAGGTGGTCAAGCTGTAGGCACTTATACTGGTTCAAATACCATTGAAGGAAAAGTTGATAATGAAACCTACGGTGGTTCGTAATGAGCAGAAAGGAGAATTTTGAAGTTTATGTTCTCTAGAAAAATATTAGTTTTAGGTGCAATTTTTTTATTAAGTTTTATTTTTACTCAAATCACTTGGGCTGGTTTTGGTATTTCTCCTCCTTATGTTTCCAATGATAGTTTAGCTCGAGGTTCTATTTACGAAAAAAAAATTACTATTGTCAGAGGAGATCCCATAGAAGATTTAAAAGCGGAAATTACCATTAATGTTCCTGGTGCCAATGATTGGATTACCATTGATAAAGGCAATGAATTTATTTTACCCAAAGGAGAAAAACAAGTGCCAATTATTATTAGAGTCCAGGTACCAAAACAAGCAGTCTATGGTGCTTATAAAGGAAGTATTAGGATTAAAACTTCATCTTTAGAACCGCTTCAAAAAGGCACAATCACCATTGCTTTAGGTGCCCAAATTGATGTTGATTTAAATGTTTCCAAACAAAAAATTTTTAATTTTATTGTCCGAGGAATAACGCCTTTTGATGCTGAAGAGGGTTATAAGAAATGGATATTTTTCTTTCCGACAAAATTAGTTTTCCAGATGCGAATTGAAAATCTTGGCAATATTCAATGCCAACCAACCAAGATAGTTTTAGATATTTATGACAGCAGTAAAACCAATCTTTTGGAAACAGTGGAGGCCAGTAAAATTGGTTCGGTAAAACCTTTTGAAAATAATATTATCTTGACTAACTTTTTAACAAAACTTAAACCAGGCAGTTATTACGCTCATTATAAAGTTTATAAAAATAACGAAATTGCTCAAGGAGGCGAAGGGGAAGTTCATTTAAGTATCATGCCAAAAGGCACAATTCAAGGCTATAAAGGAGCAAATATTTTTGATTTAGGATTAAAGGATAAAGCAATTATCTTTGGTGGCTTAGGATTAATACTGGCATTAATAATTTTTGGAGCCATTCAAGTGATAAAGAAATTCAAGAATAAATAGAGTAAAATGAGAGAGTTATATGATAATTTTTTTTCAAGAGCCAAAAAAATTCTCAGTTCTTTTTTTGATTATTATCATTTTTTTTAATTTTTATTTTTTTTCTGACAAAGTATTTTCTGAATCAGTTACAAGTTCGGTAAAAGTAGAAATAGTTACTACTACCACAACCACTACTCTTGGTGGTGGAGGAGGTGGAGGCGGTGGCGGAGGTGGTTACATTCCTGCTTCTGAAACAAAAGTGATTTTTACTGGTCGGGCTTATCCTAAAAGTACGGTTACTTTATTAAAGGATGCTAAAATAGTGGCGACTACGATTGCTGGTTCTGATGCTAATTTTCAAATGAGCTTAACAAATATCAGTGCTGGCAGTTATATTTTTTCTGTTTATAGTGAAGATAATAATGGAAATCGTTCAACTCTTTTAACCTTTCCTTTGAGTGTTACTTCCGGAGTAACAACTAATGTGACTGGTATTTTTATTTCACCGACCATTGATGTAGATAAATCAGAAGTAA
>Ga0315295_10000028_pt1 | contig 148126 bp, 137 predicted proteins | sample YL17G14_0_MG_FD_204453 | JGI IMG/M metagenome (GOLD analysis project Ga0315295, IMG submission 204453) | Sediment microbial communities from Yellowstone Lake, YNP, Wyoming, USA - YL17G14_0 | ecosystem: Environmental > Aquatic > Freshwater > Lake > Sediment | place: USA: Wyoming | collected...
CCACCTGCACGCGGACCACCCGGCCGCGGACCACCCGGCCGCGGACCACCCGGCCGCGGACCACCCGGCCGCGGACCACCTGGCCGCGGACCGCCCGGCCGCGGACCACCCGGCCGCGGACCACCCGGCCGCGGACCGCCCGGCCGCGGACCACCCGGCCGCGGACCACCCGGCCGCGGACCACCCGGCCGCGGACCACCTGCACCCGGACCACCCGGCCGCGGACCACCTGCACGCGGACCACCCGGTCCCGGACGTGGCGACCCATCACCGGCGCGGTCGTCCGCCCGTTTCCAGCCAGTACTCGAGCGCGCCCCACCCGGACGGCGCGCGCCGGTACCAGCGCCCACGCGGCCACCGGCGCCCCGGCCGAACGTTGGCCCCCTGCCGGTCGCGGGTCCGCGCCTGGGCTCACGCCCCGGAGCAGCCCCGCTTACCCGGTCGCCCACTGGCCCGCTTGGTCGCCGGTCGCCCACTGGCCCGCTTGGTCGCCGGTCGCCCACGGGCCCGCCTGGTCGCCGGTCGCCCACGGGGCCGCCTGGTCGCCGGTCGCCCACGGGGCCGCCTGGTCGCCGGCTACCCACTGGCCCGCCTGGCCGGCGCATCGGCGGGCGGTCGCCACGCGGGCCGCGCCCGACTGCCGCGCCACCAGCAGCGCGACCCCTTGCACCACCGTCGCGACCCACCGCACCAGCGTCGCGACCCACCGCACCAGCGTCGCGACCCCTTGCACCAGCGTCACGAGGACGCCGCGCTTCGCCGGGCCGGCCGCGCGAGAGTGGGGCTCCAGCGCCATCGCGGACAGGCCGTGGCCCGGGGGGCCGGCGCCCCGCTCCCGCTCGCGCACCCGCGCCCGCTCCCGCTCCCGCTCCCGCCCGTCGGCCCATCTGCGCCCGCAGGGCGGCCGACCGCGTCCCGGCCACCGGGAAGCCGCGCGCTTGGGCCTGAACGGCCGCGGACGGCGCCGGGATCGCCGGCACCTCGGGGACCGCCGGGCGCTTGGGCAGCGTCCCCGCCTCAAGCTCGCGCACCAGCGCGCCCAGCACCCCGTTCACGTACTTCCCCGACTGCGGCGTGCTGTACTTCTTCGCCAGCTCGACGGCCTCGCTGACGCAGATGCTGGCGGCCACGCCGGCGAAGAGCAGCTCGTAGATGCCCATGCGCAGGACATTGCGGTCGATGTGCGGCATGCGCTCCGGGGACCAGTCCTCGGCCAGGCGCGAAATGTGGAAGTCGATATCGGGCAGGTGTTCAATGGCGCCAAACGCCAGCGAGCGGGCAAATTCAGCCTCTTCGGGGCCGACGCGCGCTGGCTCCAGCGCCTGGCGCAGGGCGACCAGCGGGTCAGTCTTCCCGACATCCCTCTGATACAGAACGCACAGGGCGACCTCGCGCGCCTTACGCCTGCTCACCGTGGACCACCCCCTGCCTCACCAGCCGTTCAAGCGGCGGCCGTGCCACTGGCTCAAAGGCGATGCCCCGGCGGCAGGATGCGGTCAAGGATATCAATGACTTCCTCCTGTTCGTCGTCCAGGCGCTTGCCGACGAGGAACCCGACGAGCACGCAAAAGCCGATGAAAAGCGCCCACAACACGCCCACCAGCATGACCAGGATGCCCACCAGGAGGCCGAGCACCGAGCCGACGATCTTGCCGCGGTGACGGCCCCAGACCTCGACCAGAACGCCGCGCCTCGTGCTTGTGGTGGACATGTCAGTCGACCCTGCCCTTGCGCGGCTCGTCGCCGATGTTGTCCACGAATATGCGGACCTCGCGGACGCCGACGCCCACCACGTTGCGCACGTAGTTTTTCACGGTGTTCTGGATCTTGTCCGACACCTCGGGAACGCTGGTGTCAGGGCTGATGGTCACGCGCATGGCGATGCCGATGCCGCTGGGCGAGTTCGACGCCCGCGCCCGCACGTCGCGCACCCCGCCCACCTGGCGCACGACCTTGTGCACCAGGCTCTCCACCGCGTCGAGCGACACCCGCACCTGGCCGAGCGGCGTCTGGTGGATGACCGTCGGGCCCGAGCGGCGGCGGCGGAAGCCGAAGTAGAGGAGGCGCAGGCTGACCGCGAAGAACAGAGCCCCCAGGAGCCCTATCGTCCATCTCCCGTCGGTCGTGGTCAGGGCGGCCTGGATGGCGTCAAGCGGCGTCTTCCAGGCAACGGCCATGACCACGAAGGCAAGTGAGATGAAGGCGAGGCAGAACGTATACAGTGTGAGTATGATGCGGTCGACTATGCCCACAAAAAACCCCTCCCGCGCGAGAACCGGCTACTTGGCGCGAGCCTCGTCGACCCGCCCCTCACGGCGGAATGAGACGCCCTGAATGTGGATGTTCACCTCGACCACTTCGAGCCCGGTCATGCTCTCAACGGCCCGCTTCACGGCCTCCTGCACCCGCTGCGCGACCTCGGGGATGCGGGCGCCGTACTCGACCACGATGTTCAGGTCAAGCGCCGCCTGGCGCGTGCCGACCTCGACCTTGACCCCGCGCGCCGGGCTGCGCTTGCCGAGCATCTCGCTGAGGCCGCCCACCAGCCCGCCGCTCAGGCTGACGACGCCGTCGACCTCGGCGGCGGCGATGCCGGCGATCACCCCGACCACTTCATCGGCGATCTTGACGCTGGTTTCAACCTCAGCCTCGTTGCGGGACGGCTCGTGGCTTTCCTCGTCCACCCTTCCACCTCCGCTGGGTTGAACAGGTTGGGCGCCTCTTGCGTCCCTACGCCCCCGCCGCGCGGGGGCTGGCACCTGGGGGTGCCCGTCCCGCCACACACCTATATTCTACTCGAACAGGAGCGGCTTTGCAAGGAAAGCCTTTGCGTTCGCGGGCTAGCGCGGGCGCGCGGTGATGGTGATATCCTCCAGCGACAGCCCGGCGCAGCGCGCGACGATGTCGCCGATGAACGCCGCGTCCTGGGCGGCCAGGGGGGAGGCCCGCGCCACGACGACGACGGCCCCGCGCTCGAAGATGAACACGACAGTGTCATAGCCCCGCGCCGCCAGCGCCGCCTCGGCCTCGGCCTCGCGGTCGCCGAGGGTCGCCAGCTCCAGGAGGCGCCGGCTGGCCTCGGCCCGCGTCTCGGCGGGGGCGTTGGCGTCGCCGGCCAGGGCCTGGAGCTGCTCCGCGAGCAGGCTGCGCGTCCGCTGGCGCTGCAGCCGGCAGTCGTCGAGCGTCATGCCCGCGGCGACCCCGTTTGTGGCCGAGGCCGACTGGGCGGGCTGCGCTGGTGTCGACGGCGACCCCGCCTGCCCGGTCGGCGGCACGACGATCACCGACCCGCCGCCGGACGCACCGGTGGCCGGCGTCCCGACCCCCGCCGGCACCTCACCGGCCGACGTCGCCCCGTCGCCCTCGGCCTCCAGGCGCATCTCCTCATACTTGCCCACGACGTACAATGCGACCAGGGCCAATATGACGATGAACAGGGCAAACTTCCAGTAACGACTTGGCTTCTTCACGTCGCCACACCTCCATGGCCGGCCGCCGATCCCGCCCGGCCTCTATCCCTCGCCCGCCGCGGCCGGCAGCACCACTACGCGGTGCACCGGCAGCCCGAGCGCGGCGGCGGCGGCGGCGGCCAGCTGGGCCCGCACCCGTGGGTCTCCAGCGCCCTCGGCGATCACCAGCACGCCCGCGATGCGCGGCGCCAGCACCTGCCCCAGCAGGGGCCGCCCGCCGCCCCCCGCCTCAAGGGCCGACGATGTGCCGCCGTCCGTGACCAGCTGACCGCTGCGCTCCTCGTCGCGCACCGTGCGCGTGCCGCCGCTGGCGTCCCGCTCGTCGGTCAACGTCGTGTGCACCGTCTCCTGGCTCAAGGGCACGAGCTCAGGCCCCGCGGCCAGGGTCACCCACACCGTCACCCGGCCGGCGCCGGCGATGCGCGACAGCACGCTGGACAGCCGGACCTCCAGCGCGGTCTGCCACTCCTCCAGGGCGGCCGCCCCCGGCGTGCCCGGCGTAGCGGCCCCGTCGGCGCCGCCCGCGACGGAGGCCGGCGCGCTGTACTCGCCCGCCGCCCATCCGTCGCCACCAAGGGCATTGGGGACCGCCGCGCCGCCGCCCGTGCCCGCGGAGATGGCCGGACCGGTCCCCGGCGCGGCCCCGCCCGCCCCGCCGGCGCGATGGGTCATGCTGTCGACGCCCAGCAGGATGAGGCCCAGGAACCCAGCGATGACGATCACCCACACGGCCACGCGCTGCACGTCGCGCAGGCGGAACGGCCCCAGCGCGAACATCCGGGCCACCGGCCCCGTATCATTGCCCATCCATCCCGGCCCCCCAGCCTCAACCGTGGACTTGCACCGTCACCACTGAATCCGGCAGGCCAAGCTCAGCGGCCACCGCCGCGCGCACCGACGCCGCCAGGGTCCCGGGCTGTGGCGCCTGTGCTGCCGCCGCGGGGACCGCAGGGTCTGCGGGGACTGCGGGGTCTGCCGCGCCCGCCGTCCATCCCGCCGCACCGGCACGCCCCACCGTCACCGGGGCCACGGCCACCGCCGGCACCGTCACCGCCTCCCCCTTCGCCGCGTCGCCCGTGCCACCCGCGGCGACCGCGTCACCCATGCCACCCGCGCCAGCCGGGCTGCCCGGCCACACCTCGACCCACACCGCGCGCACCGTCCCGGCCGACACGGCGGACCCCGCCGACCCGTCACTCGCGCGCCCGCCCAGCTGCACCACGGCCCGCGCGCGGCCCACGCCGGGAACCCGCATCGCCGCCGTCTCAGCGCGCACGGCCACGGAGCGCGCCACGATCTGGTCGGTCATTGCGCTATTGAAGGCGGACAGCCTCCCCGCGAGCGATGCCTGTCGGTCAAGCGATGCCTGTCGGCCAGCGGCCGCACCGCCCCCCGTTATCGCTCCGCCGCTGCTGCCCGCCGCCGCCGCCGTCGCGGTCGCGCTGGCGGCCGCCGGCGCCATCCCCAGCGCCCCCGGGCCGCGCCGCACCAGCGTCGCGAGCGGCGCGACCACAGTGATGACGATGACCAGCCCCAGCACCAGCCGCACCAGCCGCCGCGTGCCGCCTGACGGCGCCAGAAGGTCGAGGAAGCCCGCCACGAGCACGACCACGACGATGGTGCGCACCCACTGGCGCAATGCTTCAATGAGGCCGTTCACGCTCGCTCACCCCCCCACCGCCGCCCCGCCCTCACCGCAGCAGGGCGCCGCTCCCCGCGCCCATGATCGCCGTCAGCACCAAGAAAAACATCAGCGCCACCGCCAGCGTGGCCACAAACAGCAGCGTGATCGTCCCCGCCAGCGCGTTGAGATTGGCGGCGACGCCCTCGCCCCCGGCCGCGCCCGACAGGGCGGCCGAGAGGCGGAAGGTCAGCAAGAGCGCCAGGATCTTGCACAGGGGCAGCGCGCAGATCCCGATCACCCCCGCCGCCCCGGCGATGCCGACAGCGTTCTTGAGCAGCAGCGACGACCCGAGAACAAGTTCAGCGGCGTCAGAGAACATGCGGCCCACCACGGGCACGAACGTGCTGGAGACGAACTTCGCCGACTTCAGCGCCAGGCTGTCGGCCACCGAGCCGCCGGCGCCGGCGATGACCCCAGCGCCCAGAAACAGCGCCAGCAAGAGCCCCAGCGCCGCGATCCCCGCCTGGCGCAGCACGCCCGCCAGGCCACCGAGCTGGAAGTTCGGCGCGAAGCAGCCCGCCGCATCAACCGCCGCCGCCAGGAACAGCAGTGGGAACACGACGTCGGCGACGCACACGCTCACCGCCTGCACTGCCGCCAGCAGCAGGGGGTGGAACAGCGCGGCCGTGGCCGGGGCGCCGCCCGCCGCCAGGAGGCCCACCAGGGTCGGGAACAGGGCGAGCATGAACGACACCATGTCCGCAACCACGCCGCGCGCCGTGCGCAGCGCGACCAGGAACGCCCCCAGCGCCAGGTTCACCAGGGCCAGGTAGCACACGGTCTGGGCGAACTGCCCGACCCCCTCGCGCTCGAACGCCCCCTGCAGCGCGCCGATCATCGCCGATAGAATCGCCAGAAGCACCAGCTGCCCGAGGAGGCGCCAGTCGGCGGCCGCCTCGCGGAACAGCGCCAGGGCCAAGTCGCGCGCCAGGGAAGGCACGTCGATGGGCGACTCGCCGCGCCTGAGGCGGGCCACGATCGCCCGCGGGCTCAGCGCGGCGGCGATGACGCCGCCGGGCTGCGCCGCCGACTGCAGCAGGCGGTCCAGCTGCTCGATGCCCACGGCGTCCATCTGGCGCTCCAGGATATCCTCGGGGACGAGGGCGCTCGCGGCGGCCCCGGTGTCGGTGGCGCCACCTGCCCCAGCGGCGCCGGCGCCTGCTTCGCTCCCAGGGGCTGCCCCACTCCGCTCTACGACTGGCGTCGCGGCCTGTGCCGCCGCCTCGCCGGGGACCGCCGCCAACGCTCCCGCCACCACCACCATTGCAGCTACCATTGCGGCTATCATTGCCACCGCAGCCGCCCGCGCCGCCCGCACCACTGCAGCCGCCCGTGCCGCCGCCCGCGCCGCCCGCGCCCCCGCCCTTGCTCGCGCGACCCTCACCCGAGCATGCCCAGGACGAGGTCGAGCACGGCGACCACCACCGGCGCCGCCAGCAGCACCACCGCCAGCTTCCCCGCCAGCTCCACCTTGGCCGCCAGCGCGCCCTCCCCGGCGTCGCGGCACACCTGGGCGCCAAACTCGGCCACGTACGCGATGCCGATGACCCGCAGCACCACGCCCAGGTACGAGATCCCCGTCCCGCCGGCCTCCGCCACGCGCCCGATGACGGCGATGACCTCCGCCAGCCGCGCCGCCACGAATATGAAGATGAGCGCCCCCGCCGCCAGGCCCAGCGGGACGGCCAGCTCCGGCCGGTTCTGGCGCACCACCACCAGCAGCACGGCCGAGACCAGGGCGAACGCCACCACCTGCAGCACGGTCGTCGTCACGCGGCATCCCCCAGCTCAAAGCTTGAACATCGTGCGCACGGTGTCGAAGAGCTCCTTCACCAGCTTTATGACCCAGACCAGCACGATGATCACGCCGACCAGGGTCGCCAGCTGGCCGAGCTCCTTCTTGCCCGCCCGTTCGAGCACCGTATTGAGGACGGCCACCAGGATGCCGATGGCCGCGATGCGGAAGATTATCTCGATGTCCAATCAGTGATCCCCCCGCCGCCCCGGCTGCCTTGGACCTCAGAGCAGGAGCACCGCGGCGCCCAGCCCGCACAGCGGCCCCAGGTAGCGCCACACCTGCTCGCCGCGCGCCCGCGCCGCCTCGGCCTCGACCTCCAGCCGCTTCAGGCGCTCAATGGCCAGCCGCAGGTGGCGCACCTGGTCATTGCGGTCGGAGCGGCCGAGCACCGGGGCCAGGGCCATCAGCGCCCCCACGTCCTTCTGCACCAGCGCCAGCCGGCGGCTCGACTCGGCCAGCGCCTGCCGCCAGCCCACGGCGGCGGGCCGCGTCTCCACAAGCTCCGCGGCGCGCAGGAGAAGCGTCCCCACCGGCCCGTCCACACCGTCCCCGGCCCCGCGCAGGGCCTGGGGCAGCGGCCGGGCGGCATAGGCGATCTCCGTCCCCAGGATCTCCAGGGCCGACACGAGGTCGCACAGGTGGCGCGGCCGTGCCGCGATGTTGCCAGCGATGACCTGACCCAGCGCCGTGGATGCCGCAAACACCAGCGCCGCGCCGCACAGCTTCACCCACATCCCCCGGCACCCCCCGCGCCGCCCGGCGGCAACGGCCCGCGCACCAGCGCCCGGCCCGCCCCGTCCAGTATGGCGTCGACCGTGCCCCGGCCCAGCCGCTCGCCGAGCACGACCACGCGCTGAAAGCTCCCCGCTGCAAGTAGCGCCCGCAGCACCGGCCTCCTCTCGGCGTCGCGGGCGTCGCGCGCGTGCGCCGTCGCCAGCACGGCGACGCCGGCGTGGGCCGCCTCGCGCACGGCCTCGGCGTCGGCCGCGCGCCCGATCTCGTCCGTGGCCACGACGCGCGGCGCCATGCTGCGCACGACCATGAGCATCCCCTCGGCCTTGGGGCAGGCGTCGAGCACGTCAGTTCGGGGCCCGAGGTCGAACTGCGGCCGTCCCTCCCAGCACGCGCCGACCTCCGACCGCTCGTCGACCACCGCCACGGCCACGCCGCCGAAACCCTCGGGCACGCCGCCCCGGCTGAGCTGGCGCACCAGGTCCCTCAAGAGCGTGGTTTTGCCGCAGCCCGGCGGGGACAATACAATGGTGCTATTGACCTCCTCGGGGCCCGGCCCGGCCACGAACGGCACGACGGCATCGGCCGCGCCCGCGACGTCACGCGCGACGCGGATCGCCAGCCCGCTGACCTCGCGCAGCGACGTGACGGCGCCATTGGCCGTGACGGCGGTGCCGACGACGCCGATGCGGTGCCCCCCGCGCACGCGCAAGAAGCCGCGCCGCAACTGATCTTCCACGGCATAAAGCGAGCACGACGTGGCCAGCTCCAGCGTGCGCGCAATGTCCTCAGGCTCGACGATGACCGGGGCGATGGCAGCGCAGGCGGCGGGAGGGGCAACCGCGCGGAGGGGCGCAGCGGAACGAACGAGGTCGACAGAAGGACCGATGGGAAGGACGCCCGGGCTCACAGCGACCGATCCCGCAGTCTCAGCATCTACGGTACGACCGGCCGCAACCACGCCGATGCGCCCGCCAGTCAGACGCACGACCGCCCCCTCCCCCCCGCCCCAGCGCAGGAAGAGCGGGCAACCCGCGCGCAGCCGCACCTCTTCAATGGTCGCGGCCACGGCGGGCTCGGCCGCCAGGGCGCCCGCGAGGACGGCACGCAGCCGCTCAGAGAGGACGGCCAGCACGCCCTGCAAGTGCAGCGGTAGCGGGCCCCGGGCCGCGCACCGCGCGGCTGCCGCGACCCAGCCCGCCTTCCCGTCATCCTGCCTGTCCCGCGCCAGCAACTGCACGTCCGCCGCCCTCCAGCACAAGCCCTCGGCGATCACCGTACCGGCACGGCCCGCGTGGCGGCACGTCCACCCCGGCCAAGCCCGGTCGTCCCGGCACGATAATGCTTATGTCACGGCGGCAGGGGATATCACCCGGCGTAGGCGCCGTAGCTACACAAGGGCGGGGCGAGCAACGGCGCTGGGGCACGAGTGGGTACGCGTGGGAGGCGGGTTCAGGGGTGGCGTTTGCGGGGAGTGAGCCCGGTTGCTGACCCAGGCTCCCTGCCTTACTTGCCCGTGCCAGTCGACAGGAGATCTGGCACATCTTGACGAACGATTGACTCCGGGCCAGTAAGTACAGCGTCAGTGAGACGGGCAGCCTACAGCGAATCTTTACGGAACCGGAGGTAAGGACCTTGGCCGGGCTCAAGAGCAGATGCAGCAGGGACCGCTTCGGCTTCCGAGATGGCGACCGGGGAACTCACACCAGCCGCACTATTATGTTCGCCGAACTGCAGACCCTCCTGGCCGCCCGACCCGCCACCTCGCGGAGAAGTGAATACGTCCAGGCCATCATCGAGGACAACGTCTTGGCTAAGCGTACCGGCTCGACGCGGGGGCTGAGCGCGCAACGGCTCACCGAGCTGTATGGGCTTGATCAGGGTATTCCATTGTTCCGTGCCTTCCGCCGATTCTGGGATGCTGCAACTGACGGCCGCCCATTGCTTGCGTTCTCATGCGCTTATGCACGCGACCCACTGCTAAGACTGACCAGCCCGGCTGTTCTTCCGGCTGGCCTAGGGGAACCCGTTCACGCCGCCGACCTTGAAACTGCAGTTGCACGAGCTGCCCCAGGGCGATTCAACCGTCGGATCCTCAACAAGATCGCCAGGAACGCCCGCTCCTCCTGGACCCAAGCGGGGCATCTCGCCGGCCGGGTCGAGAAGGTGCGAGCGAGACCTATCGTCACCCCGACTAATGCTGCGTTTGCCATGTTCCTGGGTTACCTGGAAGGCTTCAGGGCACAGCGGCTATTGGCTACGCCTTGGGCCGCCTTGCTCGACTGCGACCCGGACCGAATCCTACAGTTCGTCGCTGCAGCCTCACGTCGCGGGCTACTCGACTTCCTCTGCGCAGGCGGCCTGATTGAGATCCGATTTGGCGGCCTGCTAACTCGCGAAGAACAGGGGTGGACTCATGAATAGGGTTGATCGGTTGATCAAGCAATACAAGCGATTCGCAGAGCTCCCCTGGGACCAGGGGCTGGCTGGGCCGCAGCGGGTCTGGTTCATAGTGTACGATAAGGCGGACGAGCGGCGGATCCGAGCGCGCTTGGAGGTGTTCAAGCAAGCGACCGAAGCGGCTCACCACGCGTGGTTATGCCACGACCTGACTGACGCCTTCGGGACATGGATGGCCCGCCAAGAGTACCGAGAAAGCTACTTCAAAGACCCCTCGGTCATCGACTTGTTACTCCCTGAGTTCGAAGCTGTGGTGGTCGGCCAGATTGAGGCCGTTCTTACCTCTCCAGGGGCCACCGAGAACACGGTCGTGGCGGTACTTGGGACCGCATGTCTATATGGGTTTGCTAGGGTTTCCTCGGTGGTCAAGGCGGTAGTGCAAGACATTCGGGGGCGGCTTCTGGTCTTCTTCCCCGGGGTACATGAGGGTAACAACTACCGTTTGCTTGATGCCCGCGACGGATGGAACTACATGGCGATCGCGCTTACCGCAGAGGAGGAATAGGGTGCTAAACCGGGACGTCTACTTAAAGGATCCCGACGAGAATCGCTTGCTCAACAACGGTGTCGCCAGTGTTGCAGAGATGCATTCTGATGAGCAGTTGCGCACCCTTCGGTACGAACTGAAGACCTTCGTGTGCACCGGGGAATACAAGCAAGGACTGGTACGGATCCTCGACACATACCTTAGGAACTTGGATCAGCCTGAACAACCCGGGGTTTGGGTGAGCGGTTTCTTTGGAAGCGGCAAATCCCATCTCGTCAAGGTCCTTCGGGCCCTGTGGACCGATTTCCTGTTCCCTGATGGTGCTACCGCCAGGGGGTTAGTCGAACTTCCGACCGAGGTAACGGACTTACTCATGGAACTCTCCAATCAGGGCCGTCGCCACGGAGGCCTACATGCAGCCTCTGGAACACTTGGGTCTGGGGGGGGAGACAGCCTACGCCAAGCTTTCCTAGGGATCCTGTTTCGCTCGGCAGACCTGCCTGAGCCCTATCAGGTAGCCCGCTTTGTCATCTGGCTGAAGCAACAGGGCTACTTCGAGCGAGTCAAGAACTTGGTGGAACAGTGGGGAAGAGACTGGCGGAGGGAAGTTCATGAACTTTTCGTCTCCCCGTTCATTGCGCGGGCACTACAAGAAGTCTACCCCGATTTCGCTCGCGACGAGAAGGAAGCCCACCTGTTGCTCAGAACACAGTATTGCCTCGGTTCCGATGTAACAGACAGTCAGTTGATTGACGCCGTTGAGGATGCGCTTTCGCAGGCAGGTGCCCTACCACTGACCCTTGTCGCCCTTGACGAGGTTCAACAGTGGATCGGGGAGAGGCAAGACCGCTCCACCGCCGCCCAGGAGCTGGCCGAAACCTGCTGCAAGTCCTTCGGCGCCAGGGTGCTTCTTGTCGCCACCGGCCAAACGGCACTCTCTGGAACGCCGTTGCTCAACCGCTTGCACGGGCGTTTTCCCGTATCCATAGAGCTCACGGACACCGATGTCGACGAGGTGACTCGTAAGGTCATCCTCGAGAAGCGGCCGGATCGCCGAAGCGACATCGAACGAGTGTTCTCCGATAACTTGGGCGAGATATCCAAGCACTTGGCGAGCACCACCATCGGGCATCGGGCAGAAGACATAGCCGCTTTCGTGGCCGACTATCCGCTCCTACCGGTTCGCCGTCGGTTCTGGGAGCGGGTCTTGCGTGCTGTGGACCAGCCAGGCACGACAGGTCAACTGCGCAGCCAGATGAAGATCGTGCATGAGGTGGCCCGTCAGACGGCCGACTTACAGTTGGGGACTGTTGTCCGAGGCGACTTCCTCTTTGATCAGTTGGCCCCGCTCATGCTGCAAACCGGTGTCCTGCCCCGTGACATCTACGCGAGCATCCAGGGGCTGAGAAAAGATGAACCCGAAGGCGAGTTGAAGGCCAGGCTATGTGGGCTCATCTTCCTTATCGGCAAGTTGCCCCGTGACCCCGGCGCCGATCTTGGAATGAGGGCTACTGCGGATGTACTTGCCGATCTTCTCGTAGTTGACCTAGAGGCAGGCAGCGGACAACTCAGAAAGCACATCCCCTCACTACTTGAGCAGTTAGAGGCGAGCGGCTTGGTCATATCCGTTGGGGGCGAGTACCGTCTCCAGACCCGCGAGAGTAGCGTCTGGACGGACGAGTACCGCAGGCAACTTACCCGCGTCAAGGCGGACCCGCGACGCATAGATATTGAGCGGGCTACGCGGTTGAGGGTGGAATGCGAGAAGAGACTAAAGATGAGAATCACTCAGGGTGATACCAAGGAGCACCGTAATGTGCTGGTTCACTATGGGGCGGACCTACCCAAGGAAGCTCTCAGAGCCCTGGTAGTCTGGTTGCGCGACGGCTGGGAAGAAGACGAGAGCTCTGTGCTTGCAGATGTTAGACGTGCTGGCAACGAGTCTCCGGCGGTCTTCGTGTATATCAGCAAACACTCCGCAGAGGATTTCAAGGAGACCTTGGCCGCTCTTCTAGCCGCGTCAGCGACACTCGAGGCTAAGAGCAGTGCCCCCGATACCCCTGAAGCCAGGGAGGCACGAGCCGCTATTCAGGGACGTGAGGGGGAAGCACAGAAGCGTCTGGAGACCCTCATTGATGACATCCTCGCGCAGGCCCGAGTATTCAAAGCCGGCGGGCAGCAAGTAGTGGATACCCTTGCCAACGCGGTGCGGAAATGCGCTGAGGACGCGGTCGTACGTCTTTACCCAAAGTTTGACGCCGCCGACCACGTGGGTTGGGCCAGAGTGGTTGAGCAGGCACAGGGGGGGTCAGAGTCTGCCCTTGAAGCGGTTGGATACCAGGGGGACGTTGACAAACACCCCGTTAGTGTGGCGATCCTTCAATTCGTAGCTTCCGGTAAGAAGGGCGATGAGATCCGCACGAACCTGGAGTCAAGCCCTTACGGTTGGCCACGGGACGCTATCGACGGGGCCCTGTACACGCTACTCGCCAGCGGGCATATTCGTGCCCTCGACGCCGACCGCAAACCCGTTGATGCCAAGAGCCTCCGTCGTAGTGCGATTGCCAAGACGCAATTCCGCGCCGAGTCGACGATGGTCAGCGCTCAGCAGAGGATAGATCTGCGCGGGCTGATGCAAGCACTAGAGATCAACTGCAAGCCAAGCGAGGAACTGGCGGCCGTACCCGAGTTGCTCAGGAAGCTATCCGCCTGTGCCGCTGCAGCCGGCGGGGTCCCCCCGCGCCCCAAGCTGCCCGATACAACCCTGCTTGATCGTCTGGGTGCCCTTGCCGGTAACGAGCAGCTTGTTGCCATCCATGAACACAGGACGACTCTGATTGAATATGGGAGGACGTGGGCCCGGGCGGCGGAGACCATCATAACGCGAATGCCGCGGTGGGACAGTCTTCGCCAACTGGTTGACTACGCACGGCCCATACCTGAGGCCGCCCCTCTCGCCCAGCAGGTGGATGCAATCCTCACGTCTCGTCTGCTTCTCGCCGACCCCGACCCCGCCCCCACGCTATGTGAGCAACTGTGTGAGCTGCTGCGGCAGGCCCTGACAAGTGCTTGGAACAGCTACAAGCTGGCTCATGGCGCCGGGATGCAGATGCTGGACGCCGATGAGAACTGGCGCCAGCTCACTCCTGCACAACGCCTGGAACTACTTCAGGCAGAGGGGCTATTGACGATACCCGACATTTGCACTGGCACAGAGAAAGATATTCTGGAGTTGCTTCGCTTGGGAAGCCTGCCCGCTTGGTCAGACCGAACGGCGGCCCTGCCGAAGCGATTCCATGACGCTCGCCTGCGGGCGGCAAAGCTCATCGAACCTGCGGCTACCCACATCAGGATCCCCCGCCGTACTCTCAAGACGACTGCGGACGTCGAGATCTGGCTGGCAGAACTGGAAGGCATAGTCACCGGCAACCTGAAGCGCGGGCCCGTGGTCGTGGACTAGTCTTGCTGGAGAGTGACGCCAAATGGCTACATTGAGCAAAGAACAGCGCGACGCCCTGGAGAGGACCGCGAGAGAAGCGCGCGAAGTAGCCGAGGCGGCTGCGCGAGCCGGGCTCAGGCATCTTGCTGTGGGTAGCCTTGAACCCTTCGCTGATCTCGACCCAGGGCAAAGGAAGCTACGTATGCGCCTCCGCGCTCGAGCGAAGCAGCTGGGGGACCTCAGCGGCGAGGGTGTCAGCCCCGATGAGGTTCCAGCGCTGGCGGAGGAGTGTGCCTACGAGCATTGGCACCGCATGCTCTTTGCCCGCTTCTTGGCCGAGAACCATCTGCTAATGCATCCCAGTGGCGTCGCAGTGACCCTCCGTGAGTGTGAAGAACTGGCTCCCGCTCAACGAGCCGACGACGGGTGGGATCTCGCCTCCCTATACGCGGAGAGAATGTTGCCGCACATATTCCGATCCGATACCCCAGTTCTAGAGCTGAAGCTTCCTATTGAGCACCGCCGCGCATTGGAGAATTTGCTGGATAGGCTTACGCCCGAGGTGTTCCGGGCCAGTGACAGCCTGGGCTGGGCATACCAGTACTGGCAGACCAAGAGAAAGGATGAAGTCAACCGGTCCGAGGCCAAGATCGGCGCCAAGGAGCTTCCGGCGGTCACGCAACTCTTCACTGAGCCGTATATGGTTGATTTCCTTCTTGAGAACACGCTCGGGGCTTGGTGGGCAGGCCGGCACCCCGGCGGAGCCCTGCCCATCGCCATGCCCTATCTGCGGCTTCGTTCCGACGGCACGCCCGTCGCCGGTACATTCGACGGCTGGCCTAGGACAGCAAAGGAATTACGAATCCTTGATCCTTGCTGCGGGTCGGGGCATTTCCTGGTGGCCGCTTTCCGCATTGTGGTCTCCTTCCGAATGGCCGCAGAGGGGTTGGGCGCTAATGACGCATGCAACGCCGTGTTGCAGGAGAACTTGTTCGGCCTGGAAATTGACTCGCGTTGCACGCAAATCGCCGCGTTTGCGCTTGCACTAGCCGCCTGGACCTACCCGGGCTCCAGCGGCCATCGCCCGCTCCCTCAGATGCACATCGCCTGCTCAGGTCTGGCCATAAGTACGAGAAAGGAGCAGTGGTTGGCTCTGGCCGGGGCGAACCAGAGGCTGCGAGATGGAATGGCGAGCCTCTATGACCTCTTCAAGGATGCCCCTTTGCTCGGGAGCTTGATTGACCCCACGCAAGAGGGCGGAGCCCTCGTTTCGGCGAGATTCGAAGAGCTACAACCGTTGCTGGACAAGGTACTGGAAGCCGAAGGCGCCCAGACTGACTTCGCGCGTAACGAATTGGGAGTGACCGCGAAGGGAATCGCAGAAGCCGCGGGAATTCTGGCCCACCGGTTCCATCTTATCGCCACCAACGTGCCCTACCTTGCGCGCAAGAAGCAGGATCCGAAGCTCGCCGACTTCTGTTCCAAGCACGCTAGCGACAGCAGGAATGACTTGGCCACTGTGTTCCTCGAGCGACTGGTCCGGTTCGGTTGCAGCGCCGGAACAGTAGCAGCAGTTCTGCCACAGAACTGGCTTTTCCTTACAAGCTATAGTAAACTTCGCGTAAGGTTGCTCGGACAATGCCGATGGCAAGTAGTCGTCAAGCTGGGCGCGAAAGCTTTCAAGACTGTTTCAGGCGAAGTCGTGAGAGTGGCTCTGATTGTCATTTCACTCTCAACTCCCGAAAACGACCACCGTTTCGTTTCCATGGACACCACAGCCATCCAAGCAAAGCCGAATGCGGTCCGTATCGGACCTTTCGAAGCGTGTAGCCAAATGGCACAACTGGACAACCCGGATGCACGTATCGTGGGTGATAGCACTTTTAAGAAGCAAACCCTGCTCAGCACTAGGGCACACAGCCACCACGGACTCACTACCGGCGACCTGCCTAGAATGAGATTGTGGTTCTGGGAGGTCGACACTCCAGGGGAAACGTGGGTACCGATTCAAGGTACGGTCGAAAAGTCTTGTCATTGGGGAGGAATGTCAGGCATACTCCGGTGGTGTGGTGGTAAGGGCGCCCTCCTCACGCTTCCTGGAGCACGAAGAGATGGAACAGAAGCATGGGGTAAGCGCGGCGTCCTGGTAAGCCAGATGGCCGATCTCCCGGTGACTCTGTACTCTGGAGGTGCGTTTGACAACAACTCTGCCGTCATCATCCCCTTCGACCCCGAGGATCTCCCCGCAATCTGGTGTTACTGTTCCTCGCCCGAGTTTCGCAAGGCTGTCCGCAAGATTGATCAAAAACTTAGCGTTACGAATTCCACTCTGGTCAAAGTCCCGTTCGACCTTGACAAGTGGAGGAAGGTCGCCGCGAGCAGATATCCAAATGGCCTTCCTGCCCGTCGCTCAGACGATCCCACACAATGGGTATTCGACGGCACCATTAATCCGTCAACTCAGCCGTTGCAGGTGGCAGTGGCACGACTACTCGGCTACTGTTGGCCCAGCCAGAAACCAGACTCCGTGAACAAACAGTCAAACCCGGACGGCATCGTGTGCATACCGTCAATACGTGGAGAACAACCGGCAGCGACTCGCGTCCTACGACTGCTTGCAGATGCGTACGGCGATCGTTGGGGCCCGGCGAAGCTGGGAGAGCTGCTCTCTAGGGTGGGCCATCCTGGGATTTCCCTTGAGTACTGGCTACTCAACAGCTTCTTCGACCAGCACTGCAGCCTATTCCGCCGACGCCCCTTTATGTGGCACGTCTGGGATGGGCGGAAGGATGGCTTTAGTGCTCTAGTAAACTACCATAAGCTCAACCAGAAGGGGCTTGAGAACCTCACGTACAACTACCTCGGCGACTGGATTAGTCGACAGCAGGATGGCTTAGCTACTGGTGTCATTGGAGCTGCAGAGCGTTTACGTGCTGCTCGCCTGCTGCAGAGGAAACTGGAATGCATCCTTGAAGGCGAGGAGCCCCATGATATATTCGTCCGCTGGAAGCCCTTGCATCAACAACCTCTCGGCTGGCATCCCGAGCTGAGTGACGGCGTACGAGTTAATATCCGCCCCTTCATGCAGGCTGGGGTCTTGCGAAAGAACCCCCGGATCGACTGGAAGAATGATCGGGGCAAAGACCCAGTCAACGCTCCATGGGGACAGACGCGGATCAACAATGTCCACCTTACCCTCGCAAGGAAGACTGCGGCTCGTAGAGAGCGGGGAACTGAATGATGCCTGCTGCTGCCGGCACCGTCATCGAGGCTGTTAGGACATCCCTAATTGAGGCTGCTCGCTACAACAGGAACCTGACGGTAAGACCCGTTGCTATCCTATGGCCCGACGAGCAGCGCGAGTGGGAATCACTCGTGCCGTATCTGCGGTCGATTCATCCGTACCTCATAACACTGGGAAGTTACGATCCCCAAAGTGTAGTTGGACCGGCCATCTGGGTGAAGTGCATGTTGGCCGGGCAACTAGAAGCTGCGATCTGGCCCCCGGAAGCCATGCCTGTTGTGTACCTCCCCGCCGTGGCTCGACATATGTTGCGAGCCGGCGAGCATTGTCCCAGACTAGTTCAGCCGCTCGTGGAGCTAGCCTATCGCGGTGTCATCTGGAGTCAAACCAACGGCCATGACTGGACCGTCATGGCCTTCTTGAGGTCACAAGACGGCGGATTGGGGCTGGATGTGGCACAGGATAGGAACACCGCCGAAGCCGTCAAGTGGGCGCTCGTACCGCTCGCCCACACCTCCGTATCTGGGCTTCAAGCACGCCCCCTGGAGGCATCGGACTTCAACCAGTTGCTGTCTCCCGACCCGGCCCGGGACATGTTGCTTTGGCTGAGCGACGCGCCGGCTACACGACAGTGTTGGACACCCAACCAATGGGAAGCATTCAGGGCGGTGTGTATGCAGGAATATGGGTTTGACCCGCAGACTGACGACCAGTTCGTGGGCGCCGAGTACCTCGGCCGCCGAACGGAGAAGTGGGGCAGGGTCTGGGAGCGCTTCCTTGAGTCCCCCCGAAGCTACCCGGGCCTCCCCGCTCTCCTGCGTAAGGTGGAACCACAGGCGCAGAACATGTTCGACGACCCCTCGCCCTGGCCTGGAACGAACGAAACGGAGGAGAAGCACCTCCGCGCAAGACTCGGAAACCTCGACTCCGCGTCGCCTCGTGAAGCCTGTCAAGTGCTTCTTCAATTGGAGGCCGAGCACGGAAGACGGCGTGGCTGGGTGTGGGCTGAACTGGGACGGGCCCCACTAGCGAAAGCACTGAAGCACTTGGTTGATCTGGCCAACGTCACGGCAACGAACTTGGGCGGCACAGGACCAAATGATATGGCCAAGCTGTATACGGAGGGCGCCTGGCGGGCTGACGAAGCTGTGCTCTGCGCCTTGGCCTGCATTGACCGAGCCGAGGATTTTGTTGCTGTTAAGTCGGCCATCCGTGCAGTTTACTGCCCCTGGCTGGAGGACTCGACCGAACGACTACAAGACATCGTGGATAAGCATGGTATCCCAAGCGACATCGGGTGCACGCCGGCAATGCCGGGTGAATGTGTGCTCTTCGTGGATGGGTTGCGCTTTGACCTTGGCCAGGCGTTCTTACACGCTCTCCTGCACTGCGGCTTGAGCGCAACTTTAGGGTGGCGCTGGGCCGCCCTTCCTTCGGTCACAGCGACCTGCAAACCGGCTGCTTCGCCGATCGCGCCGCTTCTAACAGGGACCCCTGAGACAGATGACTTCCTGCCAGTTGTCGCAGCCACAGGCGAGCGACTAGTTGCCCCTCGTTTCCGCAGGCTGCTCGCCGACCAAGGCCACCAGTACATCGGGCCAGAAGAGACAGGTGACCCCATCGCACGGGGCTGGACTGAACACCACGGGCTCGACCCGGCGGGCCACAACGAGGGATGGAAGATCGCGCGGCGTGTTGACGAAGTCTTGCGGGAACTCCTTGATCGGGTCCATGCCCTCCTCAACGCTGGCTGGAGTAAGGTCACAGTCATCACGGATCACGGTTGGCTGCTCGTGCCCGGCGGACTTCCAAAGGCGCATCTCGCCGGCTACTTGGCCGAGACGAGGTGGGGACGATGCGCGGTTCTCAAGCCGTCTGCGCACGTCGCCGGGCATATCGCCACTTGGCGATGGTCTGACGATGTACGCATCATGTTGGCGCCGGGATCAAGCTGCTTTAGGGCCGATACGGAATACGCCCACGGCGGATTGAGCCTGCAGGAGTGCGTCACACCAACGATAGACGTCTCGCACCGTCGACCGCAAGGCCAGCCACAGGTTGACCGGGTCGAGTGGCGCGGCTTACGCTGCCGCGTGCATGTGACGAATGCCGCCGCCGGAACCGCAGTTGATCTGCGGGCCAAGGCCGACGCGCCTGACACTTCCTTTTGCGGCGGCAGCAGGAGGCTCGACCCGGCCGGACAGGTTTCCCTTCTGGTCGCCGATGATAGCTCCATCGGAAGGGCTGCCTTTGTAGTGGTGCTAGATACTGACGACACGGTAATGACCAAGGCCACAACCACCATCGGAGGTACGGAATAACAATGGAACTGGATGCCCTAGACCTGATCAGTGCGCGGGCCTATGATGGGTATCTCGTCCGAAAGGACCTGGTCCGAACCTATAGCCGCCAGTACCCGGTCCCCACATACGTGGTCGAGTTCCTTCTGGGTCGCTACTGCGCCAGCATAGATCCAGCCGAGATCAACGAAGGGCTGGAAGTCGTTGAACGGCAGCTCTCGTCACGGACGGTGAGACCGGGCGAGCAAGAGCTGTTCAAGGCGCGCGCCCGTGAGCAGGGCTCAGTAAAGATTATCGACCTTGTCCGTGCCCGACTCGACGCAAAGACGGACTCGTACCTGGCGACCTTGCCAAGCCTCCAACTGAGGGACGTTCGAATCGCTGACACGCTGGTCAGTAGGCACGAGCGAATGCTGACGGGAGGCTTTTACGCCGAGATTGACCTCGTCTATGACGCCCAGATCGCTCAAGAGAAGAATGGTCGACCGTTCGGTGTCGAGGGCCTCCGTGAGATCCAGGTCTCCACGCGCGATGTCCTTGAGGTCTTCAGTCAAGGGCGTGAAATGTACACCGCCGAGGAGTGGAAGCGGTTCCTCTTGCGAAGCATCGGCCTCGAACAAGAAAACATGACCGGGCGGGCGCGCGACATATGTCTCCTCCGCCTAGTCCCCTTTGTGGAACGCAACTACAACATGGTCGAATTGGGACCACGGGGCACCGGCAAAAGCCATATCTTTCAGCAGATATCGCCCTACGCCCACCTCATCTCGGGCGGCAAGGCAACAGTGGCTCGGATGTTCGTCAACAACGCTAACGGTCAACGCGGGTTGGTCTGCCAGTACGACGTTGTCTGTTTCGATGAGGTTTCCGGCATCTCTTTCGACCAGAAGGATGGGGTCAGTACCATGAAGGGATACATGGAAGCTGGCGAGTTCAGTCGTGGGAAGGAAAGCATACGCGCTGACGGTAGCCTCGTAATGCTGGGCAACTTCGAGGTCGACGTGGAGCATCAACAAAGGGTCGGTCACCTCTTTAGCCCCCTGCCCCCGGAGATGAAAGATGACACGGCTTTCATGGACCGCGTCCATGCTTACCTGCCCGGCTGGGACGTGCCCAAGATGAACAAGTCGTTGCTGACGGACCATTTTGGATTGGTGAACGATTTCCTTTCTGAATGCTTGTCCCAATTGAGGCAGCAAAGCCGATTGTCCTTAGTCCAGGGCCGCGTGCACTACGGTGGGGCGCTGAGCGGCCGAGATACCAACGCGGTGAACAAGACCGTCAGCGGCCTCCTCAAACTGTTGCATCCAAGCCCTGAACCCCCGATACCAGACGAGGACTTGGAGTGGGCAGTGCGTTTGGCCCTCGAGGTCCGCCGGCGCGTCAAGGAGCAGCAAAAACGAATTGGCATCGCCGAGTTTCGGAACACCCATTTCAGCTACCTGCTCGGGCCAGAGGGCATAGAGAAGTTCGTGACCACCCCTGAGGTACAAAGTGAGAACAGCATCGGCCCTGACCCATTGCCGCCCGGACAAGTGTGGGCTATTAGTCCAGGTAGTATTGATGCGCCGTCGGGATTGTATAGAATTGAGACCAACGCTGGGCCGGGCTCAGGTGTGCGGATTCTGAATCGACCGGCCCCTCAGCCCTTCGTTGAAAGCGTCCGCTACGCGGAGCAGAATCTGTACGCCAGGAGTCGGGATCTGGTGGCCGACCGTGATCCGCGCTCTCACGAGTTCACCGTCCAGTTGCGTGCCTTTGATTCATCGCGCAGTGGGAGCCAGCTGGGTGTCGCCATGCTCGTTGCGCTCTGCAGTGCCCTTCTCAGCAAACACACTCGTGGAGGCCTTATCGTGGTTGGCGGCCTGAACCTCGGCGGTTCCATTGAGCCCCTTTACGACGCCATCAGTATCGTGGAGTTGGCGGTGGAAAAAGGTGCAGCGGCTGTCCTCATGCCCGTAGCCAGCCGTAGGCAACTCCATGACCTCTCAGATGACATGGCAACCAAGGTGGATGTTCAGTTCTACTCTAGCGCCCGTGACGCGCTACTCAAGGCCATCTCTGAGTAGATGCCGTCCGGGGCGGGCTTGCTCAGACTGGTCCGCCTACGCAGCTCAAATGACCTTGCCGCTGTACTGACTGGACGCCAAAGGCCCGGCCTTCCCGCCTGGGCCTTTTATCTGCGACTTCTTACAGGCTGACCAAGACCCGTTCGTCGGCGCCACTCTGTCGTCGGCTTTGCTCCGATTCCCCCCGCTCCCTACTTCGACACCCGTTCCACGTACAGCCCGCTGCGGGTGTCGACGCGCACCACTTCGCCCTCGTCGATGAAGAGCGGCACCTGGATGACCGCGCCCGTCTCCAGCGTCGCCGGCTTGGTGCCGCCCGCGGCCGTGTCGCCGCGCACGCCCGGCGCCGTCTGGCTGATGGCGAGGTCGACCGCCGTGGGCAGGTCGAGGCCCAGGCACTGCCCCTCGTACATCAGCAGCCACACCGTCAGGTTCTCCGCCAGGAAGCGCACCGCGTCGCCGACCTGGTTCTTGTCCAGGGTCACCTGCTCGTAGTTGGAGCTGTCCATGAACACGTACTGCTCGCCCGTCTGGTACAGGTACTGCATCTCGCGGCGCTCGAGGTGGGCACGCGACACCTTCTCGCCGGCGCGGAAGGTGCGCTCAAGCACGGCCCCGGTCTTGACGTTCTTGAGCTTGGAGCGCACGAACGCCGAGCCCTTGCCCGGCTTGACGTGCAGGAAGTCGACCACCGTGTAGACCTGACCGTCAAGCTCGATGGTCACGCCGTTGCGGAAGTCGTTGGAGGAGATCATCGCCTGCCCCCCGATCGCCACAAGTGGCCGCCGGCGCGCAAGAAGCAGCGTCCCGCCGCGCCGGCGCCCCAGAACGCCGTTCATTTCGCCGGGGACGCCGCCAATTCCTGCCGTCATCACCTGCGGGCGAGCCCGCGGGCCGGTCCCCGCGTCAGGCCAGCCCCGCTACCCCGCGCCGCCGGTGATCGGCGGCAGGAACGCCAGCTCGTCGCCGTCGCGCAGCGGGGTCTCAGGCGCGGCGTCCTTGCGGTTGACGAACACGATCACGCGCCACTGCCCGTCGTCGCCCCAGAGCATGCGACCGAACCCCGCGCCGCGCGCGGCGACGAGCTTCTTGGCCGCGTCGTGGGCCGTGGCGCCGTCGGGAAGCTCAAGGTCCGTCTTCACAGGCGTCCCCTGCTCGTCCGTCATCAGTAAGACTCTGATACGCATGCCGCCTCACCCCGCTACTTCGCCGGCTGGCCGGGCAGGTCGCCCGCCCACTTCGCCAGCCCGAGCTGCTCCAGGCGCTCGCGCAGCGGGATGCCCTCCTCGCTCCAGCCGCGATGCTGGTAGTACTCGGGCAACATGGCCTCAAGCGGCGGCAGGTTCTCGGCCGCGCCGCCCGAGCCGCGCTTGTGCAGCTGCAGCCGCGGCGGCAGGACGTCGTCCTTGCGCGATATCCCCAGCCGCACGTTGAACAGGCGCTTGAGGTTGAACATGCGCTCGCCGGCGAGCATCATTGTATCATAATCCCACGGCAGCCCCGTGACGCAGCGCAGCCACGACGCGACCGTGCTCGGCTGCACGCCCGCCGTCAGCGCGAACTTGCACGTCTTGGCCGCGTCGAACACGCACATGGCGTCCTGCATCAGCGCCGTGAACTTGCCCTTGCCCGCGACCCCGAAGCGGTCAGCGACCGCCGTGTAGCCGAAGTCGCTCATGATCACGCCGCGCTCGGGGATGTGCGTGAACCCCTGCAGGTGGCACGCGCCGCGGTTGGAGGTGGCGTAGCCGACGCCGACGCTATTGTAGGCGCGCGGGTCGTGGGCCGGGGCCTCCAGGCCCTTCACGTGCACCGCCCACTCCGGCGCCAGCCCCCCGAGCTCCGCCGCCGCACGCCGCACGCCCTGGCCCAGGAGCTTGCCCAGGCCCTCGGCGCGCCCGATCTGGCCTACCATGTCGATGACTGCCGCCGCGTCGCCCCACAAGAGCTCGCATCCGGCGTCCTTCTTGGACAGGAGGCCCTTCTCGTACGCCTCCATGGCGAACGCGATGGCCGCCCCGGCCGAGATCGTGTCCAGGCCCAGGCGGTTACAGAGCTCGCTGGCGTATGTCACGGCCTCGAGGTCATCGACCAGGCACATGGCCCCCAGAGTCCCCAGCGACTCGTACTCTGGCCCCGCCCCGTCGACGCCGGCGTACTTGCCCGCGCCGATGCGCACGATGCGCCCGCAGCCCAGCGGGCAGGTCGGGCAATGATACCGGTCGGTGAGGATGGTATCGGTCATGCGCTGGCCCGAGAGGCTCGCCGCGCCCTCCTCCCAGCTGCCGTCGCGCCAGTTGCGTATGGGCAGGTCGCCGACGTGCTCGATGCCTGCGATGCTGCCGGCGGTGCCGTTCTTGCCCAGGCCCGGGTTCTTGTCGGGCATGGTCTTGGCGACCTCGCGCACCGCCCCGCGCAGGGCGTCGGGGTCGGCGACGGGCACCCTGGCCGACCCCGCGGCGACGATGGCCTTCAGCCGCTTGGCGCCCATCACCGCGCCCAGGCCGCAGCGCCCGGCGGCGCGCGCGTCGCGGCCGTCGTGCATGATCGCGGCCATGGGCACGCAACGCTCGCCGGCCGGCCCGATGGCCGCCACGACTGCCTTCTGGGCCGTCTCGGCGCGCAGCGCGGCGTCAGTCTCATACGTGTCGCGGCCCCAGACCTTCGCGGCGTCGCGGATCTCGCACTCCCCGTCGTGGATCCACAGGTAGACCGGGCGCTCCGCCTGCCCCACGATGCACACGCCGTCAAAGCCCGCTTTCTTGAGGGCGGGCCCGAACCCGCCGCCGCTGTCGGACTCGCCCCAGATGCCGGTGAGCGGCGAGCGCGCGACGACGGCGTGCCGCCCCGACGTGGGCGCGATGGTGCCGCAGAGAGGCCCGGTCAAAAACCACAGCGGGCTTTCCGGCGCAAGCGCGTCCGGCACCCCGGCCGCGCCGCAACCTGCGCCAGCCCCGGCCCTGCCGCCGCCGTGGCCCGCGCGACCGAAGTAGAAGTCGTAAAGGAGCGCCGCGCCGAGGCCGCTCCCGCCGATGAACTCCGCGCACAGCTTGGGGTCCGTCTCTTGCTGCGTGATCTTTCTGGAAGTCAAGTCCGCGACTAGAAGCTTGCCCATGTAGCCGCCTGCCATGCGCCACGATCCCCCTTCTGCCAAACAGTGCTCATCTGGCGCGGGCCCGCGGCCTATATGACCAGGAGCTCGCGCGGGCTCGACGTCAGAAGCTCATACCCCGACTCGGTGACGTGCGCCATGTCCTCGACCCGGATGCCGCCCCAGCCCGGCACGTACACCCCAGGCTCGACGGTGAACACCATGCCCGGCTCAAGCAGCAGCTGCTCGCCCGGCTTCATGTACGGCATCTCATGCACCGCCAGCCCGATGCCGTGGCCCAGGCCGTGGCCGAACTTCTCGCCCAGGCCCGCCTGGGTCAGGCTCTGGCGCGCCGCGGCGTCGACATCGCCGCCGCTCGCGCCGGCCCTGATCAGCTCGAGCGCCGCCGCCTGGGCGTCGAGCACCGCCTGGTACATCGCGCGCTGCTCCGCCGTCGGCTCGCCGATGACCACCGTGCGCGTCGTGTCCGAGTTGTAGCCGTCGACGCGGGCGCCGAAGTCGAAGACCACGAGGTCGCCGCGCTTGAACGGGCGCACCGTCGGCCGGGCGTGAGGCAGCGCCCCGCGCGGCCCGGTCGCGACGATGAGCTCGAACGCCGCCGCCTCGGCCCCCTCGCGGCGCATTATGAACTCAAGCTCAATCGCCGCGTCGCGCTCGGTCATCCCCGCCTTGAGCCGGCGGCACATCTGGCGCCACGCCTTGTCCGCGATCTCGGCGGCACGGCGCATCAGCGCCACCTCGCCCGCGTCCTTGACCTGGCGCAGCCCCTCCACGACGTTCTCCACCGGCACGAGCGTCCCGGGCATGGCCTTATCCAGAATCCCGTGCACCCTGTGGCTGAGGGCGTGCGACTCAAAGCCCAGCCGCTTGACCCCCAGCGCGGCGACGCGCTCGGCCAGGCACCGCGGCAACTCGTGCTCGCGGCCGTGGTTGACGACCTCGACCCCCGGCGCCTCCTCGGCCCCCTGGGTCAGGTAGCGGAAGTCCGTGAGCAGGAGGCACTGGCCGGCGGCGATCAAGAGCCACCCGGACGACCCGGTGAAGCCGCTCAGGTACCGGCGATTGTCGCCCTCGGTCACCAGAAGCGCGTCGACGCCCAGCCCGGCCATCGCCGCGCGCAGCCGCCGCCGTCTCTCGGCCGCAGCCAAAGCCACGTTCGTCGCCATCACGAATCCCTCCCCGTCAGGTCACTCAAGCGGCACCGCTCCGCCACAAAGCGGCGATACGGCCCGCGGAATCGCATTAATCGCAGAATCACGGGGCAGCATCGCAGGATCAAGGCCGCGCAAGGCAGCCGGGTTTCTGTAACCGAAAGACGGGCGCGGTCAAGATGAAGCCGTGGACATGACAAGCCCCGGAGAAGAGTTGGACACGGGTGGGGCGATTACCTGCTACTTCGCGCCTGGTTGCCGCCCCCCCACACCCGTGTTGGTGAAACTGACATGGACGAAAAAGGGATATTGCGATTGATAATAGAATTATGGCACAACGTAGGGTCGGCGGCGCCAGGACGGCGCCAGGACAATAGACGGCCGCAAGTCCCGCGGAAAGGGGGTGCCCCCGGAATGTGCCTTGGTTTCAATGCTGGTGTTATACTCAAGACCCTGGTCGCTAAGATAAGGCCCAAGAAGGCCGAGCCGCCCGCGAAGTTGAAGAAGGCCGAGCTGCACGCGAAGCCCAAGAAGGCCGATTTGCGCCCGAAGCCCAAAACGTCCAAGAAGTAGCCTTATCTCCAATGTTGGATGGGGGTCGTCTCCCCCCTTCCACGCCCCAGAACGCGGTGGGGGGACATGCGGTGGGGACCAGTATGCCCCTGTTCTCGGCCCTGGCCACCTACGATCGGGCGGGCTACGTCTCGTTTCACATGCCCGGCCACAAGCACGGCAGCGGGGCTCCGCCGGGGGCGGTTGCGGCCCTGGGCCGCAGCGTGTTCAGCCTCGACAAGACGGCGGTCATCGGGGGGTACCTGGATGCCCTGCACGCGCCCGCCGGCGTGCTGCGGGAAGCCCAGGACATGCTGGCCTTCTGCTTCGGGGCTGCGAGATCGTACTTCCTCTTCAATGGCACCGCCGCCGGGGCGCAGGTCTTGCTCTTGGCGTTGTGCCGCCCCGGAGACCGCGTGGTCGTCAGCGCCGACCTCGACGCGCAGACCGCCCTGGCCTTGATCCTGGCCGGGGTAGAGCCGACCTTCTGCCCGCCGGCGCGACTGGATGGGCTGCCCGCCCCGGTGAGCGCAAGTGCCCTCCTGGAGTGCCTGCGCGACCTCCCCCGGTGCCGGCTGGCCCTCCTGCGGGGACCCTCGGCGGCGGGCCAGTGTGCGGACCTTGCAGCGTGGGCCGCGGCCACCCGCCGGTCTGGGACCCTTCTCGCGGTCGACGAGCGCTTCGGCGCCCACTTCCGGTTTCATCCGGCCCTGCCCGAAGACGCCCTGTCGGCGGGCGCCGATGCCGCCCTGCACGGGCACTGCTGCCTGCCGTTCCCGCGCCAGACGGGCGCCCTGCACTTCGGGCCGGCGGTGGTGGACGGACCAGGCGCGATCCGGCAGCTGGACCGCGCGTACCAGTTGTGCACGGTGACAAGCGTCTCGTACGTCATGCTGGCGGCCATGGACGCATCCCGCGCGATGCTCGCCGACCGCGGCCGGGCGATGTGGGAGGAGGCCGTCGGCCGGGCCGACCGGCTGTGCCGGGCCCTGCGGCGTGCTGGCTGGCGCGTCGTCGGCGGCCCCGGCGAGCCGGGCTGGGACCCCTGCCGCGCGCTGGCCTGGTGCGGCCGGGGCAGCGCGGCGGCGCGGGCGCGGTTGCGGCGGGCGGGCCTCCTGGTCGAGCAGCTGGGGGACTGGTTGAGCCTCGCCGTCACGCCGGGGACGCCGGATGCGGCCTGCGACCTGGCGGCGGCGCTCTTGGCCGGTGGCGCGGGCGAATCGCCGGCTGGGCCGCCGGCCGAGCGAGCCGAGCAGGCATCTTTGGACCGGGAGTGCGTGCTGCGGCGCGAGCAGGCCCTCAGCCCCCGCCGCGCGCTCTACGGCCGGCTGCGCCGCTTGCCGCTGGCGGACTGCGCCGGGGAGGTGTGCGGTGAGCTGGTGAGCTGGCCCGCGGGCGCGCCGGGGGTCCTCGACGACGAGGTGCTGCTCTTGCCCGGACAGGTCGTGGGGGGCCATCACATCCGCCTCCTGGCCAAGAGCCCGCGCTGGCGACGCGACGGGCTGGCGGTGGTCGAGGCGCCGGCTGGCGGCGAACGGGCGCCGGCTGGCGCCGAAGGCGCGGCGGGGAGGGTTGGCCGGTGACGGCGGCGTTGGCATCGCGCCGAACACAATACTCCCTGGACCAGGTCGGCCACGGCGGGGGCCCCGGCGTCTCCGGGCCGGCGCTGGCTGTCATCGGCGAGCGGTACTTCCGGGCCGACCTGCGGGGCCACGACGTCAGGCGCCGCCTGCGCCGCCTGGACCGCCTGCTGACGGAGGCCTACGCCACAGGGGGGTCGGTGTGCCTGGTCCACGGCTCCTCCAGCGGGAACCACCTGCTGTTCCTCGCCCACTGCCGCCCGGGCGACCGCGTGATAATTCCCCGCAACGTCCACAAGTCGGTGCTGGCCGCGGCCATTCTCTCCGGCGTCCGGCCCGTCTTCCTGGAGCCCCAGGTCGAGCCGCGGCTGGGCCTGATATTCAGCCCGCCGCTCGCCAGCTTCGCCGCCGCGCTTGAGGCGGCGCCCGCCGCGCGGGCGGTGGTCGTGACCAGCCCGACCTACGACGGCATCTGCGCCGACATCCGGCCGCTGGCGGACCTGGCGCGGCGGCGCGGGGCGCCCCTTCTAGTCGACGAGGCGCACGGCCCGCACCTGCACTTCCACCCCGACCTGCCGCCCGACGCCCTGGCCCAGGGGGCCGGTGCGTCGGTCCAGAGCAGCCACAAGGTCCTCGCCGCCCTGGGCCAGACGGCGGCGGTGCACCTCGCCCGCGGCAGCGCCCTCGGGCGCGCGGTCGAGGAGCTGCGCGACTGGCTGACGACCCCCGACGTCTCGCCCGTCCTGCTGCTCTCCCTGGAGGCGGCGCTGCGCCAGATGATGAGAAGCGGCGAAGAGCTGTGGTCGCGGGCGCTGGGACGGGCGCACCGCCTGCGCCGGGCGATCCGCGGCATCGGGGGGCTGGCGCCTTGGGAGGACGAGGTGCCGTGGGGGCAAGACCAGGCGCGGTGGGCGGTCGACCCGTGCAAGATCACCGTCCGAGTTGACGAACTCGGGGTCAGCGGGGCGGAGGCCGCGCTGTACCTCGACCGGGTGTGGCGGGTGAGCGTGGAGCTCTACGGGGCGCGGTCGTTCCTGGTCATGCTCAGTGCCGCCAACACCGATGAGCACATCGACAGGCTTCTGCGCGGCCTGGCGGCCCTGGTGCGCTGGAGCGGGCGCGCGCGCCGCGGCTGCGGCACGGCGCGGCCGGTACCCGGCCCGTTGCCGCTGCCGCGGCTGGGGCCGCTGCAGCTTACGCCGCGCGAGGCGTTCTTCGCGCCCAAGCGGCTGGTCCCGCTGCGAGCGGCGGTCGGCTGCCTTTCCGGCGAGATCGTCGCCCCTTACCCCCCCGGGATACCGATCCTCATCCCCGGAGGGCTGGTCACGGCCGAGGCCGTGGCGTACATCCAGGAATCGGCGCCGGCGCCAGGCGAGGCGCTGGAGGCGCTGCTGGTCGTCGACGATGCCCGGGTGCGGGATGATGCCCGGGTGCCGGACGATGCCCGGGTGCCGCTGGAAGGGAGCGCGGATGCCTGATGGATCAGGTCCTCGGCCGCGCGGCGGCGATGGACGACGGCGATGCGGACGACGGCGCTGTCGAACGCGAGGTAGCGCGGCTCTTCGCTGAGGCGGGGCTTGCCCCGGGTTACCGCGTCACCGACTTCGAGAACGACGTGGCGGCCCTGCTCGCCCTCGTCGCCGTCGAGCAGCGGTTCGGCGTCGCTTTCGCTGACCACGAGATCGGCCCTGACCTCTTCGCCCGGCCACAGGCCATGGCCGGGGCGATACGGCGGAAGACTGGGGCCGGGCGGGTCGTCCGTTAGGGGGCCGCCAGGGGGCCGCTAGGGGGCCGCTAGGGGGGCATGTGCCTTGAGTCTGTATCGCCTGCGCGACGGATACATCTGCCTGGCCCAGCCGGGCGAGGAAAAAGGCCTCACCGCGCGCATCTGCGGGCCGGAGGGGGGCGACGAGTTCGAGTTCAGCCTCGAGCCCGCCCTCGTCCCGCTGTTCCTGGGCGGCTCGGGCGCGCTCCCCGCGCACCCCATCGCCGGCGAGCTGGTCAGGCGCGGCCTGGTGGTCCCGGCCGACCGGGCCCTGGACCCCGCCGTGCGCGGGCGGCTCGCCGCCCTCGACGAGCACTTCGCGTACGCCTGGCGCGACGACGTGGCACGGGACGACCGCCTGCGGCGCTCGTACGAGCTCCTGCTGGACGCCCACTCCGCGCGCAAGCTGATGCGGTTTGACCTGGGCCAGATGCCGCTCGTCCCGTTCAGCATCCTGAAGCGGGTTCAGCTGATCGATAGGCAGGGGCCGAACCTGCGCGTCCTGCTCATCGGCGACGACGACCTGGCCGGCCTCCCGCTGGCCCTCCTGGGGCACGACGTGACCGTGGTCGACCTCGACGATGGGCTCTTGACCTTCATCGGCGGTCAGGCCGCCGGGCTCGGGCTCTCCATCGAGCTCGTCCACCAGGATGTGAGCGCGTCCTTCCCCGCCGGGCTGGGCGGGCGGTTCGACGCCTTCTACGCCGACCCGGTGACAAACCTGCAATCGCTGCGGGCGTGCCTGCACCGCGGCCTGGCCTGCCTGCGGCCCGGCGGCCGCGGCTATCTGTCCGTCGACAGCGACATCGCCGGCTGGGCGGGGCGTGAGCTTGAAGCGGCCGGCGTCGGCGGCGTGCAGCTGCTCAAGCGCTTCAATCACTACTACTCGCCGGACTCGTTCCAGCTGGAGGAGCTATCCGAGGACCTTCACGTCTTCGCCCGCGAGGGCGGTGCCGCGCCGTTGCCCCTCGCCGAGCCGATCCGCGTCGACGCCGTGGACCCCGCCAGCCGCCTGGAGGTCAAGCTCGACCTGTTCCGCTGCCGGCACCTGCCCAGCCCGCGGGAGGTCCAGGCCCTGCTGGGGGAGCTATACGGCCGCAAGGGCCTCAGGTTCGTGGTCCAGGAGGCCGCCGACGGCCAGAGCGCGGTCCTGCTCGCCATCTCGCCGCTGGCCGTCATCGTCGTCTGCCTGGACCGGGCGACGTCGTTTCTGGGGCTGGACTTCAAGCCCCTGACGCGGCCCTACGAGTACCACCTGGGGAACCGCCTGCAGGAGCTGGCCCAGGCGGAGAAGTATGGGTTCTCATATTCCCTGCGGCTGCCCGAGGCCAACTGACGCCGCGCCGTGGGGGGACGCGGCGGAGGCCGGCGCGGGCTGGGGCGCCCCGACCGGGGGACGATGGCAAAGGAGGGGTGGGTCATGGGCGCAAAGACCAGGAGAGAGCGGGCGCGGGGCCTTCTGACCCATCTCGCCGCGCTGATAGCGAGAGGCCGCGTCAAGGAGCTCTTGGCCCCGTTTTCTGCGCGCGACAGCAACCGGCCGGTGATCGAGCAGTTCCTGCGCCGCATCTTGGCGGCTGGGGTCGAGAGCATCGCCTTCGACCTCATCGACCTGCAGGACGAAGAGGCGAGCCGCTTCACGGTCGTGGCCGGGTGCCGCTTCACGCTGCGCGGCTACGGGCCGCACTGGTACCTGTGGTCGTTCACCCTCGACGACGGCGACCACGCGGTTCACAAGGCGCGCTTCAGCATGGCCTGCGACCCGCGGGACCTGCGGCCGGACTTTGTGCCCGCCGACCTGGGCTGGGACGCCGGGGCAGAGACCCGCGCGGCGTGGGCCAGCCGCCACCAGGAGGCCGCCGCCGCGGCACAAGACCCGCACTCGGTCGTGGAGTACGCGCGGGCCAGTGAGAAGCGGCTGCGCTTCTTGCTCACCAACCCCAGGCTGGTGCCGGCCGTAATCATCGCCAACATGATGAGCAGCCGGGTCGCCCGCGTCGCCGCCCAGATATACGACCCCAGGCCGGAGCCGATGCTGAAGTCGCTGTTCAATTACCACGCCCACCAGATAACGCACCTGGAGGACCACCCCGACCCCGAGACGGCCACCGTGAGCTTCAACGGCGCCACCTACCCCACCTTCGACGAGATGGCCGGCTACTTCCCCCGCGACGGGCACGCCTTCGGCCTCTGCGGGTCGCTGGCGCTGTTCAACTTCGCCGCGCTGCGCCTGGCCGGGGTGCCCGCCGACGAGCTTCTGCTGGTGGGGCTGCGCTCGCCGTACGCCATGCACGAGCTCGTGCTGTGGCGGCGCGCAAAGGCCAGGCGCGAGGAGAGCTACGTATTCGACAATAGCTTCTGGCAGCGGTGGAACCCACAGCGCTTCTACGAGATGACCGAGGTCTACCGCTGGTGCAACGACCGCGCCTGGGGCGCCGAGAGCGGGACAAACCTGGACGCCCGCGGGGTCGTGTCGCTGTGCGAGCGGTTCGGCGGCGCCTTCCCGCAGTTCAGGCTCCCGGCCGTGCCCGCGGCGCAGCCGGCTCGGCTGTCGCAGCCCGCGCCGGCCACCGCCGGCCTGGACATCGCCGGCCTGGACACCGCCGGCCTGGACATCGCCGCCGTGCCGGACCCCGACCAGCTCGCCGCGCGGATGAAGGAGCGGGTCTTCCGCCTGAGCGCCACATGCCCCGACTCCCTCTACACGTACGCCAAGTACGCGTACCAGACGCTCATGGTCAGCCGCCCCGAGGCCTACGCCCTGCGCTCGCTGGAGTGCCCCGTGGCGCGCCGCGCCCTGGCCGGGCTGCCCACACCGGAGGCCGCCCGCGACTGGCTGCGCGCTGAGGCCGTGCACGCCTCGATCTTTTTCGAGGCGGACCGCCTGATGACGGCAGACCAGGTCGTGCTGTACCGGGCCGCCGACGACAAGAGCCGGGCGCTGTTCCTGTGGGCGTGGTTTGCCCTGCACGGGCGCGACGCCGTGTGGCTCATGACGGATCAGGCGGCCTACGTGCTGGTGGACGGCGCTGGCGGTGGCCGAGGCGCGCGACAGTGCTGGCACGGCGGCACCCTGCAGCCGGTGCCGCACTGGGCCGGCGAGCCTATCCTGGCCATGAACGAGCGCGCGGCCTACTACCCGGCTTTCGGGCGCAATGACCTTGCCGGCGACCCGGGTTAGGTGCCGCCCATGCTGTGCTTGAAGGACGGCTGGCTGGCGTACCTGGTGGAGGGACGGGCCGGGGAGCAGGTCGGCGTGGTCGTCAAGGACATCGCCGGCGAGCAGAGCCTGCAGCCGCCCATCGACAGCCGGCAAGACCTCCTCGCTTTGGCCATGGGCCGCGCCGGGTCCATCGCGCCCGCCGCCCGCGCCTGGCTGGACGAGCAGGGGCTGTTGCAGGAGAAGGACGACCTTTACGACCCCGTCCTCGCCGCGCGGCTGCGGGAGCTCGACGCCGGCTACGGCCACCTGCCGCGGGAGGCGCCCGCCGACCCCGGTCTGGCGCGCCTGTATGAGATCACCCTGGCCGCCCACAGCACGCGCAAGGTGCACAGCCCGAGCTTCTTCCAGCACCCCGTGCTGCCCGAGAGCTGCCTGCGGCGCGCGCTGCTGATCGATCGTTTCGGCCCGCGGCAACGGGTGCTCCTCGTGGGCGACGACGACCTGGTGTCGGTCCCGCTGGCGGCGCTGGGGCACTCGGCGGTAGTGGTCGACATTGACGGCTACCTGCTTGAGCTTCTGGACCGCCTGGCCGGGCAGTGGGACCTGCCGCTGGCCACGCGGTCCTGGGACCTGGCCGACCCCGTGCCGGAGGACCTCGCCGGGGAGCGGTTTGACGTGTTCTTGACCGATCCCATTTACTCGGCCAACGCCATCCGGCTCTTCGTGTCGCGGGGCTGGTCGTGCCTTGCGCCGGGCGGCCGGGCGGTGGTCGCGTTCGGCGGCTACGCCGCGCCGATCATCGAGCAGTTCGCCGCCGACTGCGGGCTGACGGTCGAGGCGTGCCACTGGGGCTTCAACCACTACCTGGACCCGCTGAAACTGACGCACGAGGTCTACACGGCGCCCTTGTGGGTGTTCCGGCGCACGGGCGCCGAGCGCGGCCTGATCCCGGCGGACGCGCGGTTTGAGGCTGATCTGTACCACGAGCGCGCCTATCTGCGGATGAACATCGGCCTGGACTTTGCCGGGGTCGACGCCGCGGCGCTTGACGCGGCCACGCTGCTGGAGCTGGCGGCCGGCCTCCTCGCCGGGGCGCAGTCGCGGCGCACTGTCCCCCTCCCCGGCGGCGATTTCCTGTGCCTGGCCTCCGGCGCCGGCGCCGCGGCCGTCCTCGAGGCCCGCCGCCGCGCCGCCCTGGTGAGCGTGGACCTGCACGGCATACCGGCCCTGGAGCCGGCCGGCCTGGAGAGGCTGGCCACCGCACTGGGCGTCGAGCCATACATCCACTGCTGCTACCCGCGGGGCGGCGGGGCCGAGTACGACTCCTTCGCCTACCGGGCGCCGCGGCTGCGCCGGCGGTAAGGGAAGCCCGAGGAAGCCCGAGGAAGCCCGAGGACGCCCGAGGAGCCCGAGGACGCCAAGGGGGTGTTGCCATGGCGCTTGCCGAGTCGATGCACATCAGCGAGATCCTGACGCGCCACCGCCCCGGCCGCTGGGACAGGCCGGCCGTCGTGCACGGCGATTCGACCCTGACCTACGGCGACCTGGCCGATCGCGCGGGGCGCGTCTCGCGCTGGCTGGAGGCGGGCGGCTACCCGGGCAAGAAGGTGGCCCTGCTCTTGCCCAACGGCCCCGAGTTCCTGGCCGCGTACCTTGGCGCCGCCGGCGCCGGGTGCGTCGTGGTGCCGGTAAACTCCGCGCTCAAGCCGCCCGAGATACGCTACATCCTGGAGGACGCGCGGGCCGACCTGCTGCTCACGTGCCGGGAGCACTACCCGCGCGTGGCGCCGATCCGCGGCCAGCTCCCCAGCCTGCGCGCGGTCGTCGCCACCGACGCCGTCGTCGAGCCGGGCGCGACGCGCCTGTCAGATATCATCAGCGCCCAGCCGCCCGGCCCGTACCGCGTCGCCGGCCTGAAGAAGACCGACCCGCTGGCGATAATGTACACGTCGGGCACCACCGGCTTCCCCAAGGGCGTCGTGCTCACGCACCACAACCTGATGTCGACGGTCATAAGCTGCCGCGAGGTGTACGGCACGACCGCCGATGACGTGTTCATCTGCATGCTGCCCATGTGGCACGTGTACCCGATAACCGACTGCGTCCTGCTGCCATTGTGGCTGGGCGCGACCATAGTCAGCACCAATGAAGACGACCCGGCGGCGATCCTCGAGCTCGTGACGCGGCACCGCGTCACGGTGCTCGCCGGCATGGCGCCGCTATTCATCGCGCTGGCCAACCTGGACACGCCGTGCGACCTCAGCGCGCTCAAGCTGTGCATGTCGGCCGGCGCGCCGTTGCCGCTGGAGGTGTTCCGGCGGTTCAGGGAGCGCTACGGGGCGCCGATCACCGAGGGCTACGGCCTGACCGAGTGCGCGGCGACGGTCACGATGATGCCCGTCGACGGCAACCCGCGCGCCGGCTCCGTCGGCCCGCCCATCCCCGGCGTCGAGGTCGCCCTGGTCGACGATGGCGGCCGGCCGGTGGCGCGGGGCGCGGTCGGGGAGCTCGTCGTGCGCGGGCCGACGGTCATGCAATGCTACTATAGAAACGATGAGGCGACGCGGGAGACGATCCGCGACGGCTGGCTCTACACCGGCGATCTGGCGACCCAGGACGCCGACGGCTACTACTACATCGTGGACCGCAAGAAGAACATGATCACCGTCAACGGCGTGCACGTCTACCCGCGCGAGGTGGAGATGGCCGCCTACGGCCTGGAGCAGATCGCCGGCGCCTGCGTGGTGGAGGCCCCCGACGCCGCGGGCCAGAGCCACGTGACGATGGTCGCCAGCCTGCGCTCGCCGATCACGGCGGAGGCCGTCCGCGCCTACCTCGCGGAGCAGATCGCCGACTACAAGGTGCCGACGCGGATCATCTTCGTCGACGAGCTGCCACAGACCGGCAGCGGCAAGCTGGCGCGCAACGCGGTGCGCGACCTGGTCATCCAGCGCTGCAACCGGTAGCATACGGTAGCGGTGGAAGCGGCAGCGGGCGGAGGCGGTAGCGAGTGGCGGGCGGGCCGCCAAGGGGGGATGCCCTGTGCGCGTCGTCCTGGCTGGGATAAACCTGAGCCCCAACCTGTACTCGGCGGGCCTGGCCAGCGTCTACGCCTCGGCCGTCTTCAGCCCCGAGCTGAAGGCGGCCGGGGTGGCGCTCGACCTGCTCAACTTCCACATTGATGACGCCAACGACTACATCCTGGGCGAGATCTGGCGGCGCCGCCCGGATGTCGTCGGGTTCTCGATCATCCACGGCAACTGCCCCAAGGCCGCCCATCTGGGCGAGCTCCTGCGCCGGCTTCTCCCCGGCGTCAGGGTCGTCTGGGGCGGCGTCGAGGTGTCCCCCGCCGCCGCCGACTACCTGGGGCGCTACCCCGGCGTCGACGCCATCGTCCGCGACGAGGGCGAGGTCACCTTCGTCGAGCTCCTCAAGGCGTGGCGCGACGGCCGTCCGCCCGCGGACGTGGCCGGGGTCACATGCCGTGACGGCGGCGGCGCGGCGCGCAGCAACCCGCCGCGCCCGGCCGCGGCCGACCCAGACGTCTTCCCCTCGCCCATCCTGGCCGGCCTGGTGCCCATCCCCGGCCGGCGCGACATCGCCCAGATCGAGACCTACCGCGGCTGCCCATTCAAATGCCACTATTGCTTCGAGCATCGCGGCCTGCCCGGCGTGCGCAGCTACTCCATGGCGCGCATCCAGGCCGAGCTCGGCGTGCTGCTTGCGCACCGCGTCGGGCTGATCCGCTTCTACGACACGACGTTCAACTATGACCGCGCTCGCATGGAGGAGATCCTGCGCTTTGTGGTCAATCACAACCAGGGCAGCGTGCTGCACGCTGAGATGCGCCTGGAGCTTCTGGATGAGAAGAGCATCCCACTGTTGCGGGCGGCCGGGTTCCGCGAGATCGAGTTCGGCCTGCAGACGGTCAACACCGGCGCCCTGGACGAGAACAACCGCACCTGGGACCGGCGGCGCTTCGAGCGCAACTGCCGCCTGTTGCACAAGCACGGCATCAGGCCGCACTTCCATGTCATCGGGGGCCTGCCCGGCGACAGCCTGGACGACTTCCGCCGCTCGATCGACTACGTCCAGGACACGCTGCGCGGGCAGCTCGTGATCTTCCCGTTCATGCTCATTAAGGGCAGCTACTATGACGCGCCGGCGGTGCGGGAGAGGACGGGCATGGTCGCCGACAGCGAGCCGCCGTACCACGCCCTCGCCCACAGCACCTACGGCGCCGCCGACATGATGCGCATGAAGGCCATCAGCCGGTCGCACCACCTGCTGGGCGACGCGCTGGGCGACGGGCCGGGCGACGGGCTCGGCGGGGCTGCGGCCGCGGCGGCGAAGATACTGGCGGCCCTCGGCGTAGGCCGGGCGTGGCTCTACGAGGATTTCGCCGACTGGCTGGAGCGGCGCGCGGCGGGCCAGGGGCGGGCGGCCGCCGAGGCCCGGCGGTGGGCCGCGGGCGACGTTGGGCGGCCGGCGGGGCTGCCGGGCGGCACCGCGCTGCCGCCGGCGCTGCTGCGGCAATTCATCGACGAGGCGTATCCCGCCGTCGATGCGCGCGTGCGGGCGGTGGTGCTCGACGTGATGCGCTTCAATGCCCAGGTCCAGGCGCTGCGCGCGGACTGGGAGCGGCGGGCGTACCCGGACGCCGCCGCGGGGGACGCGCCGCCCCCGAGCCTGGACGCGCGCCTGCGGCTGGTGGAGACGGCGGCGGTTCTCAGCTTCGATAGCGACATCACGGCGCACCTGATCGACCCCCGGTTGGCGCTGGCGGAGGTCGGCCCCGGCCCGGCCCACGTGCTGGTGTATACTACCGACGGCGAGCAGGTCGTGGTAATGCCCATCGCGCCTCCATTGAAGCGTGTCCTCGACTTCAGCGACGGGACGTGGCCGCTGAGCCAGACCATCTTCGAGGCGACCGCCGAGCTCGGAGCCGAGCAGTTGGAGGCGGCCGCGGGGGGTGCCCGAGAGCTGTACAGGCAGGGGGTGCTGGTGGCACAGTGAGTAAGGGGCTTGCCCCCGATGCGGGCGCGGTCCGCCGCCTGCTGAAAAACCCACGCTTTGCCGGCCTGACCCTGGCCGACACGGTCTTCAACCTGGGCGAGGCCATCTTCATGGTCGTCTGGGTCGTGTCATTCTATAACCTGACCGAGTCGGGCTGGGCCCTGGGCCTGCTCATGTTCACGCGCTTTGCCCCCGAGGTGCTGCTGGGCCCGTTCGCCGGGGCGTGGGCCGACCGCGTGGACCGCAAGCGGCTCCTCGTGTTCACCGACCTCGCGCGCGCCGCGCTGGTGGCGTCTCTGCTCGTCTGGCAGCGTTCGCCCCTGACGTACTATATCGTCACCCTGCTCCTGGCCAGCGGCTCGGTGCTGTATCACCCGGCTCAGGGCGCGATCATCGCCAACGTCGTCGCCCCCGGCGAGCTTCTGGTCGCCAACTCGATACTCACCACCGCCGCCAACGGGGCGCGCATCGTGGGCGCCCTGGCCAGCGGCGTGGCCATCGCCACCCTGGGCACGTCAGCGGCGTTCTTGATCAACGCGGCGACCTTCCTCGTGTCGGGGCTGGCGGTGTGGGTCGCGGCGCCGTCGATCCCGCCCCAGCGCGCGGCGGCCGGCGAGCGCCGCCGCGTGTGGCCGGACATCGTCGATGGGTGGCGCTTCGTGCGCGACGACCCGGTCGTCCTGGCCGTGACCCTCGGGGCGGCGGCGATGTGGGCCGGCATCGCGGTCTCCGACGCCATCCTGATCGTGTTCCTGGAGAAAAGCCTGGCCCTGCCCGGCGCGAGCCTCGGCTACATGCGCACCGTGGTCGGGGTCGGCTCAATAGCGGGGGCGTTCGCCCTCCCGTTCCTCGCCCGGCGGCAGCCGTCGGCGCCGCGGCTGCTCGCGGTGGCGGTCCTGGCGACGGGGCTGTTCTTCGGCGCCCTGGCCGCGTCGCAGGCCCTGTGGCAGGCGCTGTTCGTATACGCGCTGGGCTCGGCCGCGGCCACGGCGGTGGAGAACATCAGCAGCACGGTGCAGCAGGGGGTGCCCGACCGCGTCCGCGGCCGGGTCATGGCCACTGGCTCAGCCCTGGAGACGTTGGGCTACCTGTTCATCGTCGCCCTCACGCCGGCGCTGACCGATCTCGTACCGGTGCGGCTGGTGCTGGTGCTGGGCGGGGTGATCCTGATCGCGGCGGCGCCGGTGACGCTGCTGCTGGCGCGGCGGGCGCGGCGCCGGGCGGGGGGCGGCGAGAGCAGTGGACAGGGCCACCACGGGGGGTCAGGCGGGTAGCGGGGGTGAGGCGGGTGGCGGGGGTGAGGCGGGTGGCGGGGGTCAGGCGGGTGGCGGGGGTCAGGCGGGTGACGCGCACGGCGCGTCCCAGGCACCTGCTCGTGGTCGGCGCGCTGGCGCACCGCGAACTGGCCTTCCGCACCTTCGCCAAGTGCCGCCTGCGCGTGACCCTGCTCGACGGCCCCAACCCCTTCCGCCACTACGGCGGCCTCGTCGACCGCCTCATCTTCGCCGACATCACCGACCTGCCGCAGCACCCGGCGATACGGGAGCGCGTCCGCCGGCTGCACGCCGAGGACCCCATCGACGGCGTGGTCTCCCTCAGCGCGACCGGCGTCTTGCTGGCCTCGCTCATCGCCGCCGACCTGGGCCTCTTCGGCCTTGCGCCCGATGTCGCCCGCGCGGCGTGCAACAAGCACGAGGTGCGCCGCCGGCTGAGCCGCGCCGGCATACCGACGCCATGGTATCGCGCCTTCCGCACCCCGGACGAGCTGCGGGCGCTGGTCAGGGAGCGCGGCCTGCCCCTCATCCTGAAGCCTGTCGACGGCGCCGGCAGCGTCGGCGTGACCCTGCTTGAGGACCCGGACGACATCGACGTGGCCCTCGCCGCGGCCCTCCAGTGGTCGGAGCTTGAGCTGTTCCTGGTCGAAGAGGTGCTCTCGGGCACGGAGGTCTCGGTCGAGGTTGCCTCGCGGCGCGGCGGGCACTTCGTGGCCGCCGTGACCGACAAGCGCGTCCAGCTCATCCGCGGCGATTTCGTCGAGATGGGACACACGATGCCCAGCGGCCTCGCCCCCGCCCAGCGACGCGCGGCGAGCGAGCAGGCGCTGGCGGCCCTTGACGCCGTGGGCGTCGGCTCGGGCGTCAGCCACGTCGAGGTCATGCTGACCCGCGACGGCCCGCGCGTCGTCGAGGTGAACGCGCGCATCGCCGGCGGCCTCATCCCGGACCTGGTGGAGCTTGCCGGCGGCACGAACCTGTATGCGTGGCTGGCCGCGCAGGCGCTGGGCCGGCCCACGCCGGCCCTCGTCGCGGCCGGGGCGCGCCACGCCGGGGTCAGGTTCATCGCGCCCGAGCCCGGCGTGGTCGGCGCCCTGCCGCCGTACCAGGCGATGATCGACGCCCTGGGGGGCGTGACCGACTTCCACCTGCGGACGATAACGGGCCAGACGATACCCGACTTGCCCGGTAATTTCCGCCGTTGGGGGCACGTGCTGGCGGTGACCGACGACCGCCAGGAGCTGGAGCGGCGCTTGGCGACGGCCCTGGCGGCCTGCACGCCGGGACCGGGCCCGGCGGTGGGGCCGGCGCTGGGCGAGTGATGCACGCGGCGGGTGGGTGATGTCATTGTCGGAGCGCATCCTGTTCCTCGGCGGCACCAGGCGCGGCCTAGAGAAGGCGGACGAGCTGGACCTCTCCGTCACCTTCATCCAGGAGCCGGCGCGCTTCGTGCCTGAGACGCTGCTATTGTGCGACGAGCTCCACATGATGGAGATAAGCGACCACGCGCTGGTCGAGGAGCTGGCGGCGCTCCTGCACCGGCACGACCCGTTCCAGGCCGTCGCCTCCTTCGGCGAGGCCGGGATGCTGCCGGCGGCCCTGGTCGCCAGGCGCCTGGGCCTGTATCAGAACCCACCCGAGGTTGTGGCCCTGACCAACGACAAGGCGGCGCTCAGGCGGCGCCTGGCGGAGGCCGGCTTCCCGCCGGTGGCGTTCCGCCACTGCCGCGACCAGCGCGATGCCCGGCTCTTCGCCGCCGAAAACGGCCTGCCCATCATCCTCAAGCCCACCGATAGCTCGGGCAGCCTCGGCGTGACCCTGGTGGCGCGCGACGCGGACATCCCGCCGGCCTTCGCGGCGGCGGCGCGCTACAGCTCGGACGGGTCGGCGCTGGCCGAGGATTACCTGGAGGGTCCCGAGGTGAGCGTCGAGGCCCTGACGCTGGACGGCGTGCACCACCTGCTGACGGTGACGGACAAGGAAACAACCGGCCCGCCGCACTTCGTGGAGACGGGGCACACTGTCCCGTCCCGCCTGCCCCGGCCGGTCCAGGCCGAGCTGCTGGATACGGCGCGGCGCCTGCTGGAGGCCGTCGGGCACCGCTTCGGGTCGTCTCACACCGAGCTGCGGTGGACGGCGGCCGGCCCGCGGGTGGTCGAGACGCACGCGCGCCCCGGCGGCGACCAGATCCCGCTCCTGGTGGAGCTGGCACTGGGGGTGGACATGGAGGGGACCTGCCTGCGGCGGCTTCTGGGGCGGGCGGCAGTCGTTGAGCCGCCGGGAGGGCCGGCTGCGGAGGGCGCGCATGGCGCAGCGGCGGTGCGGTTCTTCCGCCACCGGCCGGGGCGGGTTCTGCGCATCGAAGGGGCCGACGAAGCCCGGCGCATGCCTGGCGTAGCGAGGGTCGAGGCGCGTGTCGAGGTCGGCATGGACGTGCCGGAGATGACCGATACGTGGACCAGGCTCGGGTTCGTGGTGGCGGTGGGATCAACGCCGGAAGAGGCGGCACGGCGGGCCGAGGCATCACGTGATGCTATCGGGCTCACGGTGTCTCCACCACGGCCTGCTGGCGCCCCGGCCGCAAAGAGCGTGGATGAACATGGCTAGGCGTACAGCCAGGCAAGATGTCTTGCCCGCTGCCTTCGGCCCTGTTCTATGTCTCGTGTATTCCGTCCTCTGTCTTGCGACACTGCGGTGCCTCTGCACGCTTCTGCGCCCAGGTCAACGGCACGAGCCCCCAGGGAAAGTCGCTCACACGAAGCCAACAGCGGGAACCCACACATTTCGACCGGGGAAGTTGCCACTGATTCTACTAATCAGCCTGGTTGCGGCCACGTCCGGAATTCCGGGATGTGGACTGGTGCGCAAGCCAGCACCAATGGTGCCCGGCGAAATGTGGATTGACTTCAGGGTGGTTGACGTTGACGTGGCGAACCGGACCCTTCTGATCGAACAACTCATCAACGAGCCGGATGACATCCGGGTGAATGAGCGTATCCCGGTTCGCAAGGATGCGCTCATTGTTTTCTCTGAGCACCTGTATACGGGTAAGGAGTCGCGTCAGATTGAGAGAGCGGGGCATTTGGGCCAGATAAAGCCTGGACAAGATGGGGGACTTATCTTAGACAAACAAGGCCAAGCTAGGTACATCCTTGTCAGCGCAGGAGCCACCATTATCCTTCCCAGCAAACCCGAGAACCAGCGCTGATATCAGGCCGCTTCCTTGCTCCCCGCTCCGTCATCGCCCTCGCCGCCGCCTCCCTGAGCGCGCGCGGTCGGTACTCGTCGGCGATGTGCCCGGACAGCCCACCACTTCAGTTCGCTCCGACATCGCGCCCAGAGGGAACAACCAGCCGCATGGCTACGTCTAAATAGCAGTACGCTGTGGCGCGCCGGCAGAGTGGGGTCTGCAACTTTACGCGGGTGATCCCGCACTCAAAGGGGGCTGACCGGAATGAGGCTGCGAACCCTGATCGTCCTCCTGGTCGGGGGTCTGAGCATCGCCGCCTTCACGGGCTGTGGCGCTGGACGCGAAGTCACCCCGCCGTCCAGCAACCCCATCAGCTTCTCAAATCCGACGGTCATTACCAACCCGTATCTACCCATCTCCGCCATCAAGCTGGACATCATCGAGGGCTCATCCGCGGGCAAGGCCGTGCGTGTCGAGAGAACCCTGAAGCCCGGCACGAAGACCTTCATGTACGACGGGAAGCCCGTGCAAACCGTGATCATGGAAGACCGCGATTTTGTAGATGAAGTCCTGGAGGAGGTAACGTTGGACTACTTTGCGCAGGACGACGCGGGCAATGTCTACTACTTCGGTGAGGATGTCGACAACTACGAGAACGGCCAAGTGCTCAATCACGACGGGGCCTGGCTGGTTGGTGTCGACACCAACCAGGTTGGCCTCATCATGCCCGCCAATCCAAAGGTCGGCGACGAGTTCCGGCCCGAGGACGTGCCTTCAGTAAACGTGGAGAACGACGAGGTGGTCTCCGTCTCTGAGACGGTCACGGTGCCGGCGGGAACGTTCACGAACTGCCTGAAGATCAAAGAGGTCAACTCGGACGGAGAGACCGAGTACAAGTACTATGCGCCGAATGTTGGCGTGGTCAAGCAAGTCCCCCCGGACGGCGAACAGCATCTGACATCACGCGGTTGATGCCCTCGCGCTCGACTGGTGATCTGGCAGCCTGAACGGGCCGGGGCCGCCCCCCGAGGGCCCCGGCCGCGCGCCGGACGGCAGCCCTGTCCACTGTGGGGAGGTGCCGGGATGGTTTCCGTCAGACGCGCATTGCTCGCCCTGTGTGTAGCCCTATTCCTCCTCGCGTGCACCGGTTGCCAGCCAAACGATCAGCCGGGCGACAAGTTCCTCGCGCAACTGCCCCGAGAACGACAACAGTTGCTGGCTGTGGCTACGCCAGAGCAGGTCGTGGCGATCTACCTCGGGGCCGTCAACGAGGACGAGTACGATCTCGCGCTGGCCTGCCTGGCCAAAGAGGCGTTCCAGGGGAGCAATACGCCGGACAGGTATCGCGCCAGCTTCGAGGGGATTGAGTCCATCACCGACATCGCGTTCGAGCCTCCCGGGACAGGCGGCGCGCAGCAGGGCGACGATACACGGACGTGGGTCGTCGTCAGTTTCACCCAGCACGCCAGGCCGGGTGCTGATGTCATGGATGGGCCACTGATGCGCTTTGTTGAACTCAGGCGCTCTGATCCCCAGGGCCGGTGGCGGATAGTGGCTCTGAACAGTTCCCCCTGAGCCACCGGTTGCCGCTCTACCTCCTCGCCGGGGCCTGGTGTATGGCCTGCCCGGCGGCGCCGTGGAACGCCTCCATCACGACCTCTGACAGGGTCGGGTGGGCGTGGATCATCATCGCCACGTCCTCCGCCGTCGCGCCCATCTTCAGCGCCAGCGCCGGCTCACACACCGACAGCCTGTCCGGGGCTGCTTCCTCTACCGCACGCGCCTCGCCCTATCCCCACTTGTTCGGAAGTGGAGGGCGAGAACCCTGAGCCCGCAGGTTAACCCGTAACCTTCTTAAGCTGTGTTGCCCATGTATCCAAGTACTTGGCTACAGAAGTAGTTAGCCTGTGAGGAAAGACCAATACGAAGAGAAGCAATAGTTCTGGGCGTTCCAGAAGGAGCGGCGGAATACCGTCTGTCGATGCGTCACATGCCTCACGCATCAGCGCTGACCAACTCTCTGTCCAGTGGGGCAGTCGTACACACAGTTCGCCTTCCTGAGTCGCCCACCAGTAGAATTCGTGAATACGGTCTGGGACGTACGAGCAAATACCCACCCGCGTGACTTGGGGCCACAATAGTCTCATGTGCTGCCTCCAATTACGCTTAACGAAGAGAAGCACCAGCCCCTCCAGCGTGTAGGAGAAACCGACAAAGCCCTCACGCGGCTTTTCGCTGTTCACCATCCAACGCAAGACTTCGCCAACGGAGTGATAGGGATCCGCCAACCCCTTGCCATGGCTCGTGTCGCCATTTGCCTCACTAATCGCTTCCACTAGGCCACCCAAAACGAAGTCAGACGCCGGTGTCGCATTGACGTGGTGCAGTACCCAAGCTATGGTCAGGAGAAAAGGCACGGCACTTTCTCCCCATAGCCAAAGGTGCTTGCGGAGCTTCATCACCACGGGCTCGAGTTCTGTGAGAGTGGATTCACCACGTGCTAGCTTCATTAGGGTCCTGGCACATACAATCCCCAGGACCCAAGTCAGTCTCGCTCGATAAAAGAGGGGCTCATAGGCCTCCGCGATGGCATCTCCTTCGCCAAGGTGCGGTCTAAGTCTCACTTCATCCCAGAGCGCATCCATGCAACTGAGGATGGTTGATTCCGCAATTGCAGTAGGGGTCTCCCATCGGTCTCTTGGAATCCTGTGAGCCTCAGCCAAACTTAGAACCGCAGAGATGTAAATCGTCCATCCCTCAATAAGCGCAACGTAGTTGGCGCTTTGCTCATAGGCAAAAAGCCCATACGCACACATTAGGCCGCAACTCGCTATTGCCCGCGTACGTTCAGCCAACGACGCGTGACTGTCGCAAGGCAACTGAGAATGCAGGAATTGCCAGAACCTGCTCTTGTCAAGGTAGCCGCGTCCGTCTTCCGCGAAGAACCTCAGGAGCGTTTTCACATTCAATTCACTGGTGATAGTACTGGGGTGAACGGCACGAAATCTCGAAAGCAGTTCTCCCCGTGTGATGGTCTCCAGTATGGGTTTTCCCTCAGCTCTCCACTGCGTGTTCCTATCGAATATCTCCAACCTCACCTCCTCACTGAGATCCCCGGTCGTGACAAGAAATGCCCTATGCCACACCCCCATGGGCACGCTCGGGTGTCGGATTTGTAGGTCAACCAAACGCTCAACCTGAGCCTTGATTCTCTCCCACTTAGACAAGCTTATGTTGCCGGTCTTCAACTGGAATGCGCAGGGAACCCCGTTTGGTGATATGGCGATGATATCCTTCCCTTGCTCAAATGGCCCGTGACGTGACGAATGCACAACGCTATAGCCCTCTCCAGTGAGCAGATGCCGGAACGGGCCCTCCAGGGAACGCTCGTTCGTCCTAGTCAACCAGTATTCGACGAGCCTCTCGAACACGCCACTCAGCCTTCTTTCGTGTCAGTAGCAGTCCGAATTCTCCCCGGAAGCTCGGATCTGCAAACCACTTCTCGAGCTTCTCCTGAAGCACCCGCCCTTGGCTTGGATGCATGACTAAGGAGGGCATATGGGGAGTCCCATCCGGATCGAAGTCGATTTCAAGTTTGCCAAGGAGTTCAAGGAAGAGGACAGGGGTTAGGGGACGGCCGCCAGCATCGACTACGTTACCCACTTCAGTTGCCGCCTCGTGCACGACATCCAGGACGTGCTTGGACTGTCGCTTCGCCATGTTCTCGATCAGATGGTCAAGACATTGCCCCAGTTGTCGTGGCCCTCCGTCAAGAATCTTGGTCCAATCTAGGTGCACAGGCTCACTCAAGTCAACGATCGGGTTGTTGCTTACGCTCCCATCCTCGCGAACGATTTTATGCCGACGTCCCTCATGCTGGGCGTATCGGGGGATCTCGAAAAGCAGGGGTGTGCGGCGACGAGTCTCTTCATCGACGTAGAGTGCTATCCTAGCGGCGACTAGGCTCTTTTCGGCCGGAAAGTCTGGAAGCACCTCGACCCCCTCCCTGGCTGTACCTTTGTGGACTGCGGGCCTAGTCTGTTCTATGCTACCGACCATCGACGCACACAAGCGCTAACCGCCCTCTGGCGCCTCCCTCGAAGGAACGCTCCATATCAGTGCCGCCCATTTGCCGAGTTTCCTCTGGCGTTTCTCAACCGCATTAGGGCTCCACGAGGCGTAGGAGGCCAACTCGCGCGTTAACTTAAAGTCGGACTTCTTGTAGCTCTCAAGCTTCTCGGCAAACCCCTTGTTCTTAGCTGAGGTGTTCAACCCTTTTCCAAGTAGCGTCAAATTGCCGATGCGATCAACCATCTGATCATGGTTGGGCCAGCGCTCTGAACTGGGATTGCGCGGGTAGACATGTTCGACATGGACTTCAAGAGCCTTACGTGCACATGTCTCCCTGGTCGGACTCAGGTGTCGTTCCAACTCTAGCAGGATGTACCTCGCAACGCCTTGCCTCTGAATTCGCGCTTTCTTGAATTGCGCTTGGAACTCATCATCGGACGGGGCAGACGAGGAGATTCGCTCTAGAGCCTCTGCGACATCGGAATTCCTCCGCAAGTCCTTGGCGATGGCGAAGACAACCGTCTCCAGCCTGCTAATGTCGCCGCCCCCTACTATGATGCACCGCACGTAAAGAGCTACAAGAGCCTTTACTAGCCTTCTCCGGTCATTCACCTTGCAGACTTCGTAGATGCTCAAAACGGCGGGCAGCAGTGACTTTGCGTTTAGAAGGCGTATCCCCTGCAGATACCATTCCAGCTCCGAATCATCATCTCGACCGGCGACAATCTCTCGATAGGTAACCGCCCCGCCCCTGAGTTCCCGAGTAAAGGGAAGGGAGCTACTGCCTTCCGCATTAAGCGCGCGCTTAATTTCGCGGAATAGCCTACGCGTCTTGACATCTCCGTGCTTCGACAGCCAGTAATGCCTGATGAAGTCCTCAACCCTGGCCTCCTCCTCTACTTCGAGGATGACTCGCCAACAATTGAAGACCTCGTCACGCTGGGAAGCGTCAGCAGTCCTTAGAAGGTAACTGCGAAGTAGGTCTGGCGTTGAAAGGCCAACGCCACGATCATTCAGAGTCTCAAACACGCTCGCCGCGTTGTCTTCGTCGTCCGACTTCACAACCACGACCGAGAAATGGTTCGTGAGAACCTCGCGCAGTCGGAGGGCCCGCTCACGCCGTTTAGAGATATCGCCGATTTGACGGTAGTGCTCCTGGAACTTCGTGGTGAAGAACTCCTTGGCCTTGCGGATCAGTTGGTGAGACTCCATCGTGGCATCCGGGGCGCCGTCGTCTCTCGGCCAATCCTGTATTTCGCGACGGAAGAAGTCGCGGTCGTACTGGTTGAGCTGCAAGCTATATGATGTAGTATTGGTGGCATCGTTAAGGGCAGCAATGTAGGCAAACTGGGTTCGCTCTGCAGCACCCTTGTCGTCCGTGGCCAGGAAATCACGGATGACTGATAGGAGAATTGTCGCAGTTGCCAGACGCTGCTGGCCATCCAGCAGCAGGTGCTTGTCCTCCCCAGTCGCCACAAGGACGATACATCCTAGGAAGTACTCCTGATCGTTCATGCTGTCCTCGAGGTATTGGCTGCTAAACAGAATCAGGTCTTCCCAGAAAGTCTGGACAGCCGATAAATCCCAGCTGTAGCTCCGCTGGTAGTCGGAGGCTTCGATCCTTGTGCTCTGCCTGCTTAACAGAGTCCCGATGGTATGCCTCTGTATACTGATTTCTCACCATCGCACCCCCAATGGAGGCCCAGCTACGCCCAGCCGCCAAACCATAATTCCACACCAGGTGGCGATTTCCTGCTATTGGCACCCTCTCACATTCCTGTACTTAGGCCGGACTCTCGAATTGTGGCTGCCCAATGGTCGGCAGGCTTGGGTTCAGACCGGGTTCACATAAGATCTCTTGCGTCATGCTCAAGCACGCCCGGTCAGGCGTGAGCGCTGGGGCCTGAGCGGCCGAGTGGCGGGGGGACAGTCGCCCTTCACGCCGCTAGAGCCGCGCCAAAGAAAGGACCGGGGTCACGTCCCCGGTCCGCTGCGGGTCTGATCGGCTCGTGGAGTGAGCCGACTTGAGGACCCCTGGGCCGCCGGTCTACCTCCTCGCCGGGGCCTGGTGTATGGCCTGCCCGGCGGCGCCGTGGAACGCCTCCATCACGATCTCCGACAGGGTCGGGTGAGCGTGGATCATCATCGCCACGTCCTCGACCGTCGCGCCCATCTTCAGCGCCAGGGCCGGCTCGTGGATGAGGTCCGTCGCCTGCGCGCCCAGGATGTGCACGCCGATGACCTTGCCGTCGCCCTTCCTGGCGATCACCTTGACCATGCCGTCGGGCTCGCCCAGGGCCAGCGCCTTGCCGTTGGCCCCGTACATGAACTTGCCGACGGTGATGTCGATGCCCTGCTCGCGCGCCTCGCGCTCCTTGAGGCCGACCGACGCCGCCTCCGGCCGCGAGAACACGCACGCCGGCACGACCGCGTAGTCCATGTCACGGCCGTGGCCGGTGATGTCGTCCGCGGCGCACAGGCCCTCCGCCGACGCCACCGAGGCGAGGTGGAAGCGCCCGACGACGTCGCCGGTGGCGTAGATGCCCGGCACGCTCGTCCTCATGCGCCCGTCGACCTTGATGCCCCTGGCGTCGTGGGCGACCCCCAGCCCCTCCAGGCCCAGGCCGCCGAAGTCGGGCACGCGGCCCATGGCCACGAGTATCTTCTCGCCCGCGAATTCCACCGGCCCGGCGTCCTTCTTCTCTGCGCACAGAACGAGCATGTCGCCGCGCCGCTTGATCTCCTTGACGTAGATGCCCGTCGTGATCGTGACGTTTATCTTGCGCAGGAGCGGTGCCATGCGCTGCGCGATCTCGTCGTCGACCGGCGGCAGGATGAGCGGCGAGCGCTTGATGATGTCGACCTTGGTGCCAAAGGCGGCGTAGATGCAGGCAAACTCCACGCCCAGGACGCCGCCGCCGATGACGACCATGCTCTGTGGCGGCCGCTCCAGCTCCAGCGCGTCGTCGCTGGAGATGGTCAGCTTGAGGCTCTCAGGCGACACCGGCGGCAGCGCCGGCCCCGAGCCGGTGGCGATGATGATGTTCTTCGTCTCAAGCCTCTCCGCGCCGCCGTCGCGCAGGGCGACCTCGACCACGCCTGGCTTGGGCACGGCCGCGCGGCCGGGGTAGACGTGCACGCCGTTGGCCTTCAGCAGGTACTCCACGCCGCTGGCGAGCTTCTTGACGACCTGGCGCTTGCGCGCCATCACCTGCGCGAAGTCTAGCTCCACGCCGCTCGCCCGGGCGCCGAACTCCGCCCCGCCCAGGACGTTCTGGTACACCTCGGCGCTCCTGACCAGGGCCTTGGTCGGGATGCAGCCGCGGTTCAGGCACGTGCCGCCGATGTCGCGTGACTCGACCAGCGCCACCTTCGCCCCGCGCTGCGCCGCCCTGATGGCCGCCACGTACCCGCCCGGCCCGCCGCCGATGACCACTACGTCAAACACTCGCGCCACCCCCCATTTGCGCCCGTTCGCGCGTTCACGCCACGTGCGCCCGCTTGCGCCATGTGCGCCCGTCTGGCCCGGATTCAGGGCTCCCGCCGCCGGGTGGGCCCGCTGTTCCAGTCGCCGCTCGTGTACTTCGCCAGGAGGCGCGCCGCCTCCCCCGCCTCGCGCAGGGTGAGCTCCTGGGGGTCAAGGTCGACCCCCAGGGCACGCTTGAAACCCCACGTCATCGCCGCCACGACCTCGTCATAGGTGAGCGTGCGCCCGGTAAGCCCTGAAAGCCCCGCCGCCCGCCGCTCCAGGTGCGAGCGCAGCTCCTGGCGCGCCGCGGGGTCGCGCGGCGTCGTCGCCAGCACCGATAGCAGCCGGTCGGCGTCAAAGCGCAATAGTATCGAGCCGTGCTGCAGGATGACCCCGCCCGCCCGCATCTGGGCGCTGCCCACGACCTTCCTGCCCCCGGCCAGAAGCTCGTACCACGACGGGGCGTCAAAGCACGCCCCGCTCAGGGCCGCGCCCGCTGCGCCGCCCTCGTTCGCGCCCCCATCGGCTGCTGCTTCCCCCTCATCATCCGCGTCGTCGTCCGACGGCACGTCCGCGCAGCCCGCCGCGGCCCCCCGCATGGCCAGGGCGGCGGCCGGGCTCGCCGGAAGAGGCCCGCCGCGGCCGGGCGGCTCGTACACCGCGGCATCGACGCCCAGCCGCTTGAGCCCTTCGAGCAGGCCGCGGCTGAGGTGCCGGTACGTCTCGATCACCGACCCCGGCACGAGCGCCTGGGATATGACGATGCTGTACGTGACCTCCTTGTCGTGCAGGACGGCCCGCCCGCCGGTCGGCCGGCGCACCCACTCGATGCCCAGCCGGCGGCAGGCGTCGATGTCCACCTCGCGGTCGAGGTACTGCGACCGCCCGGTGGATACCGCAGCCGGCCGCCACGCGTAGAACCGCAGCGTCGGCAGCGCCTCGCCGCGCCCGTGGCTCAGCATCAGGGCCTCGTCCGTGGCCATGTTCAGGGCCGCCCCACCGGGGCCGCTGTCAAGCAGTCGCCACCTCACGCCCAAAACCCCCCGCGTCGCCTGTTTCGCCGTCAATTGCAGCATTGCGCGGTGCTCAAGTTGCGTCCACGTTTGCCGTGATGCGCATCCCGGTCCCGTACCTCGTGCCCGTGCCCCGGTGCCCGTTGCCGCCGCCCCGCGCTACGCGCCGAGCGCCCGCTCCGCCTCGCGCGCCGCCTCCGCCGCCGTCAGCGGGCGGGGGTAGTTGTAGGGGATGTCGCCCGGCCGTTCGTTGTAGTACGGCCGGTTGCACCCCAGGCAGCCCGGGGTCTGGAATGCCGCGCCGTCGGCCAGGGCGGCGCGCGCGCGCGCCGCTTCGATCCCGAAGTCCATGAGCCGCCCCGCGGGCCGCTCCGCGAAGCGCATCCCTTCGGCGCGCGCCACGCCGGACCGCACCAGGTGCGCCGCCGCCTGCACCCGCCGGTAGGAATCCAGCGCCGGCGGCCGGCGGCCCGCCAGCGGCGTGCCGCCCACGGGCGTGAACGCGAACAGGGCGACGGTGACGCCGGCGTCGTGCCAGCGCTGCACGAAGCCCACCGCCTCCGCCTCCGTCTCGCCCAGGCCGACGATGAGGTGCGTGCTGACGCGGCCCGGAAACTCGCGCGCCGCCCGCCCCAGGCACGCCGCCGCCGGCCCGAGCGGCCGCCCCTTGACCGCCAGGTGCAGGGCGGCGGTCGCCGCGTCGAGAGGCAGCCCGACGCGCTCGGCGCCCCAGGCGAACGGCTGGGTCACGCGACGCGTCCCGGCGGGGACAGTCGATACCGACACCGGAATGCGGCAGCGCCGGGCGATTGCGGCGACGATCGCGGCCGTCGCCGGCCACGCCCCGCGCCCGTGCACGACCTGCACGCAGGCGCGGCGCAGGCGGCCGTCCTGGTGGGCGGCGGCGACGCCCGCCACCAGGGGCTCCAGGTCGCACTCCGGCCACAGCACGCGCGACAGCATGCCGGGGTCGCTTGTAGCCCCGCGCGCCTGCGGGCAGAACTGGCACGCGAACGCGCACCCCTCACCGACCATGATGTATGCGGTGGTGGCGGCATCGTCCGGCCGGGCCCGGCTGAAGCCAAGCGCCGCCGCGGTGCCGGCGGAGATGCGCAGCGTTGCCGGGCGCGAACCAGCGCCCGCGCCAGTACCGGCGCCCGTGCCCGCGCCTATGCCGTCCTCCGCTCGCTTCACGATCGCCGCGTCACCGGCCATAGAGCGCCACGCACCCCCCAGCCCCTCGTCAAGACGCGCCCGGCCGCCCGGGCCCGCGCCACGCGCCCCGCCACTCGCCCTCCCGTGCCCGCGCTACGGCAGGGCGCAGCACTCCTCGCGCCAGCGCACCGGCCGCCCCAGGCGCCGCGCCTCGTCCTGGGCCGCGCGTGCCGGCAGCACGATGCCGTCAAGGCCCGCCCGCACTGCCAGCATGTCCAGCTCGCGGCGGTAGGCACCGGTCGGCCGCATGCAGCCCAGCATCAGCGGCGTCGCAGGGAAGAGGCCCCGCGCCAGCGCAAACAGCCCGGCCACCCGCTCCAGGTGCGGCGGCGCCACACCGGCGTAGCGCGTCCCCGGCGTGGGGATGAGCACCAGGAACACCAGGGCCGGGGCGCCTGCCGCCGCCAGCTGCTCGAGCGCGCGCTCCTCCCCCGACTCGCCTCCGCCCAGGAGTCCCAGGCACAGGTGTGGCACGACGCGCGGCGCGTGCCGGCGCAGGGCGGCGTACGCGCGCTCGTATGCGCCTGCCTCCACCTGCACCCCGTACACCTCGCGCGCCACCGCCGCGTCGCCGACGTAGTCGAACGACACCGTGTCCGCCAGGCCCGCGACCGCCGCCGCGCCCGCCTCGTCGATCAGGCCCACGTGCAGGTTGAGCCTGACCCCCATCCCCTTCAGGCGCCGCAGTTCGTCAGCGTGCCCGGCGAGCGGCACCGCCCCGCGCCCATCGCAGCCCCCGCTGACGAGCACGCTCTTGAGCCGCCCGGCGGCGGCCCGGTGCTTGGCATCATCCAGCGACGACATGCCGCGCAGGTAGTAGCCGCCACAGTGGGCGCAGCTCAGGCCGCACGTCGTCCCGGTGACGCTCACGGGCAGGGTCTGCCGCGGGTTGGCGAACTCTATCGGCCGGCCGGCCGAATGCCCGTCCAGCCGCCCGTCCAGCCGCTCGTCCCCGGCCATCGCCCTCGCCCCCCTCGCGCCTCACTCTGCGCCCATGGCCTGCCGCCGGCAGCGACTGGGCACTATCGCTGCGGAGCCGCACCGCCCCAACGCCGCGGGGCCGCGGCGCGCGCCGATCGAGCGACCGGCGCGCGCCCGCCCCGATTGCTCACCCTCCGCTGGCCCCGCGGGTCGGGCGACCCGCCCTACCCCTTCTTCCAGCGCAGGTTCAGCTGCCGCGCCGCCAGCACCTCGTCCAGCCGCAGCACCGGCGTGTCGTGCGGCGCGGACTTCACGACGTCCGGGTTCTCCTTGGCCTCGCCGGCGATCGTGATCAGCACGTCGGCGAACTCGTCAAGGGTCTCCACGCTCTCCGATTCGGTCGGCTCGATCATCAGGCACTCCTCGACGATGAGCGGGAAGTAGTTGGTCGGCGGGTGCAGGCCGTAATCCAGGATGCGCTTGGCCATGTCCAGCGTCCTGACGCCGTTCTCGTTCTTCTGGCGCCGCCCGCTGAGCACGAACTCGTGCATGCAGTGGCGGTCGTAGGGCAGGTCGAAGTACGGCTGCAGGCGGCGCATCAGGTAGTTGGCGTTCAAGACGGCGTCCTCGCTCACGCGCTTGAGTCCGTCCGGGCCCAAAGACCTGATGAACGCGTACGCCTTGACCACGACGTTGAAGTTGCCGTAAAACGACTTCATGCGGCCGATCGACTGCGGCCGGTCATCTTCGAGGAAGAAGCGCTCGCCGTCGCGGCCGACCGTGGGCACGGGCAAGAACGGCTCCAGGAGCTTCTTGACGCCCACCGGCCCCGCGCCCGGGCCGCCGCCGCCGTGCGGCGTCGAGAACGTCTTGTGCAGGTTGAAGTGCACGACGTCGAAGCCCGCGTCGCCCGGCCGGGTGATGCCCATGATCGCGTTCACGTTCGCCCCGTCGTAGTGCAGGAGGCCGCCCTTGGCGTGCACCATCTCGGCGATGCGGCGCATGTTCTCGTCAAAGAGCCCCAGGGTATTGGGGTTGGTGAGCATCAGCGCCGCCACGCCCTCGTCGAGCACCGCCGCGAGCGCGTCGAGGTCCACCCCGCCGCGCTCGTCGGACTTCACCTCGACCGTCTCCATGCCGCAGGTCACGGCCGAGGCCGGGTTGGTGCCGTGCGCCGAGTCGGGGATGATCACCTTGTTGCGCCGCTCGCCGCGCGACTCGTGGTACTTCTTGATGATCAGCAGGCCGGTCAGCTCGCCGTGCGCCCCCGCCGCCGGCTGCAGCGACACCTTGTCGACGCCGCCGATGGCCGCCAGGAAGCACTGCGTCTGGTACAGGAGCTCCAGCGCCCCCTGCACCGTCTCCTCGGGCTGGTACGGGTGCAGCTCGGTGAAGCCCGCCATGCGCGCCGCGTCCTCGTTTATCTTCGGGCTGTACTTCATCGTGCACGAGCCCAGGGGATACATCCCCAGGTCGACGCCGTAGTTGAGGCGCGACAGGCGCACGAAGTGGCGGATGACGTCGATCTCGCTCACCTCGGGGAGCCTGGGCGCCCGCCCGCGCAGCGCGCCCGCCGGCAAAAGCCTCTCCAGCGGCGCCGCCGGCACGTCAACGGCCGGAAGCGAGTACGCCACCCGCCCCGGTGAACTCAGGTCGAAGATGAGGGGCTCTACCCGCTTCACAACGATCCCTCCAGTCGCGCCACCAGGTGGTCGAGCTCCTCGCGCGTCCGCCTCTCGGTGACGCAGAAGAGCAGGTGGTCCTTGAGGTCGGGGTAGAAACGCCCCACGTCGGGCCCGGCCATGATGCGGTCCTCCAGCAGGCCGGAGATGACGCGCCCAGCCGGCAGCTGCGACCGCACCACGAACTCCTTGAAAAACGGCGCGGAAAAGGCCGGCTTGAACCGCTCCAGCATGGCGACGCGGTCGTGCAGGTAGTGCGCCTTGTGCAGGCACAGCTCGGCCACGTGCTTGATGCCGCGCGGGCCGAGCGTGGTCAGGTAGACCGCCGCCGCCAGCGCGCACAGCGCCTCGTTGGAGCAGATGTTCGAGGTCGCCTTCTCGCGCCGGATGTGCTGCTCGCGCGTCGCCAGGGCGAGCACGAAGCCGCGCTGCCCGTTGGCGTCGAGCGTCTGGCCCGAGATGCGGCCGGGCATGCGGCGCATCAGCTTCTCGGTGCAGGTAAAAAAGCCCAGGTACGGGCCGCCGAAGTTCAGGTGGTTGCCCAGCGACTGGCCCTCGCCCACGGCGAAGTCGGCGCCATACTCCCCCGGCGGCTTGAGCACGCCGAGCGAGATCGGGTCGACGCCGGCCACGAACAGGCCGCCCGCCGCGTGGGCCAGCTTTTCGAGCTCCTCGACCGGCTCAAGGCAGCCGAAGAAGTTCGGGTGCTGCACGATCAGGCACGCCACGTCCGGGCCCAGGAGGGCCTTGGCCCGCTCAACGTCGGTGACGCCGCCCGCGTGCGGCAGCTCGACGACCTCCAGGTCGCGGCCCCACATGTACGTGCGCAGCACCTGGCGCCACTCCGGGTGCACCGTCGCCGCCACCGCCGCCTTCTTGCGCTCGGTGTGCCGGCACGAGATGAGCGCCGCCTCGGCCGCCGCCGTCGCGCCGTCATACATCGACGCGTTGGAGACGTCCATGCCCAGAAGCTCGCACATCAGGCTCTGGTACTCGTACATCGTCTGCAGCGTGCCCTGGCTGACCTCGGGCTGGTACGGGGTGTACGCCGTGTAGAACTCGTTGCGCGACGCCACGTGGTCCACGACCGACGGCAGGAAGTGGTCGTAGGCGCCGCCGCCCAGGTACGACGTGTAGTCGTCCACGGTGCGGTTGCGCGACGCCAGCTCCCGCAGGTGGCGCATGAGCTCCGGGTCAGAGAGCGCCGGGGGCACGTCGAGCCTGCCCTTGAAGCGCACCCCCTCCGGAATGTCCGCGAACAGGTCCTCCATCCTGGAGACGCCGATCGTCTCCAGCATTTTCTTTCGGTCGGCCTCCGTGTGCGGCAGGTACTTCATGGTCAGTGACCGCCACCCTCAGCCACGTACTTGTCGTACTCCTCCGGCTTCATCAGTTGCCTGAGGTCCTCGCGGCTGGCGACGCTGATGACCATCATCCAGCCCTCGCCGTACGGGTCCTTGTTGATCGTCGCCGGCTCGTCGACGAGCCTGGCGTTGACCTCCTTCACCGTGCCGCCCGCCGGGCAGTAGCAGTCAGAGGCCGCCTTGACCGACTCGACGACGGCGAACACGTCCTTCTGCTTGAACGCCTTGCCCACCGCCGGCAGCTCGACGAACACGATGTCGCCGAGGTGCTCCTGGGCGAAGTCACAGATGCCGGCGCGGGCGGTGCCGTCAGGCTGGATGCGGATCCACTCGTGGTCCCTGGTGAACAGGAGATCTTGCGGACAAGCCATGCTATTCCCTCCTAGACAGAGTTATCCTGGTCTTTTCGGGCGCCTCCGGATCCCCGCCGACCCCTGCCTGGCGCTTCCCGCTAGCGCCTCGGGCGGCGGTAGAACGGCGTCGGGACGATGCGCGCCTGCAGGGGCTTGCCGCGCACCTCAACGTCAAACACATTCCCGACCGCGGCCAGGGCCGGCGGCACGTAGGCCAGGCCGATGTTCTTGCCCAGGGTCGGCGAGAACATGCCCGTGGTGACGTAGCCGATCTCGTTGCCCTCGCGCAGGACCCTGAAGTGCGAGCGCGCGATGCCGCGGTCGACCATCTCGAAGCCGGCGAGCTTCTTGGGGAGCCCCTTGCGCGCCTGCTCCAGGAGCGGCTCGCGGCCGATGAAGTCCGGCTTGTCGAGGTCGACGTACTTGCCCAGGCCGGCCTCAAGCGGCGTCGTCTTGTCGTCGAGCTCCTGCCCGTAGAGCGGCATGCACGCCTCAAAGCGCAGGCTGTCGCGCGCGCCGAGCCCAATGGGCTGCAGCCCGTCGGATTCACCTGCGTCCATGATCGCGTCCCACAGCGCCGGCCCGTCCTCGGGCGTGCAGAACACCTCGAAGCCGTCCTCGCCCGTGTAGCCGGTGCGCGAGATGAGGCAGGTGGCGCGGCCGAACTTGACCCCCGGCAGACACCAGTAGTACTTGATCGGCTTGAGGTCGGTCTTCGTCAGCCGCTGCAGGATCTGCAGCGCCAGCGGCCCCTGCAGGGCGAGCTCGGCCGTCGCCGCGGACAGGTCGTAGAGCTTCACGTCGGCGAAGCGCGCCGCCACTTCGCGCATCCACGCCACGTCCTTGACGGTGTTGGAGGCGTTGATGACGATGAGGAACTCCTCGTCGCCGAGGCGGTACACGAGCAGGTCGTCGACGACGCCGCCATTGGGGTATAGCATGTGGGCGTACTGGATCTGGTGCTTTTGCAGCTTGGACGGGTTGTTCGACACCAGCTTCTGCAGGAACGGGAGCGCCCCCTTGCCCTCGACCCGCACCTCGCCCATGTGCGAGACGTCGAACAGGCCCGCCCTCTGCCGCACCGCCTTGTGTTCCTCGAGTATGCCCTTGAACTGCACCGACAGGGCCCAGCCGCCGAAGTCGACGACACGCCCGCCGTACTTGACGTGGCAGTCATATAGCGGCGTCTTCTTAAGCCCCTCCAGCTCCAAGAACCGCACCCCCCAAAAGACCAGAGTTCAAACCGCGATGCCCTCAGAAAACGCCCACAACAACAAAGGACGGGTGGAACACACGGCCCGACCGGCCGCGTGATTCCCCTGTCCTTTAGCCAGAGAGATTCCTCCCGCCTTGCGGAAGTTACCCCTTGGGCGCCCCCCCGGCCCGCGGGGGGCTTCTCCAGAGGTCCGTCAGGACACGGTACTTTTGCCTGAGAGTTTCGGCGGTGGGCCACGGACCACACCCCTTGCTCCTTCGGCGCCCCGGGGGGGACTCTCCCGTCTCCTTCATCCGGCGCTATTCCATTCTTGATGCAACCATCATTCGGACTTCGACGCCCGGTGCCAGAAATCCTCTACCAGCCGCCGTCCGCCAGCAGCCGCCGCAGCTCGGCGCGCGCCGCCTCGCCCACGGGCAGCAGCGGCCGCCTGACGTCGCCGCCGGAGTAGCCGCGCATCTCCAGGGCGGCCTTCAAGCCCGCCACCCCGTACTTGCCCGTCACCGCCCAGTTCAGCGGCAGGATGCGCCGCTGCAGGTCGCGCGCCTCGTCGAGCCTGCCGGCGCAAAACAGCCGGTAGATCGCCGCGCACTCGTCGGGCAGGAGGTTGGCCACGGCCATCGTCCCGCCCACCCCGCCGGCCAGGAGCGTCGCCAGAAGGAAGCCCCCCGAGCCGGCGAAGACGGCAAACCCGGGCGCCGCCGCGGCGATGGTCTCCTGAATCTGGACGATGTTGCCGCCGGAGTCCTTGATGCCGGCGATGTTCGGGTGGCGCGACAGGCGCGCCGCCAGCGCCGCCGAGATGTTGACGCCCGTGTTGCGCGGCATGTTGTACAGGAGCACGGGGACGGGCGCGGCGTCGGCGACGTCGGTGAAGAAGCGCTCCAGGGTCGCGTCGTCGAGCGCGCCCTTGTAGTAGCCCGGCGTCAGCACCAGCGCCGCCTGGGCGCCGGCCTCGGCGCAGCGCCGCGTGAGGCGCACCGTGGCGCGCGTCGATTCGCAGCCGGTGCCGGCGACGATGACCTTCCCCCCCGGGTTGTGGGCGGCGACGAAGCGCACCAGCTCGACCTTCTCGTCCTCATCGAGCAGCACCGCCTCGCCGTTGGAGCCGAGCACGACCAAGCCGTCAAGCGGCGACGCCGCCCACTTCTCAAGGTTTTCGGCCAGGGCCGGGTACGCGATGGCCTCGCCCGCAAACGGGGTCGGGATAGGGGCGAATATGCCAGAAAACCCGGGCACGGTTCAGACCTCCTCGCCGGGCCCCGCCGCCGGCCGCGTCCCCCACTCGCAGGCCCGCTCGCAGGGGCAGTCGCGCTTTGTCGCCTGGGGCACCGGCTCGCCCTTGACGTCGAGGACGATGTCCAGGGCGCGCTCGACGGCGGCCGCGTCGCCCTCGATGGCCAGCGTCACCGCGCCCTCGCTGCCGCCCACGCCGCCCGAGGCGACGTGAACGACGCGCACGCCGGCCAGGATGCCGAGCGCGGTGATCTCCGTGACCACGCGCGCCCCGCTGACGACCATCATGCCGACCTTCAAGCCCAGGCTGCGCTCCTGGCGCTGGATGCCCAGCGCCTCGGCGGCGGCGCGCACAGACGGCACCAGCTTCTCCAGGCCGATAGGGACGACGAGGTTCGCCCCGCGGGCGGCCAGCGGCCCGATGGCCTCGCCGATCGTGCCGCCCTTGAGGTTCGCCAAGAGCACGCCGACCAGCCCGTCGCGGTCGAGGGCGTTGGCGCCCTTGATGAACGCGTCGCGGGGGCCGAAGCGCGCCAGCGCCTCGCGCCACGGCACCGCCGCCCGCTCGCCGCGCTCCAGCACCACGGGCTCCAGCCGGCGGTCGGGGGGCGACTGGCACGCCACGCCGTCTGTCACCAGCCCCGCCGCGAACAGCGTTCGATCGGCGAACGTCTCGCCGGTGAGCTCCTCAACCACGTACGAGTTGGTCACGCCGTTGGCGACGATGATCGTCCCCTCGCGGCGCGCCAGGGCCACGATGTCGAGCTGGCAGGTGCCGCGGGCGATGAGACGCTTGGACTCGGCCGGCGTGAGGGTGACCACTGCGCGCATGTGACTCCTCCTCCCCCGGCCCCGCGGGCCGGGCAACGCTGCACGAAGGTTCTTTCTCCGGCTCGCCGGGCCACTCCTGCCGCCTTCTGGGCGCCCATTTCATGCGTCTGCGCGCTTGGGCGGCCGAGGGCGCACGCCGCGGTGGCGGCGGTCGCCGCCACGCGCGATGGCCAGCGCCCCGCTGGCGATGGACACCCGCGCCGCCATCGCGACCAGCTCGTTGCTCGCGCCGCGAGCCTTCCCCCACGCCAGCGACTCCCCGCGCAGAGGGTAACGCAGGCCGGTCGTCTCGATGCCAGCCACAACCGGGCTCAGGGGCAACAGGGATATCACTTCCCCCGGCCGGCCAGAAAACTCCGCCGTGCAGCGCCCCGGTGCGGCCAGCACGAGCACCGACTGCGTGCCGTCAGCGACCTCGACCTCCCATCCCGCCGCCGCCAGCGGCGGCAGCAAGAGGAGGTTCTGCAGCGCGTGGTCGAAGCGGCCGGCAAGCGGCGCCACCAGCAGCAGGCGCCCAGGCGCCGGGCCTTCCCCCGTGATCAGTCGCAGCGCCAGCTCAACGTCCGTCTCATCCTTCTGGCGCGGTGCCCAGACGACGGCCGCCCCGGCGGCGGCGCAGCGCTCGAGGAGCGCGGGCGGCGCTGAGTCCATGTCGCCGACTACAACCTCCGGCACAAGGCCCAGCCGCGCCGCGTTCACGATGCCGCCGTCGGCGCAAACGACACGCGCGTCGCCGCTTGCCCCGTCGCGCCAGGCGGCGACCCTCTTCCCCAGGCGCGACCCGGACCGGACCGGGCCGGCAGCAAGGAGAAGGTAGGACTCCGCTTGGATCGCCCCCCTACCTAGGCACGCGCCCTGCGTTTGCCGGCATCGTGCCCGGCCCGCCCGAGTCCCGGGATGCGCCACCACACCAGCCCAACCACGATCAGGCTGATGACGAGCTCCGGGCCCAGGTAGGTGGCGTTGTAGATCGCCGAGTACAGCCACGGGCTCATGCCTTCGGGGGCGTATGACGCAAAAAACACCACGCCCGACAGGAGGTGGCTGAGGAACCGCCCGGCAAGGCCCGCGGTCGTTCCCAGGAGCGGCCAGCGCGGCAGGAACCCGGCCAGCCCCAGGCAGCCGAAGGCGATCGGGTAGTCGAGCATGAACTGCACCGGGTGATAGAAGTACGGCTCCAGGAGGTAGTCCACGAGGCCGAAGAGGACGCCGGCGCCCAGCCCCGCCTTCGGCCCCCAGCGCACGGCGATGATCAGGAGCGGCACCATGCTGCCGGATGTGACCTTGCCCCCCTGCGGCAGCTTCCAGAGGGTGACCATGTGCAGCACCACGGCCAAGGCGATGGCCACCGCCGACTCGACCAGCATTCGCAGGTCGGTCCCGTTCTTCGTCTTGTCCCCCTTCTCGACCGGATCCGTTTTCCTCACGTGGCACCCCTCCCCGGCCCCGGCGGAAAAGGCCACGGCCGCAGCCCCGTAGGGCTTGCGGCCGCAAGTTGCGCTCGGCTGCCACTTCCCTACGCTGGCATTACCCAGATCAGGTGTGCGGGGTCGCGGGACCACGTCCCGCCTCTCAGCCATGGCGGCTCCCCCAGGGACGCTTTCAGTTTTCCACGTCCCATTGTATACCTGTTTCCGGCCGGTGTAAAGGAGGTGAGAGGCGGGGGCGCGAGGGCCCTGCCGCCACCGCCCTACTCCCCCTCGCCCTCCGCCGTGGGCCGGCGCACGGGGCCGAACGTCTCCTCGTACTTCGCCAGGTTGCGCTGCAGGGTATCCAGGATGCGGCGCACGAACTGCGGGCTGACCACGACGCGCGCCGTCACCAGCGCCCGCGGGGTGTCGCCCCCCGCCGGCAGCACCTGGGCGAAGTCCAGGGTGAAGTCGAAAGGCGAATGCGTGACCACCATGAAGTTGGCCGGCCGCGCCGCCACGTCCGCCGGGACCTCGAGCCGCAGCCGCTCGCCGCCGCGGTCCTCGCCGTTGCCGCGCACGATTCCCCACCTCCTACTGTCGCTTCCGCAGCTTCCGCAGCCTCCGCAGCCTCCGCCGCTTCCGCGCCCTTCCCCCCTCGCACTTCTCCGGCGACCCGCCATGTCCTGCCAGGACGGGGCATTTCGCTTCCCATATAAAGGGATGCCGCGCCCCAGGGCGAATATACCGGAGGGGATTCCCGCAGAGAGAGGGGTTCCAGCCAGAGGGGGGGATTGACGCAATGAGCGCGACACGGCGCATCGCGGCCGCGGCCGTGGCCGCCACGGTGGTCATCCTGGCCCTGCTCGCCGTGGGCGGGTGCACCGCCGGCGGGCCGGAGGCGGCGGCCAGGCAGATCCTGGACCTTGAGCGCGAGGGGCGGTTCGAGGAGTCCTACGCCCTTCTGCACCCCGACTTGCAGGCGCAGGTAACGGTCGCCGAGTACGTCGCCGCCAAGCGCGCCTCGTTCGGGCCGCTGGTCATCGCCAACCGCGAGGTGGGCAAGGCGCGCATTATAGAGCGCTGGACGTTCGAGGCGCAGCAGATGACGGCCGAGTACACCGACGTGGCCGAGGTCCCGTTCGTTGTCTGGCTGCGCGCGCCCGACGGCAGCGAGAAGGCCTTCGACCAGACGCTGCACCTGGCGCGCGCCGCCGACGGCACGTGGCGCTTCTTCTGGCTGCCGTAGCGCGGGCCGGGGCCGCACGATCCTACCGCGCCGCGCCGAGGGTGAACTCCCAGGCGCAGAAGCAGCCGGGGAGCAGGGGCCCCGGTGGGCACGCCAGGCATCGCGTCGCGATGCGCGGATCGACGGCCCGGGCGAACTCGGCGTACTCGACCTCGCCCACCGGCCGGCACGGGAAGTCCGGCAGGCCCTTGCGGCGGCGCGCCTCCTGCACGCGGCAGGCGCTCATGCGGAACACCAGGCGGCCCGGCCCCTCGCGCACGGCCTCCTGCTCGTTGATCAGCGCGTACAGCCGGTAGCCCAGGGCGACCTCCAGCAGGTCGAGCCCGCCGCCCGGCTCGCGGCCCAGGAACGACAGTATGCGCCGCGCCTCCAGCGGCGCGAACCCTTGCCACGCCTCGGCGTCGCGGGCCATCGCCTCGTCGATCCCGTGCGCGCGTTCGACCGCCTGGAACCACAGGCCGTCGTGGGCCAGCCAGCGCTTGGCGGCGTCGGAGACGAACTCCAGGAGCCTCTCCCGCGGCAGGTTCCTGATCAGGTCACCGGGCACATCATCACCCCCAGCCCGGGATACTTCGCCCGGCCCACAAGATACTTCGCCCCGGCCCTGCCACCTCCTTCCTCGGCGGCCAGATCGCGCCGCCGGGCCGCCCGCCGGCCCCAGCGTGGAACATAACCACCCAGAAAGCGTCATACTAGCTTGGAAGGTATAGCGGGGCGGCGCGTCAAATTACCGTTACGCGGGAGGGCGGCACCGGGCCGCCTGGCGCTAGATGTGGCCGGTCGTGCCGCAACGCAGAGGAGGCATGGGCAAGGTGAGGTGGAAGGGATACTTGCTGGTGACGGTGCTCCTCGTTTCAATTGCGTTGGCGGCCTTCGGGACGGGGTGCGGCGGCAAGCAGACGCCGAAGCCGGGCTCAACCGGCGCGGGCGAGACCACCGCCCCGGGCAACGCGGACGCGACGCCGGTGGGCTCTGAGGTGGCCGTGGTGCGCGGCGAGTACGGCGACCTGCCGGCGGACGTCCGGGCGTGGGTTGACGCCGCGGTCAGCATCCCCGCGGGACAGGTACGCACCTTCGGCGACCGTACCTACATCCTGCTGACCATGGGGCGCAAGCTCACCGGCGGCTATGTCGCTGAGATCGTGAGCGTGACCCGGCGCGAGGGCTCGCTGGAGACGCTGGTGCGGCTGACCGAGCCCAAGGAGGGCGAGATGACCACCCAGGTCGAGAACTTCCCCTACGACCTGGTGGCCGTCGCGGCGACCGCGCTGGCGGTCGAGTTCACGGTCGAGGGCGACCCTGAACACTACATCATGCGCGTGATCAACACCGACGGCATGCAGCCGGTGGTCGCCGAGACCGAGTGGATCAAGATATTCGCGCCCGCGCCGGGGGCCGAGGTCGCCGGTACCTTCGTCCTGAGCGGCGTGGCCAGCACCTTCGAGGGCACGGTCAACTTCCGCGTTCTCGGTCCCACGGGCAAGAAGCTCAGCGAGTCCTACGCGACCGCGTGCATGGGCGACTGGGGCTACTTCCAGGTCAACGTCCCGGTCCCGCGCGAGGCGACCACGGGCGGCGGTCAGCTGACGCTGGAGGTGTTCACCTACAGCGCCAAGGACGGGTCAGAGCAGGATAAGATGACCATCCCGCTCACCGTCGTAGGCGGGTCGTGAGGCCGGGCGAGCCACTTCAAGTGTTATGACCGGCGGGTCCGCCTTGGGGCGGCCCCGCTCGCTTCTCAGGGATCGTCTCACGGTCACCGCTTCACGATGCGGCAGCGGCAGTCGTAGTAGGCGGCGCCCTGGCCGACGTCGGTTTCGAGGTCAGGCGTCAGGACGTTGACGCAGCGCCCGCCGGCGAGGTCGCCGCCCGAGTAGATCAGCGCCACGTCGTCGCGCATCGCCGGCCTTACCCGGACCACGGCACGCATGGACCCGCGGGGTGACTCGACCGTCACCTCGTCGCCGTCAGCCACGCCAGCGGCGGCCGCCGCGCGCGGCGCGACCTCCACCGCGGCCGGCGCCCCCCCGGTCACGCGGTCGTAGAACTGCGAGTGCAGCGTATCGCGGTGCTGGGGCGTGATCAGGATGAGCGGGTACTCAGCCTTCAGCGGGCCGGAGTCGGCCGCCTCACCGAGCTGCGCGTCCAGGCCGTCCAGGAACTCGAACCGCCCGCTGGGGGTCAGGAACTCGCCGTCTTCCCAGGGCACGCGGGGCGCCCAGGGATGGCGGAACGAGCGGCCGCGCGCCGATTCGGCGGTGATGCGCACCGCCTTGAGCGGCGCCAGGACCAGAGACGCCCACTCGGCCGGGCTGCGCCCGAATTCATCCCCAAAGCCCAGCCGGCGCGCCAGCTCAGCCCACAGGCGCACATCGCTCATCACCCCGTCCGGCGGCTCGACGGCCCGCTCGCCGTAGGTGATGTAATTGTGCCACGAGCAGGCGAGGATGTCCTCTTCCTCCAGAAACGACGCGCACGGCAGGACGACGTCGGCCGCGGCCGCGCTGTCACTGAGGACGAGGTCGACGGCGACGACGAAGCCCACTGACTGCATGGCTTGCCGCGTCAGGCTGGCGTTGGGGAGCTGGGCGGCGAAGTTGGATCGCGTCATGAACAGCACGGTTATCGGCGGGTCGCGGGCCTCCAGGACCCCCCGCGCCCAGGTCGGCCGCGCGATGGTGCGCGCCGGCGCGGCATGGGCGCCATCAACCGCCCCCAGGTCGCCAAGCGACGATGTCACGAAGTTCGAGCCGTAGTTGGCGCCCCCGCCCGGCACGCCCAGGTTGCCGGTCAGGGCGGCCAGCGCGTCGACGGCACGCATGGCCTGACCGCCGTTCTTGTAGCGCTGCGGCCCGTAGCCGAGCATGATGCAGCCCGGCGCCGCCCACGCGTAGGCGCGCGCCAGGTCGACGATGTCCGCCGCCGCCACGCCGCAGGTGGCCTGCGCCCGCGCCGGCGGCCACGCCTCCGCCAGCCGCGCGTAGGCGTCAAAGCCGGCCGCGGACGCGGCGACGAAGTCGGCGTCAAGGAGCCCGTCGCGGATGATCACGTGCGCCATGGCCAGCGCCAGCTCGGCGTCGGTGCCGGGACGCGGCTTGATGTGGGCGTCCGACCAGCGCGCGGTGGCCGTGGGCAGCGGGTCGATGCACACGATGCGCGCGCCGCGCTGGCGCGCCTGGCTGAGGAAGGGCATGGCGTGAACATTCGTGTACACGGGGTTGCGGCCCCAGATGATGACCATGCGGGCGTTGGCGCAGTCGGTCGGGTCGTGGATGCGGTTGGCGCCGAAGTCGCGCGCCTGCGCGGCGAGCCCGGCTGAAAAGCACAGGTCGCCGACGGCGGCGGTCACGGCGCCGAAGCGGCTGAAGAAGCGGCGGTCGAGGGCCTTGAGCGCCCCGCCGGAGCCGAAGTAGTGGCTGAAGAAGACGCTCGCCGCGCCATGGCGTTCGCGCGCCTCCAGGAGCCGCTCCGCCACCAGGTCGAGCGCCTCGTCCCAGCCGGCGGGCACGAGTGCGCCCTGCTTGCCGCCGCGCCTGATCAGCGGTCGCCGCAGGCGCGCCGGGTCGCAGGCGCGCTCGAGCTGCATCTGCGCCTTGGCACAACAAAAGCCGCGCGTTATCTCGTGGTCCGGGTCGCCCCGCACCGCCACCGCGCGGCCATCAACCACCTCGACAAGAAGCGTACACGTGTCCCAGCAATCAAGTGGGCAGGCCGTGCGCACCAGGCGCGCGCCGCGCGCAGCCACAGTGTCCTCCTCCTTTGCCGGGCAAGGGCCGCGCAGGGACCGCTCAGTGGCCCGCCGCCGCCACCGCCGAAGTCGACGCCGCGGCGACCGGCGGCGGCGCCAGGCGCTCCACGACGGCCGGGCGGCCATCGGCAACCTCGATGACCCGCGCCGCGCAGGCGATCGCCAGGTGCTCGAGGTCCTCGGTGCTCAGATACGTGGCTGCCGCCGTGTCGTACACGAGGTTGGCGGCGGGCGGGAACTCCTCCGACCCGCGCCAGACCACGATTCCTACCTCGACGCGGGGCAGGGCCGGCAAGACCACCCCGGCGTTCCCGGCCGAGAACGGCCGACCGCCCAGCTCGCGCCCCGCCGTCAGGACCTCGGCCGGCTGGGCCCCGAAGCGCCGGGCCAGGGGGACCACCGCCCGCGCGCGGAAGTGCGAGTAGTGGAAGGTGCCGCCGGGCAACTCGTGGAAGGCCGCCCACCGGCCGCGTGGCGGCAACCCGCTGGCCAGGGTGAGGTAATGCAGCAATAGTATCTGGTGCACGATGGGCGGCTCCTCGCCGCCGTCCGCGGCATCGGCGCGGGCGACCTCCCCAGCGGGGAAGGACACGCTGTAATGCCGCCCCAGCATCGGTACGACGAAGCGCCCGGCCGGGGCGTCAAACGCCGCCCCGCTGCGATGAGCCGCGTCAGCGGGGTCGCGCGCGGCAAAGCCGCGTCTGGCGGCCTCACGAGCGCCCTCGTACCACGCCGGCGTCCTCTCCGCCACTCCGGATCACCTCCCGCCGCGCGTGTAATCCACGCGCCCGGGCTTGGCCCCCCCAAAAAACGACCCCCACCTTGCCCCGTATCAAGTATATTTCGGCAATTGTAGCGTCATTCCTGCTTACTACGTCGCCTGAAGACCTATTCAGGCCGGGTATTTGGCCCCCTCACCCCCATTATCCCAAAAGGAACGCCGCACGGCACCGGACGCCGTGCGGCTCACGCGCACAACGCCCACCCCGCGGCGGCGGGCGGCCCGTGACCAGCCCCTCAGCGCTTGAACATCTCCACCAGGGACAGGAGCGCCGGGCCGAGGACGACGATGAACACGGTCGGGAAGATGAAGATGATGAGGGGAAACAGCATCTTGATCGGCGTCTTCATCGCCTTCTCCTCGGCGCGCTGCTTGCGGCGCTGCCGCAGCTGCTCCGACTGCACGCGCAGCACCTTGGTGATGCTCACGCCCAGCTCCTCGGCCTGGATCACCGCCGCCGCGAAGCTCTGCACCTCGGGGAGGCCGGAGCGGGCGGACAGGCTGCGCAGCGCCTCCGGGCGCGGCTTGCCGAGCTTGACCTCCTTCAGGTACTCGCGGAACTCCTCGCCGATGGGCGGCGGGAACTTCTCGGCCACCTTCTGCACGGCGCCGTCGAAACCCAGGCCGGCCTCAACCGACACGCACAGAAGGTCCATCACATCGGGCAGGGCGCGCTGGTAGCTCTTGCGCCGCCGCCCGATGGCGCGCGACAGCCAGACCTCGGGCAGGGAGTAGGCCAGGAGCGTGGCGATGATGGCGATGACCGTCAGCTGCCCCGCCCGGTCCGACGCGGCGGCGAGCCCAATGACGACCAGGAACCCAACCAATGTCGCGCCGGCGACGAGGGTCTTGGTGGCGATGAAGCGCGCCGCGTCGGTGTGCAGCCCGGCGTGCGCCAGCCGCTCCCTGGCCCGCCGCTGCAGGCCGCGCGGCGTGACCCGCGTCAGCGCCCGGAAGAGCGCGTTCAGGGTCGGGCGCAGGACCCGGCGCAGAAACGGCAGGGCCAGCTCGTCCTCCAGCTCCGGGCCAGCGGCGCGCTTCTCACGCACCGTTCGGGCGCGCTGCCGCAGCCCATCGCCGGCGCGTGGCGCCAGGGCCAGCCAGGCGAGACCGGCGGCGCCGATGAAGAACAGGAGAGCGCTCGTCACGTCGTCACACCTCGCCTTCAGACCTCGACCTTGATGACGCGCGATATGAAGAACACGCCCACCAGCTCCATGAACACGGCCAACCCGACCATCGCCCAGCCCGCCGGGGTGGTGACCAGCGGCCCGATGTACTCCGGGCTCATCAGGTACAGGAGGCACCCCAGCGCCGCGGGCAGGAACGCGATGATCCACCCCGAGATGCGGCCCTGCGCGGTCAGGGTGCGGATCTCGCCCTGGATGCGGACGCGCTCCCGGATGGTCCACGTGATGCGGTCCAGCACCTCGGCCAGGTTGCCGCCCACCTGGCGCTGAATGAGGATGGCCGTGACCACGAGGTCGAGGTCGGGGCTGTTGATGCGATGGACCAGGTTCTTCATGGCATCCTCGATGGGTATGTTGACCCGGACCTCGCGCACCACGCGGTCGAAGTCGCGGCCGATCGGCGGCGGGAGCTCGCGGCCGACCACGTCCATCGCCTGCAGGACGGAGTACCCCGACCGCAGGCAGTTGGCCATGATCAGCAGGGCGTCGGGAAGCTGGCCGCCGAACGCCCGCACCCGCGCCTCACAGCGGCGGCCGACGTACAGGAACGGGACCGCGACCCCGGCGCAAAAGAGCCCCAGCGCCGCCAGCGGCCCCAGGCTCCACAGGGCCACGATCCCCAGTATCACCCCGGCCGACACGGAGAAGGCCAGGAACTCGCCGACGCGCAGCCGCAGGTCGGCCCGGCGCAGGCGGAGGGCTAGGCCGCCGCCGAAGCGCCGCGTTTCGAGGCGGCGGTCGAGCGCGCGCAGGAAGCCCATGGCGCGGCGCTTCTCACCGGCGCCCGCCCGGCCTTTCGCCTGGGTCCACGAGAACCGCGGCCACGCGAGGCGCATCCGCCCGCCTGTAGCGCCGCCCGCGCCAGCGCCGCCCGCGCCAGCGGCCGCCTCACCCGCGTCCGCCGCGCCTTCACCCGCCGCCGCGAGCGCCGCCCCCTCCCCCCCGCGACGCCTGCGCCGGCGGACGAAATCGTCAAGCCGCCGGTCGAGCGCGCGCCGCGCCCCGTCCTCCCCGAAGAGGCAGGCGGCAATCAGCGCCGTCGCCAGGAACACGATGATCAACGCCAACATGCTCACCGGACCACCCCCCGCGCCGCGCTTGTCGCCGCGCCGTCACTCGAACATGGCCGCCGGCAGGTCGACCCCCGCCGCCTGCAGGCGCTCGGTGAAACCGGGACGGATGCCCGTCGCCGCGAAGTCGCCGATGACCCGGCCTTCCGGCGTCAGGCCCTCGACGCGGAAGACGAATATGTTCTGGAGCAGGATCACGTCGCTCTCCATGCCGCCGACCTCAGTGATGTACGTGATGCGCCGGCTGCCGTCGCGCAGGCGCGCCTGGTGGATGATCAGGTCGAGCGCCGACGCGATCTGCTCGCGTATCGCCTTGATCGGCAGGTCGATGCCGGCCATGAGCACCATCGTCTCCAGCCGCGACAGCAGGTCGCGCGGGCTGTTGGCGTGCGCCGTGCTCAGGGAGCCGTCGTGCCCGGTGTTCATCGCCTGCAGCATGTCCAGCGCCTCGCCCGAACGCACCTCGCCGACCACGATGCGGTCGGGCCGCATGCGCAGCGAGTTGCGGACGAGCTGCCTGACGGCTATCTCGCCCCGCCCCTCGATGTTGGCCGGCCGGGTCTCCAGTGACACCACGTGCTCCTGGTGCAGCTGCAGCTCGGCCGCGTCCTCGATGGTCACGATGCGCTCGACCTCGGGTATGAACGAGCTCAGCACGTTGAGCGTCGTCGTCTTGCCGCTGCCGGTGCCGCCGGAGACGATGAGGTTCAGGCGGGCGCGCACGCACGCGTCCAGGAACGCGGCCATCTTGTCGTTCAACGTGCCCAGGCGCATGAGGTCGGAGACCTGCAGGGCGTCGCGGGCGAACTTGCGTATCGTCACCGCCGGCCCGCGCACCGACAATGGCGGGATGATGGCGTTGACGCGCGAGCCGTCCGGCAGCCGGGCGTCCACCATCGGGTTGGCCTCGTCGATGCGCCGCCCGAGCGGCGTGACGATCTTGTCGATCAGCCGGCGCACCTCGCCCTCATCGCGGAACGCCACCGGCGCCACCTCAAGCTTGCCGTGCCGCTCGACGTAGACCTGGCTGGGGTTGTTGACCATGATCTCGGTGACCTCGGGGTCGTCGAGCAGCCCCTGGATCGGGCCGTAACCCAGGATCTCGGCCAGAAGCGCCGTCTCGACCTCGTCGCGCTCCAGCGGCGTCAGCGACTCCTCGGCCGCCAGAAGCTCGGCGATCTTTTTGCGGACCTCCTCGCGCTCGCGCCGGGTCAGGGCCCCGGTGTTGGCCAGGAGCCGGGCATCGACCTGGCCGATGAGCTGCTCCTGGATGCGGTTTTTCACCTGCCGGTGCGGGTCCGCCTGGCCGGGCCGCGGCGGAGCCTCCCGCAGCTTCAGCGGCGCCTGCAGTCGTGGGCGCGGCGCGGCGCGGACCGGCGCCCGCCCCTCGTCCTCGACCGGCGAGCCCGCGGGCTGGACCGGCAACTCCCGGACCGGCGCCGCGCCGGCGGTGGACGCATGACCCGCGCCGCCGGCCCCAGACGCGCCACTTTCCGGCCCGCCAGCCCGTTGCGCCCGCAAGCGATCATAGAGCGTGGCCAACCCCAATCACCTCCCGCGCCGGGGCAACGCCCCAGGCTGAGTCTTCTGACGCCGCCCCTTCGCGGCCTGACCGGCGCCGCCCGCCGCGGCCGCCCCCGCCGCCGCCGCCCTCGCCCCGGCCGCCCCCGCCGCCGGCGCGCCGGCGGCGCCGGTCTCCGCCAGGAGCCGCGCCGCCATCTGCAGCACCGCCCGCGCCGCCGGCGAGTCGCGCCGGCTGAGGACGAACGGCTTGCCGTAGTTCGCCGCCCAGGCCACGTTCTTGGGGTCGGCGGGGAGCGTCGCCCACACCGGGCAATCAAGGCCCTGGCTGATATCGGCCATCGTCAAGCCGGGCATGGCGCCGTACTCGTTCACGACCAGCCGCAGCTTGGATCGCGGGTACTCCAGCCGGTCGAGAAGGATGTCCAGCCCCTTGCCCGCCTTCTGCAGGGCGGGCAGGTCCACGCCGGTGAGCATCAGGATGACGTCGGCCCGGTCCAGGGCGGCCAGCGTCGCCTCGCGGAAGCTTGAGGATGTGTCGACCACGGTGAGCGGGTAGCGCTCGGCCAGCGCTGAGAGCACCTCGGCCGCGTAGTTGCGATCCGCGTGCCGTTTCCCCTCGCCCTCGACCTCCGCCGCCAGCTCCGGCGCCGGCGGGGCCGCCAGCAGAAACACGTCGGCCGGGCCCGGGGCGGCGGCCACGGCCTTGTCCAGCATGGCGCCGCTGACGCGTTCGTCGCCGCGGCACAGGTTCAGGATGCTTGAGGCCGGCTTGACGCCCAGAAGCGCCGCCTGATCCCCGAACTCGAGGTCAAAGTCAGCCAGCGCCACCGGCTTCCCGGAGGCGCCGGCCAGGCCGACCGCCAGGTTGGCGGCGAGGGTCGTCTTGCCCACCCCGCCCTTGGTACCGAACACAGCGATGACCGTGCCCCGGTGCGCGGCGGCCACCGGGAGTGAACCGGCGCGGCAGCCGACCTCGTACGCGCGGTGTATGGCGGCCACCAGCTCGCGACTGGAGAACGGCTTGACCAGGTAGTCGCGGGCGCCCGCCTGCATGGCGCGGCGGAGGTACTCCTGGTCGCCCTCCACCGAGAGCATCACCACGTTGCAGGGCGCCACCTTCAGGATGTCGGTGGTGGCGGTGATGCCGTCCTTGCGCGGCAGGTTGATGTCCATCAGCACGACGTCCGGCTTCAACCGCAGCGCGCCCTCGACCCCCTGCTCACCGTCGGCGGCGTCCCCGACCAGCTCGAGGTCGGGCTCGAACTGCAGCATGCGTTTCAGGCTCTCGCGCATGTGGGGCGAGTCCTCAACTACAAAGACGGTGATCCTCCCCGCCGGGGAGGGCTCGTGTCCTCCGGGCTCCCTGGCGGCCATGTCACCCACCCCTATCGCCGGTCGGCGACCGGCTCTACGATAAGTACCAGCTCACGCTCGCCCGCCATGAACTCCGGCGAGACCGACCCCGGCGGCAGCACGAGGAGCTCCCCGCCGCGCGGCCCCGCCGTCAGGTCCTCGGCACGCACCAGGCCGGTGATGATCACAACCTCGTTCATATCCACGCGCACCGTGCCCCAACCCTCGCGCACCCGTGCGTCCGCCTCGGCGCCCGCCGCCGCGCCCGCCCCGGCGCCCGCCGCCGCGCCCAGAGCCAGGATGCGCAGTGACGACTGCATCTGGAAGTCGATGAACGGCAGGTCGTACGCCTCGGGCACCATGTCCAGCACCAGCCCGTACTCCTGCCACACGACCACCTGCTGCCCGGCGGGGCCGGCCCTGATCACGTACTCCCCGGTGAGCGCGTACCGCGCCGACTCGCGATTCATCGTGATCAGGTCGGCGCGGTCGATGACCGCCGCCCGGCCCTCGGCGACCAGCGCGTCGAGGCTCCCCAGCGCCCCGCGCCCAAGCTCGTGGAACTGGACGCCGGGCAGGATGCCGGGCGTCAGGCGGTAAAGGCTTTGACGGTCGACCTCGGCCACGACCACCATAATGCGCACCTGGGCCTTGAACTCGAAGTCGGCCAGGCTCTCAGCGTCGCCCCTGAACATGGCCGAGGTCACCTGGACCACGCCGCAGTCCTCCTCCGGGGTGGCGGGGCGCAGGGCCAGCCTGAGCTCGCCGCGCTCGTCCGCCAGGGCGACCACCGCCGCCTCCTCGGGCGTCACCGCCAGCGTAACGCTGGTGTACGCCCGCATGTCGGTCTGCGCCCCCTCGCCCGCCGTGGTTCGCTGCGCCACCGCCAGGATGGGGATGTCCTCCAGCAGCAGCAAGGTCTTGTCATCCCCCGCTACCTCGGGCTTGAAGGTGCCCAGGACGTCAACGCGGTCGCCCGGCTGCAAGAACCCGGCGACGCCGCGCACCTCGTCCACGGCGACGGTGATCGCCCGCTTGCCCTCAGGCACTGCAAACGCCAGGGTGGGCCCGCCGCCCGGCGCCGCCAGCCTGCTCCCCAGCAGCACCTCGCCCGCGGCGATGGGCACTGTCGTCACGCGGCCGACGGCGTCCTTCTTGTCCGAGAGGGCCAGCGTCCCAAAGAGGTCCCGCGGCACCTGCCGCAGCACCACCATGTCCAGCTCCACCAGCGTCCGGGCCGGGATCGGCCGCGTCGCCACCACGGCGGGGACCAGGTCGACCTCCGGCGCCTTTTCGGTCCCGGCGCGCGGGCCGAACCGGTACACCAGCGCCGTGGCGATCAGCGCTATGAACAACGGCAGCAACACCATGCGCACCAGCTTTAACCGCAGCACCCCACTACCCCCCCGAAGACCACGCTTTCGAGCCCCTCAGTCACCTTGGCCCCCGGCGGCACCGCCTCACTGGACAAGGTCGACCCCGCGCAACGAGCACGGCGGCGCCTCCCCGATATCGCCGATGTCCTCGCCGTCCCGCACCACGTCCACGAACCGCCCCACCACCTGGGCGTTCCCATCCTCCCCTGTGCTCACATCCTCCAGGAAGAAGGCCGCGAACCCGACGATCCCCACCTCGCTGCGCCCGCTCACGTCAAAGTCGTCCACCAGGGGCACCAGGAGCAGCCGCGGCGAGTCATTGCTGAACGTCTCGTACGTCGCGTCGGGGTCGGCGGCGATGCGTTCCGCGATCCCGTCCTCGGTCGGCCCGCTCATGTTGCCGGTTTCCGTGAGCACAGTGTCGCCGACGGCCAGCACATCATCATAGCCGTATGACAGGTTCTCACGGTATACCCGCGCGCCCCGGCCGCCCAGGGCCAGGGCGTGGAAGTTGCCCTGCTCGGGGGGCGTGGACCCACCGGGGCAGAGCTTGATGAGGTAGGTCTCGCCGGGCACGAACTCGGCCGCCTCGATGCCCAGCGGCGTGGCACCGGAGAGGCCGGTGACCGCGCCCACACGGGCCACGGACTCCACCTCGACCGCGCCGGCCGCCATCCCCAGCACGCGCGCGAACGTCAGGTCGACGGCGCCGCCGGCCCGCACGCGCAGGAGGTCACTCTCCCCCTCCACCGAGACCTCGACCTGCCCCGGCGCGACCCCGTTCGCGGCCAGGATGGCCAGCGCCGTCGCCCGGGCGCCGGCGGGGTCGTCGGGCAGAAGCTGGGCGCCGCCCAACGCCGCGGCGTCAGCGGCGTTCCTGAGCTGGAACCTCTCCACGAAGAGCCGCCCCACGTCAATGCTGATGGCGGCAAAGCCGATGAAGGCGGTGATGCCCAGCCCGAGCACGACCGCCAGCGCGCCCCGCTCCTGCCGCCACCCCTGCCGCCACCACCAGGCCCACCGTGACATCGCCGCACCCCCCTACTCGACGCGCATGGACAGGGTGGCACTCAAGGGCACCTCGCCGCCCACCAGCTGAGAGATCAGCGGCGCCACCACCAGGTACGAGTAGTTCACGGTCACCGTCAGCATCGTGCCGCGGTCGCGCTCGCCGGCGGGGCTGACGTCCACCGCCAGCCGCCCCTGGTCCAGCGTCGACGCCGCACTGCACACGCAATCCACGATCATCGCATCGTCGGCGCCAGTGATGCCCAATCGCGCGCCCTCGCGCGCCGCGTGCTCGACGATCAACGCGGCGCTCAGGATCTGCCCGCCCTCGGCAATGCCCAGCAGGATCAGCAGCAGGATCGGCAGGAGAAGCGCCAGCTCCACCGCCGACTGGCCGCGCGACCCAGAAAGCCACCGCAACGGCGCCACCTCCTCCGATCGGGGGGGAAGCCGGAGAGCTAGGGCCCTTCGGCCACCGCCTCCGGCTTCCATATGGGGGCCCGGATCAACCACAACGCGACGGCTAGAAAACTGAACTCAGCCGCCGAGCTGAGTGACGATGTTCTGGAAGATGGTCGTCAGGCGCCCACCGAGAAGCAGCAGGGTGCCGGCGACTGCCAGGGCCACAAGCGCGATGATCAAACCGTACTCGACGAGCCCCTGTCCCTCTTCCCCCCGGATCCACCTCAAGAACCGGCGCATCAGAATCGACCTCCTTGAAGGGTGAGAGATTCTAGCAAGATCGGCCCCAGTCGGCAGCCCGGCGATCCCGGCCCTGGGCCGGACCCGTGGCTTTGCGTCCGCCCCACGCGGGCGTTTGCCCCTGCGACCGGCTCGTTTGCGCTTGCCCGGGCGATCACCCCTTCCCCCTCACCACTTCTGGCAGACCCGGTTGGCCTCTGTCTAACGCCCCGATGTGTTCTCTGATTCCATTGTAGCCCTTGGCGAGCCGCGCGCCTATCAGCCGCAAGTCCCGATTCCCTGGGACCAAAGGCCCAAAAAAAGGGGCGGCCGCCGGCTCCCCGCCGGGGACCGCTCACCGCGTACCGCCTGCCCCGAAACGCCGCGGGGCCCGTGGAGGCCCCGCGCCTCGTTCTGCCCCCGTCAGCGCGGGCGCGCCCCGTCCCTTGCCGCCCAGCCGCTGCGCACCACCCACAGGGCGGCGTGCACGCGGTCGCCCAGACCCAGCTTCTGCAGTATGTGCGTGACGTGGTTTTTGACCGTCTTCTCGCTGATGAACAGCCGCGCCGCGATGTCCCGGTTGCTTGCGCCATCCGCCAGAAGCTCCAGCACCTCGCACTCGCGCCGCGTGAGTTCGCTGTCCCGGGTCGCGCCGCCTTCGCCGCCGGGCGGCGCGTCAATGGCGGGCGGCACGCCAACGGCGGGCGGCGCCCCGGCGGCGGGCGGCGCCTCTGCCGGCGGGCGCGCGAGCAGGCTTGACAACAGGCGCCCGCCCATGTCCGGGTGCAGGTAGGGACGACCGGCCGCCGACAACCGCACGGCGCGGACGAGCTCCCGCGGCTCGACGTCCTTGAGGACGTAGCCGCTCACGCCCGCCTGCGCCGCCTCTCGCAGGTACTCGTCGTCGTCGTGGATTGTAAGCACCAACACCCGGACGTCGGGCATCTCCCGGCGCACCCGGCGCGTGGCCTCGATCCCGTTGAGGCCGGGCATGTTGATGTCCATCAGGACGACATCGGGCGCCAGCTCGCGCGCCTTGGCCACCGCCTCGAACCCATCCTGCGCCTCGCCGACGACCTCAAGGTCGGGCTCCAGTTCGAGCACCTGGCGCAGCCCCTGGCGCAGAAGGGCGTGGTCATCGACTATCAGTATCCTGATGCGTCGCACGTGCTCCTGCCCCCTCGTTCCCCCGTATCGGTATCGCCACGTCGATGCGCGTCCCCTGGTCCGGCGCCGTCGTGATGTCCAGCCGGCCCTCCAGGAGGTCGACGCGCTCGCGCATGCTCACCAGCCCGAAGCGACCGGACCCGCGGTCGGCAAGGGCGGCCTCCAGGTCGAATCCCCGGCCGTCGTCGCGGACCGTGGCGCGGATGGTGGACGGCGCGATCTCCACCCGCACCCACGCCTGCGTCGCGCCGGAGTGGCGCGCGATGTTGTTCGTCGCCTCCTGGATCACCCTGAAGGTCGCGATCTCCAGCGACGGCTCCAATCGCCGCTCATCCCCCAAAAACGACGTGTGCACGGCGATGCCCGCCTTCTCCTCGAAACCCTTCAGGAAGGCGCGCAACGCCGGCACGAGGCCGAGGTCGTCCAGCGCCATCGGCCGCAGGTCGAAGATGACCTGCCTGACGTCCTTCAGGCTCTGACGCACGAGCTCCTTGAGGCCCTCGAGCTCGGCCCGGATGCGGCCGGAGTCCACGTCCAGGAGGCGCTGGCACAGGTCCACGCGCAGGACGACGTTGGCCAGAAGCTGGGCCGGCCCGTCGTGGATCTCGCGCGCCACGCGGCGGCGCTCCTCCTCTTGGGCGCGGATGATGTGGAGCCCCAGCTCCTGCTTGAGCTTGAGCCCCTCGAACTGCTCCGACAGGCTCCTCAGCCGCCCGCTGAGGAAGTCCATGGCCACGCCGACCTGGGTGACCAGGTCCTCCGCCCGCTGCACCGTTTCGTCGAGCTGGCGCAGCCGGATCTCCAGGTCATCCCGGCGCCGGCGGAGGTGGCGCTCCTTCTCGCGCGCGACCTGCAGCTGCACCTGGAACTCGCGCGCCGTGTCGTAGGCCTCCTTGATCTCGTCTTCAGAGAAGTCGTGAAAGTTTTTGGTGACCTGGGCCAGGCGGCGGCGCGCCAGCCGCTCCTTGAGCTCGAGGGCGTCGACCTCGCGCACCAGCTGGGCGGACTCCTCCTTGGCCAGCGCGGTTTCGGACCGGACGCGGTCGTACTCGGCGCGCGCCGACTCGGCGATGAGGTATATCTGCTCCTTGCCGCGCTCCACGGCCAGGAGGGTGTCCTTGATGATGAGATCGAGCTCCCGGAACGATTGCCGCTCGCGCTCCGCCCCTGACCCGGGACGCGCCGTCATGCGCCGATCCCCCCATCCCCCGGCCACGCGGCCCCGCCCGCGTCCGTCCGCCGTGGCCCGTCTCGTCCGGCCCGCTGGAGGTAGTCTTCACTCCGTTTATCGGCTTGCGCGGCAATGTGAGTAAACGCCCGAACGGGCGTGGAAGCCGCCGGTCGTCATCGTTACTGCGGTCACAATTCCATCGCGCGGGCGCGGGTTGAAACGGGGCCAAAGACGCCGCCCGCCGGCCAGGGATCGCGCGAAAAACGCCTACCATCGGCCAGGAGGCGGACTCCCCCCTCTTGACAGGCACGCGGTATCTGACTACTATAGTGATGAGGGCGGTATGTAATGATTACCAGGGAAGGGGCAATGTTCCTGTAATGCGAACCGGCACCCCCCCGCCGCGTGTTGGTGGGATGGGTGCCCGCGTAAACGATAGTATGCCGGCCCGGCCCCGATCTTGGGCCACGGGTTACAGGCGACGGTCGTTAGCCCCGGTGCGTCGCCCATGGCAGACCCGGCATTTCGCGGGCCGGGCCGGCTAATGTCAGCGCTGGCCTTCCTCGCTGGCGTTCCTGTGTTCGCGCGGGCCCTTGCGGTCCACGACCGTGAGCGTCGGGCCGTAGGGCCCGACCCCCTGGTACTTGCGGCCGCCCAGGCGGGGCTGCGCCGCTTGGTTGAGACCCGCCCGCTGGTACGCCGCCACGGCCTGCCGGTAGTGGCCGGTGGCCGCCTCCAGTTGCCCCTGCTTGGACATCAGTTCGCCCAGCCGGTAGTACACCTCGGCCTGGTAGTACGGCGCCTTGACGTCGCCCAGGAGGCCGAGCGCGAACTGGTATGACTTCAGGGCCTCGGCGACCTCGCCCTGCTGCTCGCCGGCGCAGCCGCACAGTAGATAGGCCTGCGACTGGCGGATCGAGTCGCCGAACTTCTCGTAAAGCCCCGCGGCCTGCCGGGCGAGCTCCTGGGCCCCCTTCCAGTCGGCGCGGGCCATGTACACGCGCGCCCGCTCGAGGTAGTCCTCGGCCAGCCCGGCGTCGTCGCGGATCACCTCGTGCAGCGCTGCGCTGCGCTCCAGGCACCGCTCCGCCTCGTCCACCTTGCCGATCGCCAGGTACGCCTGGGCCATGTTGTTCTGCACCTCGGCCACGAGCTTGATGTTGTCCATGGCGCGGAAGATGTCCAGGGCTCGCTGCGAGAACTGCAGGGCGCGTTCAGGCTCGCCCTTGTCGCGCAGGGTGAGGCTCATTCCCATGTAGATCGCCCCGAGGTGGAACTTGTCCCCGCCGCTCTCGTGCTGCTCCATCGCCCGCTCGTAGCACGACAGCGACTCCTCGTACCGGCCCAGGTGGCGGTACAGGATGCCCAGGTTGAACAGCGACCGCACGCGCACCAGGGTGGGCACTTCACCCTCGGCCCCGCTCGCGACGCGCAGGGCTTCCTCGACGCAGCGCACCGCCTCCAGGTAGTCGGCGCGATCGTAGTGCATGCGCCCCATGTCAAGGAGGGCGGCCGCGTACTCCACCCCGTCGAGCGCCCCCAGGATGCTCAGGCTCTCCTCAAGGAGCCGGCGGGCGGCGTCGGTCTCCTTCATGTAGAACTTGAGGTTGGCCAGGAGCCTCTTGGCGCGGCCGAGGATCGGCAGGTCGCCGGCCCGGTCGGCGGCGGCGATGACCTGGCGGTACATGGTCTGCGCGGACTCGATCTCACCCATGCGGTGCTTGAGCTCGGCCTCGCGCAGCAGCGATTCGAGCAGCTCGCGCACGGAGGCGGCGCTGCCCAGGGAGTCTTCGTCCTCGTAGAAGTAAGCGACCGGCACGCGGAAGTACCCGGCGAGGTTCTCCAGCGTGCGCTTGGTGGGGTTGGTCCGGCGCCCGTTCTTCAACATCCACAGGTAGGAAAGGGACAGCCCCGTGCCTTCGGCCACCTGGCGCAGGCTGTGGGTCCGCCCCCCGACCCCGCTTCCGTCAAGGAGATTGGATAGCTTGTCTTTGAAACTGTCCGCTGCCATTCACTATACCCCCAGGGTTGTGACAGTAGTGTCATTAGCATTATACTACATGAATACACGAGCCGCAATGGAGAATTGAATACAGTGTACAATGCTCGTTGACATGACCGACCAGCCATGGTACTATAGTGCCAGAGACGGTAGTCGACAGGTGTGACTGATGGCGGGGAAGCAAGGCGGCGCGTGAGTCCTCAGAGGCCAAGCAGTTCTGCCATGAACTAGGAGGGGGAGGGCTCGTGAAACGCTGGAAACGGTCGGTGGGGCAACTGGCTTTGGTTGCTTTCATGTGCGCCGCGATCTTGTCACCGGTGGTACTGGTGGCGGCTTGGCACCCGGCCGCGGTTAGTTCTTGCCCGTCACGCGCCGGCGGCGACCCGCCCTGGTGGTCGCCCAAACCTGCCGGCGGCGACCCGCCCTGGTGGTCATCCGGCCTTGCCGGTGACCCGCCCTGGTGGTCACCCAAACCTGCCGGCGGCGACCCGCCCTGGTGGTCATCCGGCCTTGCCGGTGACCCGCCCTGGTGGTCATCCGGCCTTGCCGGTGACCCGCCCTGGTGGTCATCCGGCCTTGCCGGTGACCCGCCCTGGTGGGACGGCATCCGCACGTAGAGCCTCGCGCTAGTGTGCCGATGAAGCGTGATGCTGAGAGCGGGACTTCTCGGGCGACGCACGAAGGTGAGGTCACAGGATGACCGTCGGACGCTGAGCCATGCTAGACCTCGCGACCGCCGTCAGAGCCCGCCCCCGCGGGCTCTGACGCTGTCCTGCGGCCGCGCTGGCGGCACGCGGTGTGCCGGGGCCGGGATTGACAAGCAGGCTATTGCCGTTTACTATAGTGGTAGAGTGTCATGTTCGGTTCGGGTGGGCGCCGCCTCACGGGCGGACAGAGATGCTGGCCGCCATGCGGTTAGCGGTAGTGTCCTGAAAAGAAAACAGGTTTCGCCCCCTAAAAGGGGCGGAGCGGGAGAACCCTCCATGGTCCGCGAGGATTTCGGCCGCAAAGAGGTCGGGCCATGGAGGGTTCTATATTTTGTTCAGCCGTCCCGGCCCGCTGGCGCGGGCCGCCCCAGAAGCCCCGGGACCGGTGGGCCCCAGCGCCCGGACCAGCGACCCGGCGAGGTTCCGCGCGCCCCGCCTGACCTCCGGGGTCAGGCCCTCCCCGTACGACAGCCGCCGCGGCTCAATGCCGACCACGACCACGTGGCAGCCGAGGTCGGACGCGATGAACCGGGCCAGTATGTGCAGCGGCAACATGTGCGTCGAGAACGTCACGCCGCCGATCTCCTCCGTGGCGATGACGCGCCACTGCCCCGGCGTGAGCCCGAGTTCGGCCGCGTCGACGAACACCGCGTGCGTCGGCCGGAAGCGGCGCAGCGCCAGGGTGGCGTTCTCGGGGGCGACCCCGGCCAGGATCGTCCGCGCCACCGGCCGGCGCCGGCTCGCGGCGCGCCCGAGCGCCGCGCCCTGCGCCCGGCGCAGGCGGCGAAAGAGGCGGGCAATCTCCATGCCCGCCCCGTCATCGCCCTCAAGCTCCTGCCCAACGCCAAGGATGACCACCCGCCGCGCGCCGGCCAAGGCGCCGCGAAGGCCCGCCTCACGCGCCACGCGCCGGCGCCCCCGCCGCCTTGCCCTTCGCGATCTCGGGGTCCTTGGGCCGGGGCATGGCCGGGGCCCCGTAGAGCGACTGGCGGTCAAACGCCGCCAGCTCGTACTCGTCTGTCATGGTGATCGCGTCCTTGGGGCAGGACTCGGAGCACTGGGCGCAGAACGCGCAGCGGTCGTAGAAGAAGCCCGGGCGCAGGACCTTCTCGGCCATCTGGACCATGGTGATCGCCCCGGCCGGGCAGTCACGCTCGCAGATGCGGCAGCCGGTGCACTTCTCAGTGTCCAGGGCCGGCCGGCCGCGAAAACCCGCGGGCAGCGTGAGCCGCTGGAACGGGTACAGCACCGTCGCCGGGCGCTTGAGAAGGTGCCTGGCCGTCTCGCGGGCCATCGTACCCACATGCCTCACGCCAACCACCACCCCTTGACGACGACGAAGATGAGCACCTGCACCAGGGCCGCCGGCACGAGGTACCGCCAGCAGAAGGCGACCATCTGTTCGATGCGGATGCGGGCGCAGGTCGCGCGGATCCACGACAGGAGGAGCACCACGAACAGGGTCTCGGCCAGGAACAGGATGAAGCCGGGCACCGGGCCGACCGGTGCCGTGCCGCCCAGGAACAGGTTGGCGATCAGCGCCGCCCCGACCACCATCTCCATGTCGGTCGCGAGGCGGAACAGGGCCAGCCGGCGCCCGCTGTACTCGGTGAACGTCCCGGCGACGATCTCCGTCTCCGCCTCCGGGATGTCAAAGGGCACCCGCTCCAGCTTCCCCTGCAGCGCGATCAGGGATACCAGGAAGCCGATGACGTTGAGCGGCAGGAGCGCCGGGTGGGTGCGCATGAAGACTGCCGCGTCGCTCACGCTCCAGCTGCCGGCGAGCATGGCCGGGCCGAGGATGGCCAGAAGCAGCGGCACCTCGTAGGCCAGGAGCTGCGTCACCGTGCGCATCGACCCCAGGACCGAGAACGCGTTGTTGGAGTACCAGCCGGCCAGGAACAGGATCAGGGTCGGCAGGCTCAGGAGGTACGCCACGACGATGATGTCGCCGGAAAACGAGAACACCGCCCGCGCCCCGAACACCGGGATATAGAGGAAGGCGCAGGCCACGGCGGCGACGTCGAAGATCGGCAGCACCGTGAAGAAGGCGCGGTCGGCGCCCGCCGGGACGACGTCCTCCTTGGCCGCCAGCTTGATGAGGTCGGCGAACGGCTGGAACCACGGCGGGCCCCAGCGGTTCTGCAGGCGGGCGTACGCCCGGCGGTCCACCCACTCGCAGAACAGCGCGTACACGACCAGGAACGCCAGGCCGGGGAAGACCAGGACCTCGACGAGCTCGATGAGTATGTTCATCGCGCATGCCACCTCGCCGCGTAGCTTTGGAGATCCTCCCAGCGCATGACCCGCTCGTCGCCCCGGCCCGCGTCGCGGAGCACCACGACGCGGTCGGTGCAGCTGAAGCACGGGTCGACCGACGCGATCGTGATCGGGATGTCAGCGACGTACCCGCCCTTCAGGCTCTCGATCACCGACGGCATGTTGGCGAGTGTCGGCGCCCGCACCTTGACGCGCTCAGGCATCTCCGTGCCGTTGGCGCGGATGTAGTGGATGTCCTCGCCCCGCGGCGCCTCGTACTTCGCCACCGCCTCGCCGGCGGGGACCTTGCGCGGCGCCTTGGCCAGGATCGGGCCGTCGGGGAGGTTTTTCAGCGCGTGGCGCACGATCTTGTAGCTCTCGTAGAGCTCGAGCACGCGCACCACGGCACGGCCGAGGATGTCGCACATGTCGACGCTGATGACGTCGAAGGGCATGTCGGCGTAGGCGGCGTACGGGTCGTCGCGCCGCACGTCGTAGGGCACGCCGGACGCGCGCGCCATCGGGCCGACCGCGCACAGCCTGCGGGCCACGTCGGTGGGCAGCACGCCCACGCCCTGGCAGCGGCCCACGAACGTGCTCTCGGTGGTGGCGACCTTCTGGTAGTACCTGGTGCGCGCCTCGAGCACGTCCATCGCCGCCAGCATGTCGTCGATCTGCCGCCGGTCGAGGTCGCGGCGCACGCCGCCGATGGTGTTGATGGCGTAGTTCACCCGGTTGCCGCTGATGTCCTCAAGCACGTCCTGGACCACTTCACGGTCGCGCCACGTGTACATGAACAGCGTGTCAAAGCCGACCTCGTGGCCGGCGACGCCGACCCACAGGAGGTGGCTGTGGATGCGCTCGAGCTCGGCGACGATAGTGCGGATGTAGGTGGCGCGGGGCGGGATCTGCAGGCCGAGGATCTCCTCCACGCCCTGCGCGAAGCACGTCGTGTGCGAGTGCGAGCATATGCCGCAGATGCGCTCGATCAGGTACAGGCACTTGATGTACGAGCGCGACTCGCAGGCCTTCTCGATGCCGCGGTGGTTGTAGCCCAACCGCAGCTCGACGTCCTTGACGACCTCGCCGTCGACGGTGAACAGGAAGTGCGCCGGCTCCTTGAGGGCCGGGTGCTGCGGCCCGACCGGGATGCGCATTTCAGTCACGTCGTTTCACCCCCCTCGGGCGGCTGCCAGTCCTTGCGCAGCGGGAAGACCCCGTCCGGCCAGTCCTCGGGCAGGACGAGGCGCTTCAGGCCCGGATGACCGGCCGCCCTGATGCCCAGGAGGTCGTAGAGCTCGCGCTCGTAGAAGTTCGCCCCCGGGACGAGGTCGGTGATGCTGGGCACCTCCGGCGCCTCCCGCGGCACGCTCACCCGCAGCGTGACCGTCACGCCGTCCACGAAGAAGTGGTAGAGCACCTCTAAGCCCTCGCCCGCGTCCCGGCCGGTGACCATGGACACGTGTGAAAGCCCCCAGTGGTCCTTCATGAAACTCACGGCGTCGCGCAGGGAGCCGGCGGCGACGGTGACCACGACGCGGCGCAGCCGGACGACGGCCGCCTCAGCGATGCCATCGCCGATCGCCTCGCGCAGCTCGCCGATCATGCTTTCCTGACGCGCCGCAAGCGCATCAGCGTTTCCTTCCATGGCAAAAGCCCCCTCCCGCCTACCCGGCCTTGCTCGTCTGGAGCTTCCCCAGGAGCTTGACGACGCCGTCGATGATCGCGTCGGGCCGGGCCGGGCAGCCCGGGATGTACGCGGTCACCGGGATGGCGGCGTCCACGCCGCCCAGGACGTTGTAGCAGCCGCGGAAGGCGCCGCCGGAGCAGGCGCACGACCCCACCGCGACCACGAACTTCGGATCCGGCATCTGCTCGTAGATGCGGATCAGCCGGTCCTTGACTTGTCTTGTGACCGGGCCCGTGCACACCAGCACGTCGCCGTGCCGCGGGCTGCCCCGCAGCAGGAGGCCGAAGCGCTCGACGTCGAAGCGGGGGGTCAGCGCAGCGAGGACCTCGATGTCGCACGCGTTGCAGGCCCCGCTGTTGAAGTGCACGATCCACGGCGACTTGACCCGCGCCCAGCGCACCAGTCCGGAGAACATGTCCCCCACCTCCCGGCCTAGACCGTCTTCAGCTCGCCCAGCAGGGCCACGGTCGCGAACTGCATGAAGACCAGGTATACCAGTGCCAGGAGCGCCGCCGGCCCGTGCGGCACGGTGGCGACCACCAGCACCGATACGTGCAGCACGGTGAACAGCACGGCGACGGGGAAGAACTGGCTGTAATCAGGCTGCATCGTGCCCCACGCCATGTCCTCGCCGCAGGCGTACGGCTTCAGCTTGGCCGGGGTGGGGTTGGCGCGCGGCCCGAGGGCCCGCAGGAACGCGAACTTCGCCCCCACCACCAGCAGGATGATGCAAAACGCCACCGGCGGTACAAGCAGGATGGGACCGCTCACGTCACATCCCTCCCAGCGCCCGCAGCAGGTATTCGATCGCCGGCCGCACCGCCGTGATGCCCGCCTGCGGGTACAGGCCGAGCACCAGCGTGACCAGGGCCAGGGCCCCGATCGGCACCGCGCAAAGCGGCGACGCCTCGCGCATCCTGTCGACGCCCGGCGCCCGCTCCCGCGCCCAGAAGGCGCCGATGACGGGCAGGTAGTAGCCGAGGGACAGGACGCTGTTGGCGACGGCGATGATCGTGAACGTGTAGCCGTACCAGGAGCCGATGTCGATGCCCGCCTTGTATATCAGCCACTTGCTCATGAAGCCGCTCAGGGGCGGCACGCCGGCTAATCCCAGCCCGGCGACGGCAAAGCAGATGGCCACAAACGGCATGCGGTGGCCCAGCCCGCGCATGCTGGCGATGTCGCGCGTCCCGAGCTGGTGGACGATCACGCCGGCGCAGAGGAATGCCAGCCCCTTCATGAAGGCGTGGGTCATGATGTGGAAGACGCCCCCGGAGAGGCCGGCGATGGCGCGCGGGCACCACCAGATGCCCAGGCCCAACCCGAGCAGGATGTACCCCATCTGCGCGATGCTGGAGAACGCCAGCATGCGCTTGAGGTCAGTCTGCGCCAGCGCGGCCAGGTTGCCGATGGTCATCGTCAGCACCGCGAACAGGGCCAGCACTAATCCCAGCGGGATGGTGGCCGGCCCGAAGACCCCGAGGAGCACGCGCATCATGGCGAAAAGGCCGCTCTGGATGACCACGCCGGACAGCATGGCGCTGATGCCGCTCGGGGCGGCGGCGTGGGCGTCGGGAAGCCAGGTGTGCAGGGGCACGATGGCCGCCTTGACGCCGAAGCCGACGATGATCAGGCCGGCCGCCAGCATCCCGACCACGGGCGACATGTTCTCCAGCGCCTTGAACACCTCGGGGAAGGAGAGCTGGCCGGTGTACGTGAAGATGATGGCGATGCCCAGGAGGGCCAGCGCCGAGCCCGTCGCGCTCATGACCAGGTACTTGAACGCCGCCTCGACGGGCTCCCACGTGTCGTGGCGGAAGGCGACGAGCACGTACGACGCCACGGCCATGAGCTCGAAGAACACGTACAGGTTGAACAGGTCAGTGGTGAACGTCAGGCCGACCATGCCCGCCACCATGAGCAGGAGGAGGGCGTGGTACTTCTCTACGCCGCGGTCGCGGTTCATGTAGCCGATGGAGTACACCGCGACCACGAATGCCAGCGCCAGCACGACGAGGCTCATGAGGATCGAGAAGCCGTCGGCCTGCAGCTGCACCGAGAACGGCGATTTCGCGCCGCCCAGGAAGGCGAAGGGCAAATCACCGCGCCACCACACCGCCCTGGCCAGGGGCCAGAAGAGCCACAGCGCAGAGGCAAGGATCACCGCGCTGGCGGCGCCGGCGAGCTTCCCCGAGCCGGCCTCACCCAGCGCGGGCCGGGTGATGCGGCCGCACAGGTAGGTCACGAACGCCCCGCCAAGCAGCAGCCCCAACACCAGGAGCATGTTCTGCCCGACCATATAGCCCATTCACCCCCCTCTAGAAGCTCATGGCGAAGAGTTGCACGGCCTCGCGCACCCACTGCACGAACGGGCCGGGGTAGACGCCCACGACCAGCGCCGCCACGCAAAGCGCCAGCATGGGCACCAGGAGGCCCGCCCCCGCTTCGGATGCCGTCTCGAGCTCGGGGCGCTCGGGGCCGAAGAACACCCTCTTCACCAGCCACAGTGCGTACCACGCCGTGAGCACGCTGCCGGCGATGGCGAGCCCCGTCAGGACGGCGTGCCCGCCGCCGAAGCCGCCGGCGAATATCATCCACTCGCTCTGGAACCCGCCCAGGGGCGGCGCGCCGGCCAGCGACAGCGCGGCCACCGAACACGCCAGCGCCGTCAAGGGCATGCGCCGCGCCAGGCCGCCCATCTGGTCGAGCGACTCGGCGCCGGTCGACAGGATGACCGCGCCCATGGACATGAACAGCAGGGCCTTGGCGATGCCGTGGTTGAGCAGGTGGAACACCGACCCGCCCACGCCCAGGGCGGCCGCGCTGGCGACCCCAAAAAGGACGTAGCCCATCTGGCTCATGCTCGAGTACGCCACGATGCGCCGCACCCCGCGCTGCGCCAGGGCCATCACCGCGCCGTAGTACTGCGTGACCAGCGCCAGCACCAGGAGCGGCAGCGTCATGCGCTGGATCACCGCCAGCGGGAACGGCGTGAACACGAAGCGCACCAGGCCGTAGATGCCGGCCCCCATCATGGCGCCGGCCATGGCCACGGCCACGGGCAGCGGCGCGTCGGCGTAGGCGTCAGGCAGCCAGGTGTGGACCGGGAAGATGGCCAGCTTCACGGCGAACCCGGCGACAAACAGCCAGGCGATGACCAGGAGCACGTTCTGGTCGCCCTGCGAGAACGCCTCGCGCAGAAGCGAGATGTCAGTCGTCCACGTGGCCCAGAACGTCCACAGGATGGCCACCAGGATCGCCACGGCGCCGACGTGCGTGAAGATGAAGTACTTGATCGCCGTGCGCCGGGCGTGCGCGCCCTCGCCCCAGAACGCCAGGAGCGCGGCCGACGGTATGAGCATGAACTCCCAGAACACGTAGAACTCGATGGTGTCGGCGGCCAGGGCCACGCCCGCCATGCCGGTCAAGAAGAGGAGCATCCAGGCGTAAAACGAGGCTGACCCGCCGCCCCGCCGCGTCATGTAGCTGACGCCGTACAGCAGGGCGAGGCTGGTGAGGACGGTGATCGCCACCAGCGCCAGGAGGCTCAGCGCGTCGGCCCGGAAGCTCAGCCCCATGTTCAGTGACTCCGCCCACGTGTAGCGCGTCACCAGGACCTGGCCCCACGATGTCGCCGCCATGACGCACGCGGCGACGGCGGACACGGCGGAGACGGCGAACGCGGCCCAGCCGAAGGCCGGGGACGAGCGGCACCCGAAAAACGCCAGGACCACCGCCCCCAGGAGGGGCAATCCCAGCACCAGTGCCACGCCAATCATCACGTCCATGGCCTCATGCCCCCCAGTGAACGAGGAAGTGGATGGCGACCAGGACCAGGACCAGCCCGAGCAGGATGCCCAGGGTATTGAAGACCAGGTCGCCCGTCTGCAGGCGGCGCGTCAGCCGGCCGAGGGCGGCCGCGGCGCGCGCCACCAGGTAGTTGGCCGCGTCCAGGGTGCCAGCCTCGAAAAGCCTCGCCGTGGCGCGGCCACAGGTCACCAGGCCGCGCACCATGGCCAGGTACAGGCGGTCAAAGCCGTAGCCGGCGTCAAGCACCGCCGTCAGCCGCGGCGCCGCCTCGCGCACCCAGCCGCCCGGGTCGCGCCGGCGCCAGAAGACGTAGCCGCCGGCGACGAGCGCCAGAAGCGACAGGAGAAGCGCCGGGCTCAGGACGGTCTCGACGATGAACTCGCCCGTCGACGCCGCCTCGACGGCCACGCCGGTCGCCTCGAGGCTCCCGCTCTGGTAGCCAAAAAGCAGCCACGAAACGACGGCGCCGAAGCCCAGCACCATGAGCGGCAGCGTCATCACCGGGTGCGCCTCGTGCACCCTGGGCCCCTTGGCGCCGCAGAACACGAGGTGGTACGCGCGCAGGGAATACGCCACGGTGATGGCGGCGGTGATCACTGCCAGCGCCAGCGCCCAGTACTGCGAGCCGTGCAGGGCGCTGGCCAGGATGAAGTCCTTGCTCCAGAACCCGTTCAGGACGGGGACGCCGGCCAGGGCCAGCGCGCCGACCAGGAAGCACGGCGCGGTGAATCTCATGTAGCGGCCGAGCCCGCCCATCTTGTACATGTCGCGGGTGCCCGATTCGTGGATCACGGCGCCCGCGCACAAGAAGAGCAGCGCCTTGAAGATGGCGTGGCTCAGGAGGTGGAACTGGCTCGCCAGGAGCCCGCCGACGCCGATGGCCAGCAGCATGTAGCCGAGCTGGCTTATGGTGGAGTAGGCCAGGAGGCGCTTGAGGTCGGGCTCGACGAGCGCCAGCATCGCGGCGAGGAACGCCGTCGCGGCGCCGATCCACGTCACCGCGGTGAGCCAGCCGGGGACCCCGGCGAAAAGCGGGTACGTGCGCGCCATGATGTAGATGCCGGCGTTGACCATCGTCGCCGCGTGGATCAGGGCGCTGATGGTGGTCGGCGCCTCCATGGCGTCAGGAAGCCACACGTGAAGCGGCACCTGGGCCGACTTGCCGACGGCGCCGGCCAGAAAGCCGAACGCGGCGACGGCGAGCGCGGCGGGCGGGATGGCGCCCGCGGCCACCAGGCCCGCGATCTCGCGCAGGTCGAAGGTGTGCGGCTGGGATGAGAAGTACAGCGTCAGCACGCCGATCAGGAGCCCGACGTCGCCGACGCGCGTGGTGATGAACGCCTTCATGCCCGCGCGCGCCGCCTTGGGATCCTTATAGAAAAAGCCGATGAGGGCGTACGAGCACAGCCCCACGACCTCCCAGAACACGTAGAGGATCAGCAGGTTGGAGGTCAGGGACAGCCCGATCATGGCGCCGATGAACAGCACCAGCAGGCTGTAGTACCGGGTGAGGTCGTCCTCGCGCTCCATGTACTTGACCGAGTACAGGATGATCAGGGCGCCGATCACGCCGGCGATGAGGACCAGGAACAGTGACAGGGTGTCAGTGAACACGGTGAAGTCAGCCAGGCCGGGTATCCACGAGGCCACGCGCATGGTGCCCGCCTGCGCCAGCGGGATGAGCGCCAGGCAGAGCCCCGCCGTGGCGAACCCGACCACGCAGGCGAAGATGCAACGGGCCCGGGGCCCGAACGCGCCCGCCAGCGGCACTAGGGCCGCCCCGGCCAGCGGGACCAGTGTAACCAGCGCATACGGTGACACGCGTCATCCCTCCCTGAAGGCCGATGCGGGCCCCTAACCGCGCAGCCTGGTGAGCCGGCGGGTGTCGATGGCGCCGTAGTGGCGGCGGGCGTTGACGACCAGGGCCAGCGCCACCGAGACCACGGCGGCGTCAAGCGTGATCACGACGATCGTCATCGCCTGGGCCACGCCGCCGCCTCCCAGGCCGAAGCCCGCGGCGATGAGGCACAGCGTCACGCCACGCGCCAGAAGCTCGATCCCGATGAGGATCTTGATCATGTTGCGCTGCGACACGATGCACCACAGGCCGAGCCCGAACATGAGCGCCACGACGAGCAGGTCCTGGCTCCAGAAGCCGGCGGGGATGGCGTTCATTTCTTCGCCTCCGTTCTGAACAGCACCAGGACGCCCAGCGCCGCCGCGAATACGACGCCCGCCTGGACCATCAGGTCAAGCGCCCGCGAGTCCCACAGGAGGGCCCGCGGGTCGGCCGGCGTGCCGGCGCCCAGGGGCGACGGCGGGTGGCCGACGAGGACGTAGGCGAGGGCGGCCGCGACCGCCGCCACCAGGATGAGGCCGATGACCCACGACGCCTTCAGCGCGCCACTGTGTTCACTCACCGGGCTCCCCCTCCCTGGCGCCGGCGACGAGGCTGATCGCGGACACGAAGAGGACCGTCACCAGGCCCGCCGCCACGCTTAGTTCGAAAGCACCGGCCAGTGGCGCCTTCAGTTGGAAGAAGATGATGGTGAGGAAGACACTGGCGAAGGCGAGCGCGATGGCCGAGCGGAGAAGGTCGCGGGTGACCACCGCCCACGCCGACGCCACCACGAGAAGGAATAGAAGCGCGGAGTGCACCACCAAAGACTCCCTCCCCTACGGTGGCATGGACGCCACGGCACCTCTATAACATAACACACTGGCGGCGTTTGCGCCAGTTCGGAGCAACGCCCAGCAGGTCATTAATTAGCTTGTCCTGACCCGGATTCCTTCCATTGGGTCTTTTTTCGCAATTGCGCGCGGGTTTGCGTGGGCCGCCCACGCCTGGGCGACCAGGTCGGGGTCACCGAGGAGGTCGGCGCCGGTGAGGGCCAGGAGGCGGACGGCCAGGAGCATGGTGCGCAGGCCGCGCGCGGAGCCGGCGGCGTCGGCGAACGGCCGGCTGTGTGACGGCACATCGCGCAGGCCCGGGATGGCGATGTACGGGTGCAGCGCCGGCAGCGCCTGGCTGACGTTGCCCATGTCGGTCGAGCCGGCGCCGCGCGGCACGTTCTCAGCCCGCACCCGCAGAAGCGCCAGGTTGGCCAAGAACAGGGCGGCGAGCACCTGGTTGGGCACCATGTTCAGGTACGTCCGGGCGTAGGTGCGAATGGCGGGCGTGGCCCCGGTGGCCAGGGCGGCGCCCCGCGCGCAGTCGCGCACGCGCCGCGACGCCTCGGCGAGTTCGGGGCAGGTCGGGGCGCGCACGTAGACGCGCGCCGCGGCGTGTTCGGGGATGATGTTCGGGACGACGCCGCCGTCGGTGATCACCCCGTGGACGCTCGAGCCCTCGCGCAGGGCCGGCCGCAGCGCGTTGATCGAGTTGAACAGCAGAATGACGGCGTCCAGGGCGTTGATGCCCTCGGCGGGCGAGCCGGCGGCGTGCGCCGCGCGGCCGCGGAACGATATCTCCAGCGCCTCGCGCGCCGTCGTCGTCGTGGCGACGGAGGTGTGGATCGAGGGGTGGAACATCATCGCCGCGTCGACGCCGGCGAAGACGCCGCGTTCGAGCAGCACCGCCTTGCCCCCCGCGTCGTCGACCGCCCCTTCCTCGGCCGGGGTGCCGATGACCATCACCGTGCCGCTCAAGCGGTCGAGGAGGCCGGCCAGGGCCGTCGCCGCGCCGACGCTGGCGGCCCCAATGAGGTTGTGGCCGCAGCCGTGGCCGACCTCGGGCAGGGCGTCGTACTCGGCCAGAAACGCCACGACGGGGTGGCCGGCGCCCCGCCGCGCGCAAAACGCCGTTTCGAGGCCGCCGGGGGCGCGCAGCACCTCGAACCCGCGCTCTTCCAGCGCCTGGCACAGCCAGGCGCACGCCTGGCGCTCCCCGTACCCCGGCTCGGGGTTGGCGTGGATGCGCAGGCTCAACTCGCCCAGCGCGGGGGCGATGTCCCCCACCCGCCGCACAACTTCCCGCTTTAGCCCCTTCAGCAGGCCGGCATCCGCGGCCATCGACCTACCTCCACCAGTGACGCTAGGGCACCGAGAACGGGTCGAGGCGGCCCACCCCGGCCGGCGGGCTCCCCGCCGGCTGCGTGCCGCCGGGCGCGACACCGCCCGCCGGCGGCCGGATGAACACGTTGATGTCCAGGCGCATGTCAATGACGCGCTCGCCGGCCGGCATCTGCAGGACCTGCTCCTCCTCGAACTCCTCCAGCGAAACGCCCGTAGACACCGTGAGGAACACGGAGTCGATCCCGGTCACCAGCGGCATCGTCTCCAGGCAGGCGACAAACGCGCCCAGGGCGGGGTACAGCCCGCGGGCGCAGATCTGCAGCGGTATCCGGACCAGCTCGCCGTCGGCGACCGGCGGCTCCGCGTTCACCGCGGTCAGGCTGATCCCCACCTGCTCCGCCGCGGCCTGGAGGTAGTTCAAGAGCTTCGCCTGGTCCAGGGCGGCGGGCAGGCGCTCCTGCAGCCGCTCGAGCTCGAGCACGGCGGCCTTGGCGCGGCTCTCGTACTCCGCGCGCCGCGACGAGAGCACCTGGAGCTGCTCCAGGTACACCCGCCGCGACTCCGCGTCGGCGGCAGCCTGTGTCACCGCCTGGTTGAGCGGCGACCAGGCCAGGGCGTAGTAGAAGTAGGCGACGAACAGCAGCCCGGCCAGGACGACCAGTGTCCTCTCCCGCCGCGTCAGGCGGGGCGTGATGCGCGCCACCTCAACCGCCCCCTTGCCAGCCGCCGATCTCAAGCGTGAACACGAACGGCCCCAGCTCCGTGCCCCGCGCCGCCTGCTTCAGGTACTGCAGCGTGTAGCGGTGCCACTTCAGGCCGTCAATGAACTGCGCCAGTGACACCAGGTCGGCGGCGCGGCCGTCCACGACCATCTTGCCTTCGGACGTCGTGCGGATCGTGTCCAGCGCCACCGCGGCCGGCGCGGCCAGGGCGATGTCCCGGAGCGCCAGCGACCACGTGGTGGTTCCCCGCTTGCCCGCCTCGAGCTTCTGCCGCTCGTCGACGCGGGCGAGGAGGTCATCGAGGTCCTTCTTCGCCGACAGCGCCCCCTGGAACTGGGCGGCCTGTTCATCCAGGGCGGCGGCCTCGGCGCGCAGCGCCTGGAGTCGCGTCATCATCAGCCCCGCGGCCCCGGCCATGCCGGCCACGACGATGATTATGCCCAGCACGCGCAACGCCGTCCCCACCGCGCGCTGCCGCCGCCTCCTGATGCGTTCCGGCAGAAGGTTGATGTCGATCACGCAAGTCCCCTCCCGCGCAGGGCTAGTCCGACCGCCACCACGTACTCCGGCCCGAGTTCGACCACCGACCCGCCGCGCTGGGCAACGACGCCGGGCCGGAAGATCGCCACCGCGGGCGGGCCGCCCTGGGGTCCGGGCAGGCCGGCCAGCGCGGCCGCAAACGCCTCCGCCAGGCCGGGCACCCCCGCCCCGCCGCCGAACAGCGCTATGCGCTGAAAGGCGAGGCCGCGGTTCTGCGAGGTGAAGAACTCGAGCGAACGGCGCGTTTCGGCGAACAGCGCCGGCGCCGCGGCGTGCAGCCGCCGCGAGGTCGCCTCAGCCTCGGGCGCCGCCGCCCCCGGTTCGTCGGCGCCGGGTGCCCCCTCGTCGGGCCCGGCCAGCTGGCCGGCACCGAAGCCGACGGTGCGGGCGAGCTGCGGGACGCCCTTGACCACGACCGTGACCTTGGTCGCCGAGTCGCCGATGTCCACGCCGGCCTCGGCGCCGCCATCGGGGAGGTTGGCGGCGCCGGCGCGCAGCGCGCGGGCGACGGCGATGGAGTCGGTCTCCACCGCCACCGGCTTGAGCCGGGCGGCGCGCAGGACATCGACGTAGCCCTCGACCACGCGGCGGTTCGCGCCCACCAGCATGACCGTCATCACCGCCGCCCGCGGCTCCTGGCTGACGATGGCGAAGTCGACCTGCGCTTCGTCGCGGGGTATGGGCAGGTACTTCTCCGCCTCCCAACGCAGCATCTCAGCCAGCTCGGCGCGGGTCATGGTCGGGAACGTGACGTGACGCAGCACGGTCGCGGAGCCTGACAGGCCGACCACCACGCGCCGCGTGCGAAAGCGCCCCTGGCGGAGCAGCGACCGCACGCAGGCGGCCAAGGCGCGGACATCGGCGACCTGCCCGTCCACGACCGCCCCCGGCGGCGTGGGCGCCATGGCGAACCGCGCCACGGCCGGCCGCTTGCCGCGCCCGGACCGGACCTCAACCATCTTCACCGCGTCTGCCCCGACGTCCAGCCCCAGAAGCGGCTTGACCCGGCGCGGCGCCGTCTTGGCGTGCCCCGCCGCCCGCTTGTCAGCAGTGTCGCTCGCCGGCACCTCCCCCACCCCCATCGCGTCCCCGCGTCATCGTCGTCACGGCGCCTTGCGCCGCAGCTCAGGGAAGGCCTGGGCCACCGCCCGCTCCAGGGCGGAACGTTCGGCCTCGGCCAGGGCCGGCGACCGGGGCGCCCCCGCTGCCCCCGCCCCCGCCGGTGTCGCCGGTGCCGCCGGTGCCATCAGCGGTGCCCCCGGGCCAGCCAGGCGGCTCGCGCGCCGCAGCCGCGCCGCTCGCCGCACCAGGACAAACGCCAGGATCGCCGCGGCCAGCGCCGCCAGCGCGCCGCCGGCGGCGTGCGCCTGGTACGGCGAACGGGTCCCGTAAAGCACCGCTTCGAACGCCGCGGCCACGCCGAGCACAACCGCGGCGCCAAAGAGCCAGAACGCCAGGGCAACCGCGGCGGCCCAGCCCCGCCGCCTGGCGGCATGCTTGCGTGCCGCCCGCGGCGGCAGCGGCGCACTCACCCCTAGCTCCCCTCCTGCCATTCGACCAGCTCAAGGCCGCCGGAGGGCGGCGTGCCCGGCGGGCAACCGAAATCTTCGCACAGCAGGATGAGGTTTTGGGCCTCGACCTGCACGTTGCCCCCGAGCAGGCTGCCGGACACGGTCACGGTCCCGCCGCGGATCTCGACCTTCAGCGGGCTCCACAGGGTAGCCTCGACCGTCGCCGCGCCGTCGACCGTGACCTTGTTGTCTGAGATTATATGTATTATGTCATCGCTGTTGACGCGCGTGACGTTATTCGTGATCGTGGCCTCGCCCGTGCTCACGATGGTCACCGACCCGCTGAACACGCCGCGCAGCACGACCCGGCCGTCTACGAACACGATGCCGTCGTCGTAGACCCCGCCGTTTATGGTCGTGCCCCCGGGCAGCCTGATCGTCGCGTTGTCGCGGTACCATTGCAGGTCGAGCTCGGGCGGGGTCACCTCGGGTGCCCCTTCGACGATGCCCTCGGTGGCGACGAGGGTCCCCTTGTTATCAAGGTTCCCGCTCAGGGCGAGCTCACCTTCAATGGTCACGTCGCCGTTGCACTGGACGTTGCCGTTGACCTGCACGTCGCCCAAAACCGTCGCGTCGTTCTTAAAATTGAACGCGTCGTGGCTGAACAGGGCGTGGTCAAAGGGCCCCCCGCCGCCGGCGCGGACGAGGGCGGTGAGGGTGCGCGCCTGCGACCCGGCCTCGCCCCGCGACGTGATGCGCACCAGGTCGGGCGGCTCGTCGGATAGCGTCACGATGAACTGCCCCGCCCCGAGGGGCGCGGTCTCGCCGGCGCGCCACGCCGGGTCGCCGGTCAGGACGAACATCGCCCGCTCCAGGCCGCCCTCGGCGATGTAGAAGGCGCGCAGGCGGTCGCGCTCGCGCACCGCCCCGCGCATGTCGGCGCTGATGACGATCAGCAGGCTGAGGCCGAGCAGAAGGAGGATGCCCACCGTGCAGATGACGAGGATCAGGGCGACCCCGCGCTCCCCCGCCGCTGCGGCCAGCAAGCGCCGGCCCCGGCGGCCGGGGACGCCGCGTGCCCGCCCCGCGCGGGCCCTATCCACTCCCAACGGCCCTGGCGCCACTGGCCATCACCCCGAATGGTTACGCAGTTGAACGCGGACTACCGTCGAAAGGGGGACCGGGCCCTCCTCGGCCGCGATCCCCACCGTGAGCACGCGCTGCACGGCGTCGAACTGCGGCTCAAACGCTGAAAGCCCCGTGGCCACCACGGTGTGCGCCGTGCCCTCGACGCGCTCCAGGTCGCCGCCGGCGGTGAGAACCAGTGACACCTGGGTGCCGTCCTTCTTCTGGAGCGTGAGGCTGCCCGGCGATGCCGCCAGGACGTCGACCGCCGGCAGCCCCAGGCGGGCCACCTCGTTGCCGGCGCGCTGCACGGCGTCCTGCGCCGCCGACTGCGACTCGCCGCGGGCCCACATGTCGCGCCCCAGCGCATCGTAGCTGTAGCACAGGCCGGCGATGACCGCGACCAGGAGCATCGCCGCCAGGACCTCGATGGTCGTCATGCCCCGTGCTCCGCCCCATCCGGCGCGAAAGCGGCGTCTCATGGCCGGCGCACCAGCGTCGTCGCGCTGACGCTCGCGGTGTTGCGCGGCCTGGTCCAGAACACGGCGACGGTGACCTCCTTGAGGTCGATCTCGACCTCGGTGACGGACACCTGGCATTCGAACTCCCCGAACCCGGCGTACTGGGGCAGCGTCGCGAACGACTGCCGCGGCTGGCTTGAGAGCGCGTCGTAGCCGGCGGCGCGCAGCTCCTCGAGCCGGGATGCGGCGAGCTGGTTGCCGATGGTCACGTAACGGGCATACTGGCCGGCGTGGGCGCCGGTGGTGAACATGGTCAGAAGCGGCACGAAGGCGGCCGCGATTATCGCCACCGCCACCAGGACCTCAATCAGGGTCAGACCCCTTGTGCCCTTGAGGTAGTACCGCACGCGGCCCACGACGTCAAGCCTCCCAACCAGCGCGCCGCGCTTCGATCTCCCTGGACCCTTAGTTTCCATAAGGCGACGGCGAACTCCTGCCGCGGGCCCGCTGGGCCGCGCCGGCTCTAAAGCCCGGGCGCGACGAGGGCGGCCGCCACCGCCCCCAGGACCAGGTACGGGCCGAACGCCATGGCGCTCTTGAGGCGCGCGCGCCCGAGCGCGACCAGCGCCAGCCCGACCACGGCCCCGGCCACGAAGGCGTAGAGCAGCGCCCACGCCGCCGCCGGCCAGCCCAGGAGAAGGCCGAACGCGCCGGCCAGCTTGACGTCGCCTGGTCCCATCCCGCCGCGGCCTAAAAGCGCCACCAGGAGCATGGCGCCGCCGGCCGCGAAAAGCCCGATAACCAGGGCCAGCGCCGCCCCGTATGCGCCGGCGACGGCAAGACAGGCGGCCACGAGCGCCCCCGCCGCCGCGCCGGCCGCCACCACCGGGTTCGGTATCACCCGGTGCTCGAGGTCGATGGCCCCGGCGACGATGCCCACCGCGGCGATCAGGTCGGCGCGCGCCGCCGCCGCCGTCCACCCGTAGCGCCACGCCGCCGCGGCGAACGCCAGCCCGCAGAGCGCCTCCAGCGCCGGGTAGCGCCACGATATGGCGCCGCCGCAGCCGCGGCAGCGCCCGCGGAGCACGAGGAAGCTGACGATCGGCAAGAGCTCGCCCGGCGACAGGGTCCGGCCGCAGCGCGGACAGTGCGAACGCCCCGCCCAGACCGCCTCGCCGCGCGGCAGCCGCCACGCGCAGACGTTGAGGAAGCTGCCTATGACCAGCCCCAGGACCGCCCCTATCCCCACGTCCAGAGCCGTGCCCATTGAGCCCCGCCCCCGCTCGTGCCCCCAAAATGCGCGGTGGCAGGGCTTCTTGGGCCCTGCCACCGCACTGAGAGCTAAAGATTAGGTCTTGGACACGCCGTCCGGGGTAATGGTGTACTCGGTGCGAATCTTGTCCTTGGCCGTGATGATCAGGGTGTAGGTGCGATCCACGGAGCCGCCAGGGTAGTCGCCGTGGATGTACTCGCCGAAGATGAACGGCGCCTCGCCGTCGGCTAGGCCTGACCCCGGCAGGTCTACGTAGCTCGTGAGCGCCACCTTCAGCTGGGCGTAGGTCAACTCCAGGCCGGCATTGGTCGGGTAGTCGGACTTGTCGAAATAGTAACGCTCGAGGGCGGCATGGATCGCCTTGGCGCTGGCGTGCGCGCCCGTGACACGGCCCTGGTCGAGGGCCGCCGTCACCCGCGGCACGACGATCGTGATCAGCAGGCCGATGATCGCGATTACCACCATGAGCTCGATGAGCGTGAAGCCTTCCTGCCCCTTCATCCCGCGCCGGATCCGGCACAACAAACCCTTACTCACTCAGGTTCACCCCCGTGTGGAATTGACCAAGTTCAGATTGATGCACGCAAACCTCACCGCCACGTGCCGCCTGGAACCCCCGGGAAACCGCCGCTACTGCTGTGTGTCCAATACCCTTCGACACAGCGGGCATTTTCCCTTCCAAGCCTGGCAATATTGATCTCGTTTTGTCGCGTTATCTCTAACCCCCACCTGTGCTCTTGTCAACGCACGAGCTCCATGAGCTGGAACATGGGCATCACGATCGATACCAGGATGAACCCCACTACGCCGCCAAGAAGGATGATCATGACCGGCTCGATGAGGGCGGTCAAGCGTTCGACGCTGCGGTCGATCTCCTGCTCGTAGAAATCGGCCACCTTGTATAACATGGCGTCCATGGCGCCGATCTCCTCGCCCACGCCGACCATCTCGACGATCATCGGCGGGAACACCCCCGACGCCCGCAGCGGCAGGGCGATGCTCTGCCCGTTGCGCACCGCGTCCTGCGCCCGCCGCACAGCGTTGCCCAGGACGGCGTTGCCCACCGCCCCCTCGACGACCTGCATGGCGGTGAGGATGGGAACGCCGCTGGCCATCAACGCCCCCAGCGTGCGCGCGAACCGCGCCAGGGCGAGCTTTGACAGCACCGGCCCGACGAGCGGCATCATGAGCGCGAAACGATCGAACTGCAGGCGGCCCGCGGGGGTCCGCCGCGCCTGCCGCAGGCCGAGGAACGCCGCCACGACGGCGCCGGCCGGGACGTACCAGTACCGGCGCAGCAGGCTGCTGATGGTGAGTACGATCCTCGTCGGCAGCGGGAGCGTCGCCCCCATGTCCTGAAACAGCGTGACGTAGTTGGGCAGCACAAAGAGGAGCAGAAACGTCACCACGAACAGCGCCACCAGCACGACCGCCGCCGGGTAGTACAGCGATGTCCTGACCTTCTGGGTCACCGCGTGCTCGCGTTCGAAGTGCCGCGCCAGCCGCTCGAGGACGCCCTCCAGCACGCCGCCGACCTCGCCCGCCGCGACCATGTTCACCATCATCGGCGGGAACTCGCGCCGGTGGTTGAACGCGGCGCTGAGGGTCTCGCCCCCCTCCAGGTCGCGCACCACGCCGTCCACCGCCCGCACCAGGCGGGCGCTGGCCCCCTGGCGCGCGATGACGCGCAGCGTCTGCACGATGGGTACGCCGGCGCCGATCATGGTCGAGAACTGCCGGCAGAAAAGCGCCAGGTCGCGCAGGGGTATGCGCCGGCCGGCGCCGCGGGCGCCCAGGCTTAGGCTGCGCATCAGGCCGGAGCCGATGTCGCGGTCGACGTCGAGCTTGACGACGAACAGGCCCTGGTCGCGCAGCCGCCCCAGGGCGTCAGGCTCGCCCGCCGCCTCCAGGAATCCCTCCACCGCCGCGCCCGCCCCGTCGCGGGCGCGGTAACGGTACCTCGGCACGCCTCTTTTGCACCTGCCTTGTGCGGCGACTTGGCTTACGGCAGCGTCAGTGCGGCCTCAGCGGCCGGGACGTGGGCCCGGTAGTCGTCCTCGCTGATGCGCCCCTGCTGGTAAAGCTCGCGCAGCGACGCGGCCATCGTCTGCATCCCGAACTTGGCCCCGGTCTGGATCGTGCCCGGGATCTGGTGCGTCTTGCCCTCGCGGATCAGGTTCTTCACCGCCGGCGTGGCGATCAGTATCTCGAACGCGGCCACGCGGCCGGCCACGTCCGCCCGGCGCACGAGCTGCTGGGCGGACACGGCGAGCAGGGTGCCCGCCAGCTGGACGCGCACCTGCTCCTGCTGGTGGGGCGGGAACACGTCCACCACGCGGTCGATGGTCTGCGACGCATCCGGCGTGTGCAGCGTCGCCAAGACGAGGTGGCCGGTCTCGGCGGCGGTGAGCGCGGTGGCGATCGTCTCCAGGTCGCGCATCTCGCCGACGAGCACGACGTCTGGGTCCTCGCGCAGGGCGGCGCGCAGGGCGTTGGCGAACGACAGGCTGTCGACCCCGATCTCGCGCTGGTTGACCATGCTCTTCTTGTGGTGGTGCAGGTACTCGATGGGGTCCTCCAGCGTCACGATGTGGCAGGCGCGCTCCGCGTTGATCAGGTCGAGCATCGCCGCCAGCGTCGTGGACTTGCCGCTGCCGGTCGGCCCCGTGACCAGGATCAGGCCGGCGATCCTTCTGGCCAGCGCTTCCAGGATCGGCGGCAAACCCAGGTCACTGAAGGTCGGGATGCGCGCCGGGATGGCGCGCATCGCCAGCCCGACCGCGCCGCGCTGGTGATAGGCGTTGACGCGGAACCGGCTGACCGCGGGCAGGCTGTAGGAGAAGTCCGCCTCGCCGACCTCGCGGAAATGCGCCTGCACCCGTTCGTCGGCGATGGCCCGCAGGGCCTCGGCCGTGTCGTCCGGGGTCACCGGGGGCTCGCCGTCAAGGCGCACCAGCTCGCCGTGCAGCCGCACCACCGGCGGCGTCTCCACCGTCAGGTGCAGGTCCGACGCGCCCATCTCCACCGCGCGGCGCAAAAGCGCATCAATGTTCACCCTACGCCCTCCCGCGTGCGCCGTCTCTTCCGGCTAACGTTCCTCGTAGAAGGCCACCCGCCGCACCTCGGCGAGCGACGTTGTGCCCCGCAGGGCCTTCTCGACGCCATCCTGCAGCAGGGGCCTCATGCCGTCGGCGATGGCCTGCTTGTGGATCATATCGGCCGACGCGTTGCGATTGACCAGCTCACGCACGGCGGGGGTCACGGCCAGCACCTCGAACAGGCCGGTGCGGCCGGCGTACCCGGTCTGGCTGCACGTCGCGCACCCCCGGCCGGCCTGCAGGGTGATCTCGCCGGGGGGCAGCCCGAACGTCAGCCGCTCTGAGGCGTCGAGCGGCAGGGGCTGCGGCTGGCGGCAGCCGGCGCACACCTTGCGCACCAGGCGCTGGCTCACGACCCCGATCACCGACGACGCGGCGAGGAACGGCTCGATGCCCATGTCCACCAGGCGCGTCAGGGCACCGGCGGCGTCGTTGGTGTGCATCGTCGACAACACCAGGTGGCCGGTGAGGGCCGAGCGCACGGCGATCTCGGCCGTGTCCCCGTCGCGGATCTCGCCGACCATGATGATGTTCGGGTCCTGGCGCAGGATGGAACGCAGGCCGGTGGCGAAGGTGAGGCCGGCCTTGACGTTCACGTGCACCTGGTTCACCCCGTCGATCTGGTACTCAACCGGGTCCTCGACGGTGATGATGTTTTTTTCAGGCGAGTTGAGGCGGTGCAGCGTGGCCATCAGGGTCGTGGTCTTGCCGCTGCCCGTGGGCCCGGTGACCAGGATCATGCCGTACCCGCGCGCGATCATCGCCTCGTAGCGCAGGAGGGCGTCCTCGGACATGCCCAGCTGCTCGAGGCTGGTGATCGCCTGGCCACGGTCGAGGACGCGCAGGACGACCTTCTCGCCGAAGATGATCGGCAGCGTCGAGACGCGCAGGTCCACGTCGCGGCGCTCGTCCTTGACCTGCATGCGGCCGTCCTGCGGCAGGCGACGCTCGGAGATGTCCATGGCCGCCATGATCTTGATGCGCGACACGCAGGCGGCGTGGTCGGCCAGGGGGATGGACAGCACGTCGTACAGTATGCCGTCTATGCGGTAGCGGACGCGCACGCGGTCAGGCATGGGCTCGATGTGGATGTCGCTCGCCCGCTCGGAGATCGCGCGGTCAATGATCGTCGACACCAGGCGGACCACCGGCGACTCGTCGGTCGCCCTGGGCAGCGGGGTGCTGGCGGCCGTCACGTCGGTGTAGACCGGCTCCAGCCCCTGCGCGCCCATGTACGCCAGGCTCATGCCGCGCTCCCACGCCGCCGGCGAGAGGACCGCCGGCCGCACGGTCATGCCCGTGCTGTAGGCGATGTCGTCAAGGGCGAGCACGTTCAGCGGGTCGACCATGCCGATCACCAGCGCGTCGCCGTCGAGGTGCAGCGGCAGCACGCGGTAGCGGTACGCCATCTCACGGCCCACCCGCCCGGCCAGCGCCGGGCTGACCTTCACCTGATGCACGTCGTAGAACGGAAGGCCAAGCTGCTCGGCCAGGGCGCGGCCGAGGTCGGAGGCTGAGACCAGCCCCTCGTCTACGAGTATCTGGCCCAGCGACGGGCCGCGCCCGGGGCCCTGCTTCTTCAGCGCCGCCTCGAGCTGCTCCCTGGTGATCAGCTTGGCGGTAACGAGTATCTCGCCCAAGCGCCGCCTCTGCTGCAGTGAATCCGGTGCCTGCCCGCTCGCCGTCAGCGCGACCGCGGCACGCGTATCACGATTGCTGCCCCCGATCACCGGGCCCTCCGTCACCGTCTCACCCCCGTCACGGCGCGCGAGCGCCGTGGCCGCCGGGTCTTTGGGACGTGGTTGGGGCACACGTATCCCGTTGCTAGTGTTCGCTCCAAAGTAGGATAGTCCTGCAAGCGGGCGGGCTCGGGGACGGGACGGCGTGGCCTCGGGGCCCGGCCAACCGCCCTCAGTCGACGGCCAGCAGCACGCGATCGCGGCGGCGCGGGGCCGCGGCGGCGGCGCGGTCGATCTTCTCGCGCAGGGTCTCGAGCCGGAACGGTTTGCTGAGATGGTCGCAGGCGCCCGCCGCGCGGGCGAGGGCCTCGAGCCGCTCGGTGGCGTAGCCGGTGTAGGTGATGACCCCGGGGCCGTCGCGGCGCGAGCTCAACGCCCTCGTGGCCGTTATGCCGTCCATCTTCGGCATGTGGATGTCCATCAGCACGACGTCGGGACGCAGCGACTCGGCCAGGGCCAGCGCCTGCCGGCCGTCGGCGGCCTCGCCCACGATGAGGAACTCAAGCGGGTACTGGCAGAGGTACTCCCGGATCACCTCCCGCACACCGCCGTGGTCGTCCACGATGAGCACCGTGACCATCGTGCCCCCTCCTCAAACCCCAAGGGACGTGTGAGCTTTGACCGCCCGCGCCGGGCGCCGGGCCGGGGTACAGGAGAATTATATCATGGTAGCTATGTCGGATCTTGTAACTTCTTGGCCCTGGACGTGCTGTTGATTACTCGCAAGGTGTAAGAGGCGCCCGGGCCGTTGTTGGCGCTCCAACGCCGACGACCCGGGCGCTCAGATGGCGCTGATTCCTATCTTGTGTCGCCGGAGTCTCACGCCGGATGAGGCGCATCCCCGCCCCGCGGGGGCGCCTTCTTCCCCAGCAGGCCGCGCCGGCGCAGCCGGGCCAGGACCAGGGCCTCGACCCGCCGCACGAGCATCGTGCCCGGGAACTCCCAGCGGCTCACCGGCGTGACGAGGATGGTGTACATGCCGAGGCGGTTGCCGCCCAGGACGTCGGTGAACATCTGGTCGCCGACGACGGCGGTCTCGGCCGCGGTGGTCCCCAGAAGCGCCATCGCCCGGTGAAAGGCACGACGGCGCGGCTTGGACGCCCGCGCGACCGCCGGCACGCCGAGCGCCGACGCGAAGGCGTTCACGCGCGGCACGCTGTTGTTGGACACGATGCACGCCTTGAACCCGAGCCGGCCGAGCGTCGAGAACCAGGCCGCAAGCTCAGCCGGCGGCCGCGGGCTGCGCCACGGGATGAGGGTGTTGTCAAGGTCGAAGACGAGCCCGCGCACGCCGCGGCGGCGCAGGTCATCGAGGTCGATGGCGTATATGGACTCCGCCCACTCAGCGGGGCACAGGAGCCGGGTGATACCAGAGAGACCTGACGACCCCGCCACCCGCCCCACCTCGCTTTCACCGCGCCCCGCGCTCGCGACGGCGCATGCGCGCCCGGGACGACGCAATACGATTATAGCAGGGAGCGGCAAGGAAGGCAACGTCTGGCCGCCCCGGTGCGCCCGGCCGCCCGGCCGGGCCCCGGCGGGGCAAAGGATCGGGTGCCCCGCGGGGAGAATCCTGAGACGGGGTGGAGGCTGCCCGCCGGCCGCCGCCGGGGCCCGGCGGGACAAACGGGCGATGGCGAGGTGAGCGCGTCATGGCTATGGTTATCCTTGTCCGCCACGGCGAGACCGCCTACAACCGCGAGGAGGTGTTCCGCGGGCGCCTGGACGTCCCGCTGAACGACCACGGCTATACGCAGGCGCGGGCCGCGGGCCGGGCACTGGCGCGGGCCGGGCTGGTCGCGGTCTGGTCGAGCCCGCTGGAGCGGGCGCGGGAGACGGCGCGGGCGATCGCCGAGGCGCACGGGCGCACCGTCCTGGTCCACGACGGCCTCTGTGACCTTGATTTCGGCGACTGGGAGGGGCTGCCGCGCGGCGAGGTTCGCGACCGGTACCCCGACCTGTACCGGCGCTGGGTCGAGGCCCCGCAGACGGTCGAGTTCCCTGGCGGCGAGACCCTCGCCGGCGCGGCCAGCCGGGCGGTGGCCGCCCTGAACGAGATCGTGGCCCACGTCGAGGCCGGCGCGGCGGCCGGGACGGGGCCGGCGCCGGAGCCAGCGGTGGCGGTGGTGTCCCACCGGGTGATATGCAAGCTGCTCATCTCGGCCGCCCTGGGGCTCGGGGGCGAGGGGTTCTGGCGCATCGGCCAGGATACGGCGTGCATCAACGTCCTCGACTGGCGGCTGGGGGCGGCGGGCGGGGGCGGCAGGGGCGACGGGGCCGGCTTTCGCGCCACGGTCGCGCGCGTCAATGATACCTGCCACCTCGGGCGCCCGCCCGGCTCGCGCGGGGAGAGGGATTTCTAGGATGGCGGCTACCCCGTCTCCTGCAGCAGGCGTGACATGTTCCGGATGGCGCGCTTCTCGATGCGCGAGACGTAGGACCGCGAGATGCCCAGGATGCGCGCGATCTCGCGCTGCGTCAGGCGCACGCCGCCGCCCAGGCCGAAACGCAGCTCGAGCACGCGCCGCTCGTTGCCCTTGAGGCACTTCAGCTTGTCGTGCAGGCGCCCTTCCTCCAGCCGCGCCCCGACCTGCTCGGCGACGGCGTCAGGTTCGGTCCCCAGGACGTCGATGAGGGCGATCTCGTTGCCCTCGCGGTCGACGCCGATGGGGTCGTAAAGCGACACCTCGCCGCGCGTCTTGCGCAGCGACCGCAGGTACATCAGGAGCTCGTTTTCAATGCACCGGGCGGCGTATGTGGCCAGGCGCGTGCCCTTTTTCGGGTCGTACGTCTCGATGGCCTTGATCAGGCCCACCGTGCCGATGGAGATGAGGTCGTCGACGTCCTCGCCCGTGTTGTCGAACTTCTTGACGATGTGCGCCACCAGGCGCAGGTTGTGCTCGATGAGCGCGTTGCGCGCCGCCACGCTGCCGGCGGCGAGCTTCTTGAGGTGCCCGGTCTCCTCGGCCTCGGTGAGCGGCCGCGGGAAGGTGCTGTTGGCAATATAGGCGGGCAAGAAGTGCAGGCACCGCAGGGCCAATGCGCCCAGCGCCGCCAATGGGCCAGCCGACATGGCCGCGACACCCCCTGCGTCCTCCCGCCCCCAGTGTGCAATGACCCTATAGTATATGGCGCCGGCGCCGGCTGGTGCCTGTCCGGGGGGTGAAGCAGGTGTCGCCCGCCGTGGTCGTGAATGAACCGCCGGGAGTGAATGGAACGGCGGGAGTGAATGAAGCGGCGGGAGGTGACACGGTGAAACCGCAGCCCGAAAAACCAGTCTACAATGTTGGGGATGTATCGTCGACGCGGCAGCAGCGCAGGACCGGCCACAGCACGGGGGTGCGGCGCCAATGACCGAGGACGTGTTCCTTCGCCAGGCCCGGCACGGCGACGCCGGGGCGTTCGCCGCCCTCGTCCAGCAGAGTAGCGGCGGCCTGTACCGCTTCGTGCGCGCGCGCCTGCGCGACGACGGGGCGGCGGCGGACGCAGCGCAGGAGGCGTTCCTCCGCGCCTGGCGGGCCATCGCCTCTTTTCGCGGCGAGTGCTCGTTCCGCTCCTGGCTGTACCGCATCGCCCAGCGCCTGATCATCGATGAGCGGACGCGCCGCGGTCGCGCCCCGGTGGCCGGCCTGGACTTCGACGAGGCGGACCCCGCCGCGCCTGAGCCCACCGCGGGCCTGGAGGCGGAGGCCGAGCGCCAGGACGTGCGCGCGGCGCTGGAGCGGATCGCCCCCGATGAGCGCGAGCTCATCAGGCTCGTGTACTACGACGGGCTGTCATACAAGGAGATAAGCGCGCTGCGGGGGCTGCCGCTGGGGACGGTGAAGGTGCGGCTGCACCGGGCGCGCGCGCGGCTCAGGGTGCAGCTTGAGGAGATGTGGGAGGTGCATCCGGCATGAGCGCCAACGATGGACGCGGACGCGTGCCGCGGCGGCAGTGCGCCGCGATCGCCCCGCTTCTGCCTGACTGGGACCTCGGCCGTCTCGACGCCGGGGATGCCGACCGCGTGCGGCGGCACGTGGCGCAATGCCCGCGCTGCGCCGCCGAGGTGGCGGCGTGGCGGCGCTTCTCCGCCGCCGTGACCGCGCACTTTGACGCCGCGCGGCCGGAGGTTCCCGCCGGGCTGACCGGGCGCATCGCCGCCGCCGTCAGGGCCGAAGCGCCCGGCCGCGGCTCACCGGCGCGCGTGGCGCGGGCAAGGGTGGCGCCGGGGTGGCTGAGGTGGCTGGGATGGGCGGGCGAGTGGGCGGGGGTGCTGGTCGCGGCGGCCGCGGCACTGGCCCCGATCATCATCGCCTGGGCGGCGCCGGTCACCTGGGCCGCCTTCGAGACACGCCTGGCGCAGAGCATCGCGGTTCTTGGGCACCGCCTCTCCGGCATTCTCGCCCAGGCCCCCGCTTCCCTGGCGGCGGGCGGGGCGGCCGCGGGCACGGCCGTGGGGTACGCGTGGTACGTTCTGCCCTTCATCCTGTGGGCCGCGGTCGGCCTCGCCATCAGCTACGCCACAGTCGGGTACGCGACCGGGTACACCATCGGCGATGAATCCGGGCACGTCACCTGAAACCCTGGCCCCGGTCGACCGTCTATGCGGGTGAAAGGGTCACCGGGAAGAGAAAACGGATCACCGGGAGGGGTTTGTACATGAAGGGTAGCGGAAGGTGGGTGGCGGTCGGGGTCATCATCGCCCTGATGCTTTTGACGCTGGGAGCGATGTCGCTGGCCATATCCAGCGTCGTGCGCCACGCGCCATCGCCTGGGGCCCCGCTGTCAGACCGCGTCAACTGGGGAAGCTGGGGGACGGAGAAGGACTTCACCGTCGAGCGCACGGTGGCGGTGGCGCCGACCGACGTGCTGACCCTCACGACCACGGTCGGCGAGGTGCGGGTCACCGGCGGCGGGCCGGCGGGCGAGGTCGCCATCACCGCGACCGTCCACCTCTGGGACCGCAACGCGTCGCAGAGCCTCGCTGAGAGCGCGCTGAAGGTGACGGAGCTTGTCGGCGACAAGCGGGTCGAGTTCGCCGCCCACGGCGTGCACGTCGGCTTTCTGGGCTTCGGCTTCGGCGGCGGCGGCAAGGCCGACCTGGAGATCGTCGTGCCGGACGGCCAGACGCTGCGGCTCAACACTGACGTCGGCGCCGTCACGGTGCGCCGGGTGAAGGGCGACCTGGCCATCAGGTCGAACGTCGGCGAGGTGCGGGTCGAGCTGTTCGAGGGCCGGCTTGAGGCGCGGACGGACGTGGGCAGGATCGACATCCGCGACGCCACGCTCACCGGGCCGCTGACCCTGGAGTCAGATGTCGGGGCGATATCCTTCACCGGCATCCCCGCCGGCGAGAGCCGGATCACGACCGACACGGGCTCCGTCACGCTGTACCTGCCTGAAGACCGCGCGTACCGGTTGGTGCTGGAGGACGAGAAGCCCTTCCGGCAGTTCGATAGTGAGTTGCCGTACACCGTCGGGCTGGTGGGCACGGGCGAGCCGGTGGGGACGATCGAGGTTGCGACCGACATCGGGGCAGTCAGCATACGGAGGTGGAAGTGATGTTCGCGGTCTCTGCGCTGTCGGTGCTGTTCCCCGTGCTGATGGTGGCCGTGATCCTCGGCTTCGTGGCCGTGATGCGCTACCTGAAGCACCGGGAGCACATGGCGATGATCCAGCAGGGGATCGCGCCGTACAAGGCGCCGGAGGGCGAGCCGGCGCGGCGTGAGGCCCGGCAGAGCAGCCTCGTCGGTGGCCTGGTCACGGCCTTCATCGGGCTGGCCATCACCCTTGGGCTCCTGCCCCTGGGCTTCGGTCCGTGGCTCATCGGCGGCCTGATCCCGTTCTTCGTGGGGCTGGCGATCCTTCTGGCGTATTTCCTGGGCGACGAGCGCGGCGGCGGCAAGGCCGGCACCGGGGCGGGGAACAAGGGCGGCGGCGACGCGCAGGCCTGACGGCCTCTGGGGCGCCGTGAAGTGAAAAGCAAGACCCCCGAAGTGAGAAGCAAGACCCCAATGGAACGCCGGCCTTTTCAGGCCGGCGTTCCGGCTCACTGCCCCTGCCAGCGGCGGACCTGGGCCAGGTGCTCGGCGTAGGTGCGGCTGAAGGCGTGCGAGCCGTCGGGCTTGGCGACGAAGAACAGGTAGTCGCTGGCCTCGGGGTAAAGCGCGGCGCGGATGGCCGCCTCGCCCGGGTTGCATATCGGGCCCGGCGGCAGGCCGGGGTTGCGGTACGTGTTGTACGGCGAGTCGAAGTCCAGCTCGGCGTAGGTCAGCGCCACCGACGGCACGTCGTCGGCGATGTCCAGGGCGTACTTGACCGTGGGGCAGGCCTCCAGCGCCATGCCGCGCTTGAGGCGGTTGTGGAACACGGCTGAGATGGTCGCCCGCTCGGCGGGAACGCGGGCCTCCTTCTCGACGATCGCGGCCAGGGTCAGGACCTGGGGCAGGGTGAGCTTGAGCTCGGCCATGCGCGCCGTGTACGGGGCGAGGACCTGCTCGAAGCGGGCGGTCATCGCCCGCGCGATGCCCTCGGGGCCCGCGCGTCGCGGCACGACGTAGGTGTCGGGGAAGAGGTAGCCCTCCAGCGGGAACATCACGTCCGCCGCCGCGCCGCCCGCCGCGAAGGCGGACGGGGGCAGGAACGAGGCGTCCTTGGCCACGGCGAGGAACGCCGCCGCGTCCGCGAGGCCGCGCTCCGCCAGCAGCGACGCCAGCCGGCGCACCGTGTAGCCCTCGGGGACGGTGAAGCTGACGGTGATCACCCGGCCGTGGGCCAGGCGGTCGAGGATGGCGCGCGGCGTCATGTCCGCCGACAGGGCGTACTCGCCGACCTGCAGCCGGCCGTCAAGGCCAAGCCAGCGGGCGAGCAGGCGGAACGCCCGCGGGCTGCGGATGAGGCCGCGCCCGTGCAGGAGGTCGGCGATGGCGGCGGTGCCGGCGCCGGCCGGGATGTCGACCTCGACCACGGCGGACGGTGACGGTGCCACCGGGGCAAGCTGCGTGGCGCCCCACGCGGCGACGCCCCCGGCGGCGATGACGGCCACGGCGACGCCGGCGCACGCCCAGAGCCGCACCCGGCGCCACGGAGGCGCCGCGCGCGTCGACCCCGTTGAGGGCGTTGAGTGCGATCGTTGAGCAAGCCCCGCCGGCTGCCCGCGGCCCCTGGTCATGGCGACCCCTCCCCCGCACCGGCTCGATGATGACCCGCGCCCCGGTGGGCGCGGCCGCCGCGCTGAGCGCGGCCACCCCGCGGCAAAAAGGGGCCAAACCCGGTGGGCTGGCCCCGCATGCGCGGATCGGGCGCTATTCTTCGTCCTCCTCTTTCCCTGCTTCTTTGCCCTCTTCGTCCTCGTCGTCCTCTTCGTCTTCGGCTTCCCAGGCCTCGTCTTCCTCGTCGAGAAGCCGGTCCCACGCCTCGGCGACGCGGTCGTACTCGTCATCGTCATCGATGTCGACGAAGATGTCTTCACCGTCGCCGTCTTTGTCAATGCGCAGGATGACCGCCTCGTCGCCCTCTTCCTCGGGCGGCAGGAGCACCGCGTACTCACGCTCGCCGACCTCGATGACGTCGACGATGGTGAACTCGTGCTCTTTGCCCTCTTCGTCAGTCAGGACGATGACGTCTTCCCGTTCCTCTTGTTCGCCGGGCACGTCTTTCACCTCAATTCTCTCTGGCTCAGGGTTATTTTATCCTGAAAGTATGGCCTTGTCAACAAACGCCTGCCGGACGCCGCGGCCGGGCGCCCGAGTTACTGGGCGGGGCGCCCCCGGACGCGGTCGAGGTAGCCCTGCAGCATGTACGCCGCGGCGACGGCGTCGATGGCCTTGCGCCGCCGGGCGCGGCTCAGGTCCGCCTCGAGCATGGCGCGCTCGGCGGCCACCGTGCTCAGCCGCTCGTCCCACATCTCGACGGGCAGGCCCAGGGCGGCGCCGATGCGCCCGGCAAACGCGGTGGCGTCGCGCGCCGCCCGGCCCGCCTCGCCTGAGAGCCCGAGCGGCAGGCCGACGACCACCCGCCCCGCCTCGTACTGCCGCGCCAGGGCGCGCAGCCGGTCGAGGTCGCGCCGGGCGCCGCCGCGGTCGACGACGCAGACGCCGCGCGCCGTCAGACCCAGCTCGTCGCTCATGGCCACGCCGATGCGCCGCGTCCCCAGGTCAAGCCCCATCACCCGCGCCACGCGCCCCACCCCCTCGCGCACCGTCTGCCGCCGTCACCCTGCCGCCACGCTGAGGCCGCGCCGCCAGCGCCGCCGCCGCGCGTCACACGATCTTCAGGGCCAGCTCCGGGCACGCCCCGATGCAGTAGCCGCACCGCACACAGCGCTCGTCGCTGACGCGCGCCCGCCCGTCCGCAAGCGCCAGCGCCGCCTCCGGGCACGCCGCCAGGCACGACCCGCAGCCGCAGCAGTGCGCCTCGACGATCAGGCGCCGCGGGCGCCTCCGGGCGGCGGCCAGAAGGCCCGCGCCCGCTGGGCGACCCTCCAGCAGGCGCACGTCGGCGTGAAGCTCGGCGCGGCTGGCGACGCCGACGGCCACGGCGTGCACGCCGTCCAGGTCGCGCGCGAACGCCAGCGACGCGGGCACGTCGTCGAGGAGCGCGCCCCCGCCCAGGGCCTTCATGGCGTAGACCCCCTTGCCGGCCGCCGCGGCGCGGCTGATGGCGGCGGTCATCGCCGCAAGACCGCCCCCGACCCCCAGCCCGGCGCGGTTCACCAGCGGGTGGACGACGTCGAGGTCGGCCATGCGCGTCGCCGCCTCGACCGCCGCCGCCCGGTGCGTCGAGATGCCGATCGCCCGCACCAGCCCGCGCGCGCGCGCCTCGACCAGGTACGCCCACGCCCCGGCGTGGCCGCGGATCGTCAGCTCCGACTCCTGCTCGTGCATGAGGAATATGTCCACGACCGGGCGGCCCATCTCCTCGCGCGCCCGGCGCACGCTCTCAGCCATGCCGTCCCAGGTCGGCGCGTAGGACTTGCTGGCGACGACGGCCCCCCCCGCGCCGCGCCCGCGCAGGGCGCGCGCCAGGTACGGGTACACCTCGTAGCACTCGGCGGTGTCGAAGAAGTTGACGCCCAGGCGCAGCGCCTCGCGCAGCAGGCGCACGCCGGCAGAAAGCTCGAGCCCGAGCTGGCACGGGCCCAGGGGCAGCGTCCCGAAGCACAGCCGGGAGACGGAGAGCCCGCTGCGACCCAGCCTCACCCGCCGCACCTAGTATCACCCCGCCCGCCGCTCCCTCATCACCCCGCCCGCGACCTCGCCCGTCGCCCCCTCATCGCCCCGCGCGCCGGCTCAAGAACATCATGACGACGACGCCGGCCAGGAAGCCGCCGATGTGCGCCCACCAGGCAACCCCGGCCCCGCCGGTCATGCCCAGCCCGGCCACGCCGTTGAGCAGCTGCAGCAGGAACCACAGGGCCAGCAGCAGCACGGCCGGGACCTCGATCACCCGCAGGAAGGGGCCCAGCGGCACGAGCGTCAGGACGCGGGCGCGCGGGAAGGCGACAAGATACGCGCCCAGGACGCCGGCGATGGCGCCGCTGGCCCCGACCGCCGGCAACAGCGACCCCGTGCCGGCCGCGGCGTGGGCGACGTTGGCGGCGGCGCCCGCGAGAAGGTAAAAGACGACGTAGCCGAGGTGCCCCAGGCGGTCCTCGACGTTGTCCCCGAACACCCACAGGTAGAGCATGTTGCCGCCCAGGTGCAGCCAGCCGCCGTGGATGAACTGGGACGTGAACAGCGGCGCCAGCGTGAGCGCGAGGCCGGCCGCCGCGCCGCCGAAGGGGCCGGGGCCGCCCGCGCCGCCGAAAAGCCCGGCCCAGAAGCGCGCCGGCACCATGCCGTATTGTGCCGCGAAGTGGGTCAGCTGCAACCGCGTCAGGGTCAACTGGTAGGCGAACACGAGCAGGTTCGCGGCGATGATCACGTAGCTGACCCACGGGCGGCGCCGCGGTCGAACGCTATCGCGAAGCGGGATCATGGCCTGCCCCCCTCCCCCCCTTCCATTCGCGCCATGATATGGTTCTCCTGCCGCGGCGGCGGCGAGGGAGGAACTGGCTTGGGGGAGAAAGAAATGTCTTTGCGGCCGGTCGGTGCTGCCGGCCGGAAAGGAGCCACACCATGCTGGGGAACTTATACAAGGCCATCGGCCGCGAGACATCGGGGGTGCGCGCCCACTCGTACGTGCGGGCGATCGCCAGCTATCATCGCATGCAGGCGACGCCCGGCTTCACGGCGGCGGCGCAATGGTGCGCCGGGGTACTGCGCCAGAACGGCCTTGAAACGCGCGTCCTGGACTTCCCGTCCGGCACGGGGCACCGCTACTGGGGGTGCATGACGCCCGATTACTGGGAAGGCGAGAGCGGCGACCTCTACCTGCTCCTGCCCGGGAGGGAGCCCGAGCGCCTGGCGAGCTTCAGCGAGCGCAAGATATCGATGCTCGCCCGTAGCATGCCCACCCCGCCAGGCGGCGTGACCGCCGACCTCGTCGTCCTGGTGCGCGGCGACGACGAGGCGGCGTTTGACGGGGTGGACGTGCGCGGGAAGGTCGTCCTCGGCGGCGGCGCGGCGATCCGCTTCCGCGAGCTGGCGCTCGAACGCGGCGCCATCGGCATCATCACCGACGACGTGCCTGAGATACCGCAAGCGCGGCCGCCGATGGACATCCCCGACGCCATCCAGTACGCCTCGTTCTGGTGGACGGAGGACGAGCCGCGGGCGTTTGGGTTCGCGCTGTCGCCGCGGCAGGGGGCGATCCTGCGCCAGCGGCTGGCCGAACTCGCGAGCAAGGCCCGCGAGCGCGGCGAGACGCCGCCACGGGTGCAGGTCCGCGCCGAGGTCAAGGCGAGGTTCTCCGCGGGCGCGCTCAACGTGGTGGAGGCGTTCATCCCCGGCCAGACGGATGAAGAGGTGCTGATGGTCGCGCACCTGTGCCACCCTGAGCCGTCGGCCAACGACAACGCCTCGGGCTGCTCGGCGCTCATGGAGGCGGCGGCGGCCCTGGACCGCATGATCAAGGACGGCAAGCTCCCGGCGCCGCGGCGCGGACTGCGCTTCCTGCTTGTGCCCGAGATGCTCGGGACATACGCCTACCTGTCGCAGGACGAGGAGCGCATCGGCAAGTGGGTGGGCGGGCTGAACCTGGACATGGTGGGCGAGGACCAAGCGCAGTGCCGGGGCTCGCTCCTGGCCGAGTGCCCGGCCCGCGCCCTGCCTTCGTTCGCGGGGACGCTGCTGGCGCGGGCGCTGCGCGAGGCGGTGGGCGGGGCGAAGACCTTCACCGGCAGCGTGTCGTTCCCGGCGTACCGCCACGACTACGTGCCGTTCACCGGCGGCAGCGACCACTTCATCCTGTCCGACCCAACGGTGGGCGTGCCGACGCCGATGATCATCCAGTGGCCGGACCGCTTCTACCACACCAGCATGGACACCCCGGAGCGGGTCGACCCGCGCATCCTGGGCCGCGTGTCGGCGGCCGCCGCGACGTACGTGTACTTCCTGGCGCAGGCGGGCTTCGTCGAGGCGTGCTGGCTGGCCGAGCAGGTTGCGTGTGAGCTTTCAGGCGAGCTGCGGGCGGCGGTGGGCGCCGACTGCGAGGGCGCGCTGGAGGCCGCCGGCTGCCCCGGCCCGGCCCCCACCACCAGCCCGGCCCCCGGGAAGGCCGCCGGCAAGGCGGCGCCCGAGGTCGCCGCCGACCTCGCCGCGCGCGCCGCGCGTTTTGCGCGCCGCGTCGACTTCCTACGCGCGCGCAAGCTCCTCGACGCCGGGTCGGTGGAGCGGCTGATCGAACCCGCGCGCCGCGGGGAATTCGCGCGCTTCCTGGGCCACCTGGGCACGCGCATGGACGCTGAGGCCGCCTTCGCGCGGGACCACGGCCTGGGGCTCGTGCGCACCGCGCAGGAGCGGCTGGGCATCGCCAAGCTGCCGCCGCCCGCGGGCCCGGCGCCCGCCGACACGGAGGCGCAAGGGCTCGTTCCGGTGCGCAAGTACCGGGGCCCGCTGCACCTCGACGGCTGGCAGATGCGCCTTGTGCCCGAAGAGCGCGTCAAGTTCGGCACCCACGTCTACAAGTACCGCGAACTGGTGCGCCACCTGATGGTCGTGGCCATGTACTGGATGGACGGCAGGCGCAGCCTGGCCGAGGTGAGCGACATGGTCGAGATGGAGACCGGCCGCCGCGAGACGGCCTTCCTCATCGAGAGCTGTCGCTGGCTGGAGCGCCTGGGGCTTTTGGAGCTCAAGCCGGCGAAGTGAAGCCGGCGAAGTGACGGGCTGGCGGCCGCTGGGCCGCAAGGTGCGGGCGAGAAGTGATCGTGAATGGCGATAGCAAAGCCCCCGCGCCCGTGGCGGGGGCTTTTCTCGCGCGGGCGCGGCCGTGCCGCCGCCCTCAGTCGCCCTTCATTCCGTCGCCCTTCATGTAGTAGCGCACCAGCTCGCCGAGGAGCTCGTCGCGCTCCAGGCGGCGGATCAGGTTGCGCGCCTCTTTGTGGCTGGTGATGTACGCCGGGTCGCCGGAGAGCAGGTACCCGACCAGCTGGTCGACCGGGTTGTGGCCCTTCTCAGCCAGGGCGTCGTAGACCCGCCGCAGCACCTCGCGGGCGCTGCAGGGTTCTTCAGCCTTGATGCGGAACATCGCCGTTTGTTCGTCGGCCTTGCCCACGGCAATCACCCTCCCCCCGGCCCCGCCATTGGGTGCCGCCGCGCCCAGTACCGCGTGGCGGCCCTGCAACCGCGCCGCCACCCGCGGGGATGCGACGCTTGGCACCATATAGAAGGATTCGGCGCTTGGACACCCTAATCCTGCCCGCAGCCGTCAAGCTGCCTCTCAACCAGCGTGGGAACGGCCTTGAGCGCCTCCCCGAGGCGCGACGGGTCACGGCCGCCGGCCTGGGCCATGTCGGCCCGGCCGCCGCCGCCGCCGCCCACAAGGCGCGCCACCTCGCCCACGAGGCGACCGGCGTGGAACCCGCGCTGGACGACATCCGGGGTCGCCGCCGCCACCAGGTTGACGCGGTCGCCGGCGACGGCGCCGAGCACGACCGCGCCGGATTTCATCTTGTCACGCAGGACGTCAGCCAGCGCGCGCATGCCGTCGACCTCCGCGACCGGCGCCGCGGCGGCGATGACCCGCACCCCGGCGACGTCTTGCGCCTGCGCCAGGAGGTCGTCGACGCTTGACCGGGTGAGGCGCGACTCAAGCCCTTCGAGGCGCCGCTCGAATTCGCGGCGCTCGGCCAGAAGCTGCGCCACCCGCGCCGGGACCTCGTGCGGGAGCGCGCGCAGCTCCTCGCCGGCGCGCGCCAGCAGGTCCTCACGCTCGCGCAGGTAGGCCAGAAGCTCCGGCCCGCAGACCGCCTCGACGCGCCTGACACCCGCGCCGATGCCCTCCTGGGTCACGATGCGCAATATGCCGACCTGTCCTGTGCGGTCAACGTGCGTCCCGCCGCACAGCTCGCGGCTGAAGTCGCCGATCTTCACCACGCGCACGGTCTCGCCGTACTTCTCCCCGAAGAGCGCGGTGACGCCCTCGGCGCGCGCCCGCTCCAGGCTCGTCTCATATGTCTCTACGGGGACGTTCTCCAGGACGCGCGCGGCGACCAGGTCCTCGACCTCGCGCACCTCGGATGCCGTCAGCGGGCCGGGGTGGGTGAAGTCGAAGCGCAGCCGGTCGGGCGCGACGAGCGAGCCCGCCTGGCGCGCGTGGTCGCCGAGCACCTGCCTGAGCGCGTAGTGCAGGAGGTGCGTGGCCGTGTGATAGCGCGCCACGCGCATGCGCCGCTCCGGGTCAGGCCGGGCCGCGACCTCTTCCCCGGCGCGGAACGGCCGCCCGGAGAACTCGCCGATGTGCGCGATGACGCGACCATGCGGGCCGGCCAGTGATAGCGTGTCCTTGACGGTGAACTCACCGCCCGCGACCGTGATGCTGCCGGTGTCGCCGACCTGCCCGCCGGCCCTGGCGTAAAACGGGGTCTCAGCTAACACGACGATGGCCGGGGCCGCGCCGCCGCCTTCAACGACCCGCACGACCCGCGTCGAGGCGCCGGCATCGCGCGTCGCCAGCGCGTAGCCGACGAACTCAGACTTGAGGCCGGTCAGATCGCCCAGGGCGGCCTGCCCCGCCTGGTCCTCGTCGCCCGCCTGCGCCGCGGCCCGCCCGCGCGCCCGCTGCTCCTCCATTGCCACGTCGAAGCCGGCGCGGTCCACGCCCAGGCCGGCCTCCTCGGCGATGTCCTGGGCGAGGTCGAACGGGAAGCCATACGTATCATAGAGGATGAACGCCTCGCGGCCGCCCAGGGCCCTCAGGCCCTGCGCCCGCGCCGCCGCGACCATCTCGGCGGCGCGCTTCATGCCGCCTGACAGCGTCTCCTGGAAGCGCTCCTCCTCGGCGCGCACCGTGCCGGCGATCGCGCCCGACTGCGTTAGGAGCTCGGGGTAGGCGTCGCCAGTGAGGCGCCCGACGACGGGCACCAGCTCGCACAGGAACGGCCGCTCCAGGCCGAGGGCGCGGCCGTAGCGCGCGGCGCGGCGCAGGATGCGGCGCAGGACGTAGCTCTGGCCCTCATTGCCCGGCGCCACGCCGTCGGCGCACAGGAACGTGCACGTGCGGGCGTGGTCGGCGATGACGCGGAACGGGAAGCCCGGCTTGCCTTCGTCGTAGGCGCGGCCGGACATGGCCTCGACGGCGCTGATGAGCGGCCGCAGGAGGTCGGTGTCATAGTTGCTGGCGACGCCCTGCATGACCGACGCCGCGCGCTCCAGGCCCATGCCGGTGTCGATGCTCGGCCGCGGCAGGGGCGTCATGCGCCCGGCGTCGTCGCGCTCATACTGCATGAACACGAGGTTCCACAGCTCAAGCCAGCGGTCGCAGTCGCACTCGCCGATGCCGCAGCGGTCGGCGGCGCAGCGGTGCTCGGCGCCGCGGTCGTAGACGACCTCGCTGCACGGCCCGCACGGGCCGGTATCGCCCATGGCCCAGAAGTTGTCCTTCTCGCCCAGCCGCAACACGCGCGCCGCCGGGACGCCGGCGACCTCCTGCCACAGGCGGAAGGCGTCATCGTCGTCGCGATAGACGGTCACCCACAGGCGCTCGGGCGGGAGCTTGAGGACGGCGGTCAGGAACTCCCAGGCGTAGCCGATGGCCTCGCGCTTGAAGTAGTCGCCGAACGAGAAGTTGCCCAGCATCTCAAAGAACGTGTGGTGGCGCGCCGTGCGGCCGACGCTGTCCAGGTCGTTGTGCTTGCCGCCGGCGCGCACGCACTTCTGGGACGTCACGGCGCGCTGGTGGGGGCGCTGCTCCGTGCCCAAGAAGACGTTCTTGAACTGCACCATGCCGGCGTTGACAAAAAGCAGCGTGGGGTCGCCGTGCGGCACCAGCGAGGAGCTGGGCACCTCGGCGTGGTCGCGGGCGGCGAAGTAGTCAAGGAACGCGCGCCGCAGGGCGCTGCCGGTCCACGGGCCGGTATAGGCGGCCTCATTGGTGTGTCGGTTCATCGGCGTCCCCCCACAAAAACGCTGTCGCCTCCCGCCCCGGCGCGACCGCGCCGCGGGCGGGAGGCCAATAGGCCGTGCTGCGCGCTGCGCGACGCGCCGCATGGCGTGGCGTGGCGCGCTGTGTGGCGCGCGCTGCGCGACGCGCCGTATGGCGTGGCGTGGCGCGCTGTGTGGCGCGCTGCGCGACGAGCGGCCGAGCGTCATACCGCGCCCGCCTCAGCCGATCCTCAGCCGATCTTCTTGTCCAGGGTCCACGACCCCTTCTTCTCCTTGCCCTTGGGGCGACGGTCGAAGTAGATGTCGAAGATCTCGCCGGCCTCGGTGGCGACGCGGTAGTAGTCGCGGCCGACGCCGCGCGAGACGCTCTGCGCGCCCCACGGGGCGGTGCCGCCGCGGCCCGGCCCGCCGAACCCCGGCTGCACCCGGCCGTAGTCGTGCCACTCCTTCACGACCCGCGCCACGGCGAAGCGCTGGCCGCGCCACACGAAGGCCGACGGCGCGCCGGGCTTCTTCTCGATGGCCGGCTCCGAGTCGAACTCGGGCTGGATCTCGTCGCCGAAAAACCCCGCTGGGCGGCCACTCTGCTCCATGAGACTCCCACCTTCAGGGGACAGGTCTTCCAGTCGGATTATACCCCGTTTCGGGGCGGAACGTCAACATGGGTGGGCTAGAAACCGGTGATGACCGGGTGCGAGTGACCCTGACTGTTCACGAGGTCGCCATGCTGATGGGGTTGAGTGATGACTCGGTGTACGATGCCTGTCACGCAGCAGACAGCCCCTTTCGGGTCTTGACTCTGGCAGGACCATTGGCGCAAAGGCTCGGCGGTCGGCGGCCGCTCTTGGGTGCACCCCTTTGTGCAGTGGAGCCGTGGTGAGACGGCCGTCAGGATCCACGAGGTCGCCGAACTCGACGAGTCCAGCGGGGCGCACGAGAGCTTCGCAGGCGCCGAGGCGCGCGCCGCTGCGGCGGAGTCCGCGGGCGGCCGCACGCTAGGATGTGCGTCGCCGGCCAGCAGATCGATACCGCGGGTGTGGCCCTGAACTGGAGCGCCCTGCTCAGCCCGGCCACATCCCCTGGGTCAGCTCCTCACGCCATGGAATACATCATCTGGAATGAGCGTCTAATCCAGGTAGGCGGCTAGGTGGAGTGGAGGTAAGGTCAGTGCGCAGGCTCGGCAGACTGTGGGTAAGCTTGGCATGTCTCATCGGCGTAGTCGCGTTGGGCGGAATCGGGTACTCAATCCAGGCATTCTCGAACCAACTTCAGATGGGCGATCCCATGTGGGATGAAATGCTCAAATCCATGGGGGCAACTTACTCGCTTCCAACCGGTGAAGTCACCTCGCTGACCGAGGAGCAGGCGATCAAACTCGCATCCGAAGAGGCTCCAGACCTTGCGGCAAAGGCGACCAAAATCGTAGCGCGATTTCTCATCTACAACAGCCCTCAACAGGGTTGCGAGCCGAGGCCAATTTGGCTGGTCACGCTCAACGACGTGGTCAGATCCTTCAGCTCTGGCCCAGTGGGGCGGAGTACACCGCGTGAAGTGCCCCGCCCGTTTCAGTTCACAAACATTGCACTTGACGCGCTGACAGGCGACGTCATCTTCCTTGAGTCTTACGGGCACAATTAGAGAGGGCGTGGGCGTGCCTAGGCGGGTGGCGATTCCAGTACTGGTTGGATTGGCGGCCCGCAATGCTCGCTGTTGGGCGCCGTCGACGACGCCACGGGTAAGATCCTCGGCCTCGTCTTCCGGCCCCAGGAGGACCTCTGGGGCTACCTCAAGCTCATGCACGACGTCATCTCCCGTCACGGCGTCCCGCAAACCCTATACACTGACCGCCACGCCATCTTCTTCTCTTCCAGGCGTGACAAGCCCATCCTCGATGACGAAAACTTATGCGGTTGCTACCGCGCCAGAAGGCTGCAGGAGTCTCCGCAATTGTAGTTGCACCCGACACTGCATGACACGTCGCAGCGGGTTTCACAACACCCGATGCAGAACCACGTGCACTCGTAGCAAGGCTTGAGAATGGCGGCCCTGCTGCCCGCAAGCTTGGATGTTCAGATACACTCCGCTCACCCCCCTCCTGCTGCAGTCTCGTCCACGCGACGGCGGGCCAATCGCCGACTCACCGCAAATCTCCACTACAGTTCGCGGCCGCAAACCAGCACCGCTTAGGGATCGCCGCGGCTGAGGCGTCACCCGCAGGCTTTGGCGGCCCTACAGCTTCCGCGCCAGGTAGCGCACAATCGGGCGGCCGGCGGCGATGGCGGGGACGGCCAGGAACACGCCCCAGAAGCCGAAGAGCCGGCCGCCGGCGAGGATGGCGAATATGACGACGAGCGGGTGCAGGCCGAGGCGGCCGCCGATGACGCGCGGCGCGATGAACGCCGCCTCGATCTGCTGCACGGCGGCAAACACCAGGGCGACCTTGAGCGCCAGAAGTGGCGAGCGCGCGAGGGCGACGACCACGGCGGGGGTGGCGCCGATGAACGGCCCGAGTATGGGGACGGTCTCGGCGAGGCCGGCGATGACCCCGAAGAGGAGGGCGAACGGCGCCGCGACGACGAGGAGCCCGAAGGTCACCAGCGCCGCGACGATGAGCGCGACCGTGAGCTGGCCGCGCACGAACGAGCCCAGCCCGCGGTCGACCTCGGACACCAGTTTGAGGACCTCGTCGCGGTGCGCGCGGGGGATGGCGTTGATCAGCGAGTAGCGGAAGCGCGGCAGGTCCTTGAGCATGTAGAAGCTCAGCACCGGCGCCAGAAGGAGCGTCAGAAAGCCCGAGAAGAACCCCACCGCCCCCTGGGCGAGGCTGCCCAGAAACACGGCGAGGCCGGACTCAAGGGTCGCCACGGCGTGCTCGACGGCGGCGCGCAGGCCGAGCGGCAGCGGGGCGCGGGCGAATCCGCGCTGGGCGGCGCTGATGAGGCGTTCAAGGTCGCCGGCCAGCCCGGGCAGGGCGGCGACGAGGCGGCTGAGTTCGTCCACCAGGCCGGGGCCGAGGAAGCCGAAAAACAGCGCGAACACCGCCCCGACCACAGCGAAGACCGCCAGGACGGCCCACGCCCGGCCCAGGCGGCGCCTGACCAGCCACTCCACGGCCGGCTCCAGGAGGTAGCTCAACGCCAGCGCGGCCAGGAACGGCGGCAGGATGCCGCGCGCCCGGTACAGGAGGTAGCCCGCCGCCGCCCCGACCGCGACCAGAAGCCCCACCCGTGCTACCCGGCGCGCCTGCACCCGCCGCCCACCGCCTAAAGCCCCGCTGGAGTCCCCGCCGTCAGTCCTTCATCTCCTCGACCACGTCCTCGGCCCGCTCGCGCCCGCGCGACCACAGCTGCCGGGCGCGCCGGCCCATGCGACGCCCGCCTTCAATGACGCGGTGGCGCGTGGTGTCCTTGATCTGCGGCGCAAAGAGCGCACCCAGCATGACCCCCATGAGCCCACCCGCCACAAGCCCGTTCCAGAAGCCCTGCCTCACCCTCCCACCTCCCCTCGCCAAGCGATGGCCGCGGCCCCGTCAATGGCCGCGGCCCCATCAACGCCCACGCCGCCGGCGGCTTGGTGCCGCCCCCCGGCCCCCGGCTGGGCCTCGCCCGCCGGGATGCTCACCAGCGTGCCGTCCGGCTCCAGGCGGAACAGCCGCGGCCCGCGCCGCGACATGGCGAACTCGATGCAGCAGTCCCAGCAGTAGAACTGCGTCGTGCCGACGCGCCCCACCTCGCGGCCGCCGCACAACGGACACCGCGCGGGGAAACCCATTGCCCCGCCCTCCCGCCTCGCCCAACCGTCCCCGACCCGCCGGCCAAGGGTGTTGCTGTCCTGGGGAACTATTCTCCCACTGCTGCACAGAAAAAATGCGCCGCGCCGGCACCTGCCGGCTGGCGCAACCCGGCCTCACCGCCGCGGCCTCAGCGCGGCGCGCTCAGCGCAGCGCGCTCACGATCAGCCCGCCGCCCACCACCGCGTCGCCGTCGTAGAAGACGGCCGACTGGCCGGGCGTCACGGCCTCAAGCGGCGCAGCGAAGGTGACGCGGGCGGCCGCGCCGTCGAACTCGACGCGGGACGCGACCTCGCGGCCGCGGTATCGCACGCAGGTCGCCACCTGGAGCGGCCCCGGCGGCCGGTCGGGGATGAAGTTGAGGTCGCGCGCCACAAGGCCCGTGGCGCGGAGATCCCAGCGGCCGCCGACGACCACGGCGTTGCGCGCCGGGTCCAGCGCGACGACGTACAGCGGGCCGCCGCCGGGGGCGCGCCGGCCGCCGAGCCCCAGGCCCTGCCGCTGGCCCACCGTGTACAGCCCCAGCCCGCCGTGCTCGCCCAGCACGGCCCCGCCGGCGTCGAGGATCGGCCCCGGCCGCAGCGCATCAGGAACGGCGCGGCGCAGGAAGTCGCGGTAGTCGCCGCTCACGAAGCACGCCTCCTGGCTCTCTGGGCGGTCGTGCGCGGCCAGGCGGCGCCGCCGCGCGAGCGCGCGCACATCGTCCTTGTCGAGCTCGCCGACCGGGAACACGGCCGCGGCGAGCTGGTCCTGGCGCAGCCAGTGGAGGACGTAGCTCTGGTCCTTTCTCCGGTCGCGCCCGCGGTAGAGCAGGTGGCGGCCGGGCCCCGCGGCGGCGACGCGCGCGTAGTGGCCGGTGGCCAGGTGCGCGGCGCCCAGGTCGCGGGCGCGCGCCAGGAGAAGCCCGAACTTGATGTCGCGGTTGCAGACCACGCACGGGTTTGGGGTCACGCCGCGCGCGTAGGCCTCGATGTACGGCCGCACCACGGCGGCCGCGAACTCCGGCCCCAGGTCGACGACGTGGTGCGGGATGCCGAGCTCGGCTGCGACCTGCGCGGCGTCAACCGCCGGCCGCGCGCCATCAACCGCCGGCTGCGCGGCGTCAACGGCCATGGTGACCCCGAATACCTCGGCCCCCGCCTCCTTCAATAGCAGAGCGGCGATGGTACTATCCACCCCGCCGCTCATCGCCACCGCTATGCGTTTTGCGCCGCGCCGCCGCAACTCGTCGCCAAGGCCCCGCGCCAGGTCGCTCGAACGCCGCGCCGCCGTCATGCCTTGCCTGGCGCGCCCGCCCCCGCGGCGCCCGCCCCCGCCGCGCCCGCCCCCGCGGCGCCCGCGGGCTCCGGGGGCTGCTCGCCGCGCCGGCGCCGGTAGTCGCCGATGGCGTTGTGCAGGGCGTCGGCGGCCAGGTTCGAGCAGTGCATCTTCTGCGGCGGCAGGCCGCCCAGCGCGTCGGCCACGGTGTGATTGGTGACCGCCTCCGCCTCAGCCAGCGTCTTGCCCAGCACCAGCTGGGTGAGCATGCTGCTGGAGGCGATGGCCGCGCCGCAGCCGAAGGTCTTGAACTTCACGTCCGCCAGGCGGCCGTCGTCGACCTTGATGAACATCTTCATCACGTCGCCGCAGACCGGGCTGCCCACCTGGCCGACCCCGTCGGCGTCGGGGATCTCGCCCACGTTGCGCGGGTTCGTGAAGTGCTCGATGACGCGCTCGTTGTAGTCAATGGACATCGGCGCCACCCTCCTCCTGCGGCGGGGTGAAAGGCGACATCTCCCTGAGCTTGGCCACGACCGCGGGCAGCTCCTGGAGCACGTAATCGACGTCGTCATCGGTGTTCTGCTGCCCGAAGGTGAACCGCAGCGAGCCCTGGGCGACCTCCGGCGGCACGCCCATGGCCAAAAGCACGTGCGACGGCTCAAGCGCCCCCGAGGTGCACGCCGAGCCGCTAGAGACGGCGATGCCGCGCATGTCGAGGTTCAGGAGCAGCGCCTCGCCCTCGACGTACTTGAATGACAGGTTGGCGTTGTTGGGCAGGCGCCGCTCCGGGTGGCCGTTGAGCTTGACGTCGGGGATGCGCTCCATGATGTCGCGTATGAAGCGGTCGCGCAGGGCGGAGAGGTGCCGGCCGCGCTCGGCGAGCTCGGCGCGGGCCAGCTCCGCCGCCTTGCCCAGGGCGGCGATGCCCGGGACGTTCTCGGTGCCGGCGCGCAGCTTGTGCTCGTGCCCGCCGCCCAGCGCCTGGGGCACCAGGCGCGTGCCACGCCGGATGTACAGGGCGCCGATACCCTTGGGGCCGTACATCTTGTGGCCGGAGATGGTCAGAAGGTCGACCCCCAGCGCGTCGACGTTGACAGGGACCTGCGCGGTGGCCTGCACGGCGTCGGTGTGCAGCACGATGCCCCGCGCGCGGGTGAGGCGCGCGATGTCGGCGATGGGCTGGATCGTCCCGACCTCGTTGTTGCCGAGCATGATCGTGACCAGGATGGTTTCCTTCGCCAGCGCGGCCTCGACATCGCTCAGCCGCACGAGCCCGTGCTCGTCGACGGGCAGGTAGGTGACGCGGAACCCCGCCCCTTCGAGGTACGCGCACGTGTGCAGCACGGCGTGGTGCTCGATGGCCGAGGTGATGATGTGGTTGCCGCGCTTCTTCAGCGCGGCGGCCACGCCCTTGATCGCCAGGTTGTCGCCCTCCGTGCCGCCGCTCAGGAACACGACCTCTTTGGCGGCGGCGCCGATGAGGCCGGCCACCTGCTCCCGCGCCGTCTCGACCGCCTGGCGCGCCAGGCGCCCGAACTGGTGCAGGCTGGACGGGTTGCCGTAGTTACCGGTCATGCATTCCAGGGCCACCTCAGCCACGCGCGGGTCGACCGGCGTGGTGGCGGCGTGATCTAGGTACACGCGGCGCATCGTTATCCCCCCCGGCTGGCCGGTCGGCTGGGCCCCAGGGCCCGCGCCGGCGGCGGTCAGACGAGCATTTCGTCGCCCTCGCCGCCCGCGCGCACGTCAGCGCACAGGTCGGCCAGGGTGATGGAATCGACCACTTTCTCGATGCCGGCGCGGACGCGCGACCACACGCCGCGCGCCGAGCAGCCGTCAGCCCGGCCGCAGTGCTTGACCGGCGTGCCGTCGTCGCGCGAGCAGTCAGTGAGCGCCAGCGGCCCCTCCAGCGTGCGCAGGATGTCGCCGACGGTGATCTCACGCGCCGGGCGGCCCAGGACGTAGCCGCCCTGCGCGCCCCGGACGCTGTGCACGAGCCCGGCGCGGCGCAGGCGGCCGGCGAGCTGCTCCAGGTAATGCTCGGAGAGCCCCTGCCGCTCGGCGACGACGCGCAGGGTGACCGGGCCCTCGCCCTCGGCCAGGGCCAGCTCGACCAGCGCCCGCACCCCGTATCGCCCCTTGGTGGACAGCCGCACCGCCCCGACCCCCTCCGGAATCCCGAGTGAAGTAGTAAGGTTTCCGACTCAATAATAGCATAAGCGGCCCGGCTGGTCAAGGGAAGGGTTGCCCCCGGCAACGGGTTGCCCCCGGCGGGCGTGCTGGACGGATAGCAGGAAACGGGCGTGGCGGCGCGGCGCGTCGTCAAGTGTATTATTGCGCCGCGGGGCGGCGGGCATACCGGCGCTCAGGTCCCCTTCTCGCCGCGGTCGGGCCCAGTGCTTGGGCCGGGGCCGCGGTCGGGCGCAGTGCTTGGGCCGGGGCCGCGGTCGGGCGCAGGCCGGCGGCGCAGCGCGTCGAGGCGGTCGCGCACCTGCTTTTCAAACCCCATCTCTGTGGGCTCGTAGTAGCGGCGGCCGAGGAGCTCCTCGGGCATGTACTGCTGCGGGACGTGGTGGCCGGGGTAGTCGTGGGCGTAGCGGTAGCCGTCGCCGTGCCCCAGGCGCGCCGCCCCGCGGTAGCTGGCGTCGCGCAGGTGGATGGGCACGCCGGCGATGGGGATGTCCTCGACGTCCTTCAGGGCGGCGTTGATGGCGTTGTAGGCGGCGTTGCTCTTCTGGGCGCAGGCGATGTATACGGCCGCCTCGGCCAGCGGGATGCGCGCCTCGGGCCAGCCGACGAACTCGGCGGCGTAGGCCGCCGCCGCCGCCAGCTGCAGGGCGCGCGGGTCGGCGAGCCCGACGTCCTCGGCGGCGCAGATGAGGATGCGCCGGGCCACGAAGCGCGGGTCCTCGCCGGCGTATATCATCCGCGCCATCCAGTACAGGGCGGCGTCGGGGTCGCTGCCGCGCATGCTCTTGATGAACGCCGAGGCGCAGTCGTAGTGCATGTCGCCCAGCCGCCCGTAGCTCAAGGCGCGGCGCTGGATGGACTCGGCGGCGACCTCCAGCGTGATGTGGCGGCAGCCGTCGGCGCCGGGGGCCGTGGTCAGGGCGGCGAGCTCCAGGGCGTTGAGGGCCGACCGCGCGTCGCCGTTGGCCACGCGTACCAGGTGGTCGCGCGCATCGTCGTCGAGGCGCACGTTCATGCCGCCCAGGCCGCGATCGCCGTCGGCGAGGGCGCGCTCGACCGCGGCCCGCAGGTCGGACTCGCCGAGCGGCCGGAACGGGAAGACGCGCGAGCGCGACACCAGCGGCGGGTTGACGTTCAGGAACGGGTTTTCGGTGGTGGCGCCGATCAGCGTCACCGTGCCGTCCTCGACGGCGGGCAAAAGCGCGTCCTGCTGCGCCTTGTTGAAGCGGTGTATCTCGTCGATGAAGATGATCGTGCGCTGGCTGGCCTCGTCGCGGCGCTGCCGCGCCTCGCCCACGACGCGGCGCAGGTCGGCGACGCCGGACGAGACGGCGTTCACCGGCGCGAAGTGGGCGCGGGTGGTGGCGGCGATGATGCGCGCGAGCGCGGTCTTGCCGCAGCCGGTGGGGCCGTAGAATATGGCCGACGACAGGCGGTCGGCCTCGATCGCCCGGCGCAGCAGCCGGCCCGGCCCGACGATGTGCTCCTGGCCCAAGAACTCGTCCAGGGTGCGCGGCCGCATGCGCAGGGCAAGCGGCGCCCCCGGCGCTAGAGCGCCGTCGCGGCGCGAGAACAGGTCGTCGTCCGCCGCCACGACCGCCACCCCCATTCACGCGCGGCCCCGCCCGCCCCCGCGTCGCGCGGCCGGCCCCGCGGCTACCCTACCCCGCCAGCGCCCGCGCGATGCGCCCGAGCGCCTCGTCGATGTCCGGCGAGCTCACGTCCTTGTGGGTGACAAAGCGCATCGTCTGGGGCCCGGTGGCGTTGACCAGCACCCCCGCCGCGGTGATCCGCTGGGCGGCCCCGGCCGCCGTGAGGCCCGGCGCGCTGACGCAGGCCACGACCATGTTCGTCTCGACCGCCGCCGGGTCGATCTCCAGGCCGGCCACCGCCGCCAGCCCCGCCGCGAGGCGCCGCGCGTTGGCGTGGTCCTCGGCCAGCCGGTCGACCATCGTCTCCAGGGCGACAATGCCCGCCGCGGCCAGGATGCCCGCCTGGCGCATGCCGCCGCCCAGGATCTTGCGGTTCCTGCGCGCGCGCTCGATGAACGACCGCGTGCCGCAGAGCACCGAGCCGACCGGGCAGGCCAGGCCCTTGGACAGGCAGAACATGACCGAGTCGGCGCCGGCCGCGATCTCTTGCGCCGGCGTGCCGGTGGCCGTCGCGGCGTTGAATATGCGCGCGCCGTCGAGGTGCACGGCGATGTCGTGGCCGTGCGCGAAGTCGCAGGCGGCGCGGAGCTTCTCAAGGGGAAAGACGCGGCCGCCGGAGCGGTTGTGCGTGTTCTCCAGGCACAGGAGGGCGGTCCGGGGGAAGTGGATGTTGGGTGGTCGCAGGGCGGCCGCGATGGCCGCGACCTCGAGCACGCCGTCGCGCCCGGGGATCGGCCGGGGCTGCGCCCCCGAAAGGACGGCGATGGCCGCCGGTTCGTAGAAGTACACGTGCGCCTCGGCCTCGACCAGGACCTCGTCGCCGCGGGCGCAGTGGGTCATGACCGCCACCTGGTTGGCCATCGTGCCGCTGGGCAGGAAAAGCCCCGCCTCCTTGCCCATCCTGGCGGCGGCCATCTCCTCCAGGCGCCCGATGGTCGGGTCCTCGCCGTAGACGTCGTCGCCGACCTCGGCCTCGGCCATGGCGCGGCGCATCTCGGATGTGGGCAGCGTGACCGTGTCTGAACGCAGGTCGATGCGGTGATGCATGAGCGTGACCGCCTCCATCACGGGGACGTTGATGCGGCGCGCCGCCGGTGCCGGCCCTGGCGCGGCCCCGGCGGGCGTCAGGTGCTTATTCGACGGCGGCGGGGACGGAACCTGCCATGAGGCGCCCGCATAATCTCTGTCTCTGGCTGCCAGAATAGCAGTGGACAGGGGCGGGGCGGGCAGCCGAGCCCAAACGCAGGTCGCTTGCGCGGCTGAAAGACCCAGTTCGTCAAGGGACCCGGTTCATCAGGACCCAAAAGGAGGTGACAGCAACCAGGATGATCTCTATAGCACCCCAGTTCGCCGCGGGGGCGGGTTGGCCCACACCAGGGTGGAACCCGTACCTCGCCAGCGCCAGCCCGCTGGCGTTCACTTCCCAGGTGAACCCGTTCCAGGCCTCGCAAGCATACCAGGCGTTCCCGCAGGCCGGCATCGGAGGGCAGTGGAGCGCGATGGCCCTCGGCTCCGGCATGGTGCAGCCGCGGGTTGACGTGTTCGAGACGTCGAGCGACGTGGTGGTTGCCTGTGAACTGCCCAGCATCAACCCCAACGACATGCACCTGATGGTTACCGACGACTCGGTGACGATCTCGGCCAACGCCTTCTGGGCCACCGGCACGCCATCGTCCTTCTACCGGGCGGTGTCACTGCCGACGACCGTTCACGCCGAGTACGCGACTGCGACCTACAGCAACGGCGTGCTCGAGGTTCGCTGCCCCAAGTCGGACCTTGCCAGCCGCCGCCGGCTGCGGGTCAACGTGAGCCGCTAGCGGCGGCGGGGCGTCGTGTGCCCGCCCCCGCCCCGATCACGGGCCGGCCCGCGCCGGAGAGCCGGGCCAGGCCGGCGAGGAGGATGGCCGATGCAGTACCCGTATTACAGCACGCCGGCTGGGCCGGCGTACCAGGTGCCGGTGTGGCACGGCGCGACCGGCTTCCCGGCGGCGCTGGCCGCGGCCCCGGCGGGGCCCGCGCTCGCCGGTCCCGCGTTCGCCGGCGCGGCGGGGGCCGAGCGCCAGCCGCGCGTCGACATCTACCGGCACGAGGACAGCTACCGCGTGTACGTCGACCTGCCCGGGCTCGACGAGGACCGCCTGAACCTGAGCTGGGCGGGCGACGCCCTGATCGTCCAGGGCAACTGGCCCGAGGCGACGGCAAGCGAGCAGCCGGTCTACCGCGAGCGGCCGGCGGGGCCGTTCAGCCGCCGCATCCCGTTGCCCGCGGACGCCGACGCCGCGTCGGCGTCGGCCAGCCTGCGCGAGGGCACCCTTGAGGTGACCGTGCACGCGCACGCGGCGGGCGAGGGCCGGACGATCCGCATCGAGGGCAAGCACTGAGCGCGGACTCCAGGACGAACTGCCCGCGGGCTGAGCGCGGACTCCAGCGCGAAGGCTCGCGCGAACGAGCGGGCGCGGCCGGGAGGCCGCGCCCGCGTCATTGCCGTATTCGTCTCTGGGCCGCGCGGCGCGCCTAGGCCGCGCCGGCCGCGCGGCTGATGAGCTGCGCCAGCTCCTCCTTGGGCACCACGCCCCCCGTGCGGTCAACCAGCTTCCCGCCGTTGAACAGGATGAAGGTCGGGATGCCCGTGACGCCGTACCGCGAGGCCAGTCCCTGGTTCTCGTCGGTGTTGACCTTGCCCACCATGACGCGGCCGTCATACTCGGCGGCGATCTCGTCGATGACCGGCGACATCGTGCGGCAGGGCCCGCACCAGCTGGCCCAGAAGTCAACCAGCACCGGGGACCGGGCCTTCAAGACCACTTCGTCGAAGTTGGCTTCGGTGAGCGTATGTATCGCCACCACGTTGCCTCCCCTGGAGCCCTAATAAAGTACCCCACCATGCCGTGCCACCGAGCTGTTTGAACCTGCTCTCAGCAGGTGGGTGCCCTCCCGCCGCCGTCCTTGGCTTCCTCAATCGCCACACGGGGCGGAGGCATGCACGCTGGCGGCGGAGCCGGGCTCCCCAGGTTTTGGTGTTGGCTCAAAACCACCCGGAAGACACGAACACAGTAGGGCGTGATCGGTCACGATTTGTGGCAATTACTATTCTACCACAGCGGGACCGCGGTTTCAAGGGTCGCGCCGCTCGCCCCCGTCGCCGTCGCCGGCGCGCGGGGCGGCCATGGCCAGCCCGAGCTCCGCAAGCTGCTGTCTTGACGCCACGGCCGGCGCGCCGGTCAGGAGACACGCCGCGCGCGTCGTCTTGGGGAAGGCGATCACCTCACGGATCGTATCGTTGCCGGTCAGCATCATCACTATGCGGTCAAAGCCCAGCGCCATGCCGCCGTGGGGCGGCGCGCCGTACTCGAACGCCTCCAGGAGGAACCCGAAGCGCGCGGCGGCCTCGTCCTTGTCCATCCCCAGGGCGGCAAAGACGCGCTCCTGGACGTCGCGGCGGTGGATGCGGATGCTGCCGCTGCCGAGCTCCACGCCGTTGAGGACGAGGTCGTAGGCCCGCGCCCGCACGTGGCCGGGGTCGCGCTCGAGCAGGTCAAGGTCCTCGGCGACGGGCGCCGTGAATGGGTGGTGCATGGCGCTCCAGCCGCCGGTCGCCTCGTCGCGCTCCAGGAGCGGGAACCCGGTGACCCAGGCGTAGGCCAGGTCAGCCGCGGGGATGAGCCCCAACCGCGCCGCCACCCGCGCGCGCAGGTGCCCGAGGACGGCGGACGCCAGCCCGGCGGGCCCTGCGACCACGAGGAGCAGGTCGCCCTGGCCGGCGCCCGCGGCCGCGGCGAGCTGGGATGCCCCGTCCGGCCCCAGGTGCTTGGCCAAAGGCGAGCGCACGCCCTCGGGGCCGAACGCCACCCAGGCCAGCCCGCGCGCGCCGCGCGCGCGCGATTCGGCCTCAAGCTCGTCGATCTGCTGCCGGCTGAACGACGCCGCGCCGGGCGCGACGATGGCGCGCACGCGGTCGCCGGCGGCGGCGGCGCGCTTGAATATCTCGACGCTGGTCGCGGCGGCGGCGGCGGTCACGTCGGCGATGGCCATGCCGTAGCGCAGGTCGGGCTTGTCAGTGCCGTAGCGGTCCATGGCCTCAGCCCAGGCGAGGCGCAAAAACGGCGTCGCCGGCGCCTTGCCGCACACGGCCCGGCTGACGGCGACCATCGTCCCCTCGACCAGGTCGATGACCTGGTCCTCGGTGGGGAAGGCAAGCTCGATGTCGATCTGCGTGAACTCCGGCTGGCGGTCGCCGCGCATGTCCTCGTCGCGGAAGCAGTGCGCCAGCTGGTAGTAGCGCTCGAAGCCGGCCACGACCAGGAGCTGCTTGAACAGCTGCGGCGACTGGGCCAGGGCGAAGAAGCACCCCGGGCTGACGCGGCTGGGGACGAGGTAGTCGCGCGCCCCCTCGGGCGTGCTGCGCGTCAGGGCCGGCGTCTCGATCTCGATGAAGCCGCCGGCGTCGAGGTACGCGCGGACGGCGCGCGCCGCCTGGTGGCGGGCGCGCAGGTGCCGCTGCATCGACGGGCGCCGCAGGTCGATGTAGCGGTAGCGCAGCCGCAGCGCCTCGTCGGCCGCCACGCGCTCGTCGACCGGGAACGGCGCGGGCCGCGCGACGTTGATGACCTCGAGCTCATCGGCCACGACCTCGACCTCGCCCGTGGCCAGCGCCGGGTTCTGCTGGTTCGGCGGGCGCCTGGACACGGTGCCGCGCACGGCCACGACGTACTCGGCGTGCAGCCCGGCCGCCTGCCGGAACGTCTCATCCCGCTCGGGGTGGAACACGACCTGGATCATGCCCGTGCTGTCACGCATGTCCACGAAGCGCACGCCGCCGTGGTCGCGCGTGCGGCACACCCATCCGGCGAGGCGCACCTCCGCGCCGGCGTTGCCCGCGCGCACCTCGCCGCAGCCGATGCTGCGCCAGCCGCCGCCTGCCACTGAGTTCGCGCTCACTTGCCCTCGCTCCCATCACGGAGGCTTTTCCGGGCGAGCCCCACCAGCCGGGGCACCAGCTCGTGCACCTCAAGCTCGCTCTGGCCCCCCCCGGACATCTCGCGCAGGATCACCTTGCCGCGGGCGAGCTCGTCCTGGCCCACGATCACCACGTAGCGGGCGCGCATGTGGTCGGCGGCCTTCATCTGCGCCTTCAGGCTCCTTTGCGTGAAGTCCATGTCCGCCGCCACGCCGGCGCGCCGCAGTTCCATCAGCAGCTTGAACGCCGCCGCGTGCGCCCCCTCGCCGGCGCAGGCCAAAAACGCCTCCACCCCCTGTCCCACCGGCAGGAGCAGGCCGCCCTCCTCGAGGACAATCAGCAGCCGGTCGAGCCCCAGCCCGAACCCCACGGCCGGGGTATCCGGGCCGCCGAGCTCGGCGATCAGGCCGTCGTAACGGCCCCCGCCGCCCAGGGCGCGGTCGGCGCCGAGCACGGCGGCTGAGACCTCGAACACCGTCTTCGTGTAGTAATCGATGCCGCGCACCAGGCGCGGGTTCAGGCGCCAGTTGAGCCCGGCCGCTTCCAGGTACAAGATCAGCTCATCCAGGTGGCGCCGGCACTCCGGGCACAGGTGGTCGGTGGACCTTGGGGCGCCGGCTGAGACCTCGCGGCACTCCGGCTGCTTGCAGTCGAGCATGCGCAGCACGTTGCGCTCGAAGCGCACCTGGCAGTCGCCGCACATGCGGTCAAGATGCGGCGCGAAGTGGCGTGAAAGCTCCTCGCGGTAGCCGGGCCGGCACGCCGGGCAGCCGATGCTGTTGAGCTCAAGGCTGAGGTCGGAAAGGCCCACGCGCCGGTAGAACTCGACGGCGAGCATGATGACCTCGGCGTCAATGGCGGGGTCAAGCGTGCCCAGCGCCTCGGCGCCGAACTGGTGGTGCTGCCGGTACCGCCCGGCCTGCGGGCGCTCGTAGCGGAACATGGGCGAGATGTAATAGAGCTTGACCGGCTGCGGCCACGCGTCCATGTGGTGCTGCAGGTAGGCGCGCGCCACCGGCGCCGTGCCCTCCGGGCGCAGCGTCAGGCCGCGGCCGCCGCGGTCGTCGAAGGAGTACATCTCCTTCTGCACCAGGTCAGTGGCCTCCCCCAGCCGCCCAAAAAGCTCGCTGTGCTCGAAAAGCGGGGTACGCACCTCGGCGTAGCCGAAGTCGGCGCACGTGCGGTGCACCTGCTCCTCGACGAACCGCCACTTCTCGGTCTCGCCGGGGAGGATGTCCCGCGTGCCGCGCGGGGCGGCGTACTCGGTGCCCATGAACGCCTTGCCTCCTTGCTGCCGGATGCGGCGCCTGGAGCCCGTCAGGACCTAGGGTGTGCTTCTATATTGTATCGGCTGCCGTTGATGCTGTCAACGTAGACTGGCAAAGGAATCCGGCGGGCCACCGTCGAATTGCGCCATTGAAGTCGCGGTCGGGGGGGCGCAGCACATGGGATCCAGCGAGGAAGGGAAGGACGGGCTCCCCGCCGGGGCCGGCCGGCGCCGCCACCACTGGCACCCGCTGCGGACCGTGGTGTGGGCCTGCGTCGGTGCCTGCGTCCTGGGCATTCTGGCCGTGATCGCGCTGGCCGCCAACCCCGCCGGGGGCGGGGCGCCGCTGCGGGCCCACGTCGGCGGCGAGGCGTACACCTTCGACAACCTCGCCGTGAACCGCCCGTACCTCAACATCATTGCTGACCACGGCTACCTGGTGCCGTTCTACGCCGGGGATGACGTGGCGGGCGTGGTGCTCCTGGCGCGGGGGAAGTACGTGTTCCAGCCGCCGTGGCCGTACGACGAGCGGTTCGAGGAGCAGATCGGCTACCGCTTCATCGAGGACGACTTCACGTCGGCCATCCTGCCCGCCAGCTACCAGCAGGTGGAGCAGATGCGGTACCGGTCGCGGGCGACGGCGGTGTCCGACCGCGCGGTGATGGACGAGGCCGAAGACCTCCTGCAGAACGACGCCCCGGAGGTGGCCGTGCCGCTGCCGTTCGGCCTGTCGCGCGTGGTGAGTTTCCGGCCGCTGGCGTTTTCGGCCTACATTCATGGGCTGCGCTACGGGGACGTGCGCTACAGCGAGGGGCCGGAGATCACCCTGACGCTGATCACGCTGGGCCGCCAGGATGTCTCGTTCCCCAACGCCTCGGGCGAGTTCGGCAACCGCTACCTGGCGTTCGCCGCCCAGCCGGCGCGGCTGCCGGTGAGCGTGGCCGTGTTCGGTGGCAATCTCCTGCTGCTGTTCGTCCTGGCGTACCTGATGACCGCCGACCTGGAGCGCTTCGCGCCCAGGCGCACGCTGCGGGCGGAGCCGCTCGCGGCGGTCGCGGCGGTCGCGGCGGTCGCCGCGGGCGCGTGGCGGGCGCGGGTCGCGGCGGCGCTGCGGCGGGCGGTCTTGCGGGTCACCGAGCCGGCGCCCCTGACCGCCGTGCTCCTGGGACTTGAGACCCTCTTCTGGGCCGCGGCGCAGGTGTACCGGCTCGACCCCCTCTGGGCCTACGGCCTATACGCGGCCTTCGACATCATCATCCTCCTGGCGTGGTGGCGCCGGCGCTGGCCGGCCGAGGCCCTGGGGCTGACGCGCCACCATTTCTGGCGCAGCGCCCTGACCGGGGCGGCCGTCGGCTGCACGGGGGCGGTCGCGCTGACCCTGGCCTTCCCCCGCGGGCTGGCCATGACCCCGGCCGAGGCCGCCGTGCAGCTATTCGTGTCGCTCGCCGGGGCCGGCCTGCTCAAGACCCTCTACCTGCAGGGCCTGGTGCAGACCAGCCTGCAGCGCCTGTGCGGCCCGGTCATGGGGCTCGCCCTGGCCGCGCTGCTCGCCGGGCTTGTGCCCGGCTTGCCGGCCTTCCTCGCCCGGCCCGGGGCGCTGACGGTGGCCATCCAGGCGGTCATCGTCACGCCGCTCGGGGCGGCGCTTTTAGGCTACATCTACTGGCGAACGGGCAACATCGCCGGCAGCGGCGCGGCCCGCGGCCTGCTCGACGCCCTGCCGCGCATCCTGCGCTTTTAGCCTAGCCGCCCGCCTGGACGCCCGGCACCCCTGTGATGCCCGCGCCTACCCCGGGGTCAATGTACCGCCGTCCCCGCCGTCCCCTCTTCCGCGTTACTCCTCCGGCTCGCCCGGCTCGCTCCGCTTGAGAAGCCGCTTAAAGACCCGGACCTTGATCGGTCCCACCACCACCGCCACGCCCAACAGGATCAGTACCCACACCCACCAGGCCACGTTATCACCCCCAAGAGGTCTATAGCCGAAAGCGGCGGCGCGCGGCGGGCAGCAGCGCCGCCAGCGCCACCAGGCCGGTGCCGGCGGCGGCCAGGTTGGCCGTCGACAGCGGGAGACTGGGGTCGACCAGCAGCCGGCGCAACGCCTCGAACGCCCAGTAGTTGGGGAACGGGTACAGCACCCAGCGCAAGCCGGCGGGGAGGAAGAAGGCCACGACCGGGATGGCGGCCAGCGGCAGGCCGATGACCTTGACCACGGCGATGGCGGCCAGCTGGTCCTGCGCCAGGTACCCCATCACCAACCCCACGAACACCGCCAGCGGCAGCGAAGCGATCACCGTCACCGCCAGCGCCGGAAGCCCGCCCGTGCCACGCACGATCACGGCCATGACCAGCGACAGCGCCAGGGTCGCGATCAGGGCCAGGGCGCTCTTGGCGACGATGTACTCATGGAACCTCATCGGGCCGACTGCCAGGGCTTCGATCGCCCGCGTCTGCCGGTCCTCGACGACGCTCATGCCGATAGTCATGCCGCCGACGATGATATTCAACAGGATGAGCATGATCAGGGCGTAGTCCCGCACCGGCGATTCGATGTCCGGATGGGGGGCCACGGTGAACGCTACCTTGTCGGGGCCGCCCGCCAGGCGGTCGATGACCACTCCTGAAAGCTCGGCCACGTAGTCCTCCTCGTTACCCTCCAGCACCACGACGTGCCGGTCGAGGTCCAGGTAGACCCCCGGGACGTCGTCGAACGCCAGCACTCGTTGCTCGAGGCGCGCGCGGTCGGGTAGAACCTCCACCCGCCCATAGCCCTCCAGCCCCTCGACCATCGCCGCCGGCACCGAGTGGTCGACGGCGAAGGTCAGCTCCATGCCCTCCAGCGACGGCAGAACCAGCCGAACCACCGCGGCCAGCACTACTGGCACCAGCAGGGAGTACACCAGGATGTTCTCCCGGACGGCGAACAGAGCATCCTTGAAGAGCAGGTTCTTGACCCGCCGCAGCATCAAAGAACCCCCCTCAGCAGCTTTCTCTCCACCGCCCAGCGGGCCAGGCCGGCGACGACCGCTATCTCGGCCAGCAGGGTGAGCACCATCGGCGCCAGAAAGCCCGTCTTGCCGGTCGGGAAGGCCAGCTCGCGCACGCCGAACAGCAGCGGGTACGACGGCATGAACTCCGAGAGCGGCAGCTTGAACGCTGGAGAGAAGTAGCTGGCCGCCGGCAGGGTGAACACGATGATCACCAGGAGGAGCACGTACAGGAAGTCCGACAGGCCGGTGTAGAACGAGCTCAGGAACAGGCCGAACAGCGTCATGAGCAGGCTGGCCAGGGCGACCAGGCCGAGCACGCCCAAGAGCGCCGGGCGCGGCCCGAGGGTGAACAGTACGAGCAGCAGCCCGTACACCAGCGAAAGGGTGAGGTTGACCGCTGCCTTGGAGATGATGTACGGCCAGGGGCCGGCGGGGCTGACCCGGTACGCCTTGATGCTCCCCTCGGCCTTCTCCTGAAATACCATGACGCCAGCGAACATGAACCCCAGCAGCACCACCTCGAATACCAGGAGGATGGGCACGAAGTCCTTGTTAAATGGCACCTTGGCGCTCCCCGGCCGCAGCTCCACCAGGCGGTGCGCGCTGCCGGGGCCGGGCCCCACGGCGCGGTTCCACAACGCTGATGCCACGGCCTCTAGCGAGTTCACCGTGGCCTGGGGCTCGCTGCCCTGCAGGTGCAGCTCCACCTGCGGCGATTCCGGGGTCCCGCGGAAGACCAGTCCCACCGCCGAACGGTCGTCCGCCACCCGCCGCTTGAGGTCATCGACCGAAGCGAGCAGCACGTCGCCGCGACCGGCGGCCTCAAGCGCCCGCGCGACGGGTCGGCCCGCGGCCAGATCAACTACATACTCGTGCGCCGTGAGGCCGATCACGGTCGGAAGCGCGAAGTTGACCACCAGGGCGAGAACCACCGCCAGACCCAGCACAATGGCGAAGAGGCCGCTGCGGTGGGCAAGCAGGAGGTCCTGCCTGAGCAGGGCTGATAGGCGCGATCGGCCCCGCATCACGCAAGCCCCCTCCCGGTCAACTTGATGAAGATCTGCTCGAGCGTCGCCTCCTGGGAGTGAACCGTCTCCACGCTGCCTCCGTCGAGGAGCTCGTTGAAACGCGAGCGGTCCGCCTGGCGGTCGAGGAACAGCGTCTCTGCCTGCACCTCGTCGTCGCGGCGGTACTCGACCCGCACCGCGCGCTCCCCGTACAGCAGCTTCAGGTTGCGGGGTGCGTCCTGGGCGATCAGCCGCCCCTCATTGATGAACGCCACCTGATCGCACAGCTCGTCGGCCACCGTCATGTCGTGGGTGGTGAGGAATATCGCCGCGCCACGCTGGCGCTCCTCGAGGATGATGGCCTTGATGCGCCGCGAGGTGTCAGGGTCCAGGCCCGCCGTCGGTTCATCGAGGAACAGTACGTCCGGCCGGTTCATTATGGCGCGCGCGAATACCAGGCGGTGCTTCATGCCCTTGGAGTAGGCAGCGGCCCGCTTGTGGCGCGCGTCGGTGAGGCCGACCATCTCCAGGACACGTTCGGCGGGAAGGGAGGGCCCGCTGAACAGGCCGCCGTACAGGGTCAGGTTCTCGAGCCCGGTAAGCTTGAGGTACAGGTTGGGGTGTTCGAACGAAACGCCGACGTGTTCAAAGAAGGACCTCCCCAGCGAGGCGACGGGCCTCCCCTCGTACAGGACCTCTCCTTGCTTTAAGGGAAGCAGGCCGATGGTCAGGTTCTGAACCGTGGTCTTGCCCGCCCCGCTCCGGCCGAGAAAGCCCAGGATGCGCCCCGGCTTGAGCGTGAACGAGACATCGTGCACGGCCGGCGCGGCGGCCCCGGGGTAGGTGAAGGTCAGGGATTTGGCTTCGATCATCATCCCACCGCCTCCTAGCGGCTTACTTGCCTGGTTCCGGTCCCGCGCCGCCGCTGGCGGCCTCGTCCGGCGCGCCGCCGGCGGGCCCTCCGGCGGGCCCCGCCGCCGCCAGCGCCTCGGCGGCGAAGGGATTGGACGAACGCTCGGCAGCCAGCGTGGTGAACGGGCCATGGCCGGGGTAGACGTTGAGTTCGCCCAGGTCGAGGAGGCGGCGCAGCGAGCGCAGCAGGGCCTCAAACGACCCGCCCGGGAAGTCCGTCCGGCCCACCGAGCCTGAAAACAGCGTGTCGCCGGTGAACAGGGCGTCCCCGCAGCGCAAGGAGATGCCGCCCGGGGTGTGCCCGGGGGTGTGGATGACCTCCAGCTTGAGGTCGCCGGCCGCGACCACGTCGCCGTCGCGCAGGGTGCGGTCCGCGCTCGCGCTGCGGATCGACAGCGGGGACAGGAGCGACAGGTTGCGCACCGGGTTTTTCAGGTACGGCGCGTCCAGTTCGTGGATCAGCAGTTCGGCGCCCGTCAGGCGCTTTATCTCGCAGTTGGCGGCGATGTGGTCGACGTGGGCGTGGGTGTTGATGATACAGCGAACGGTGAGCCCCTCGCGCGTGATCGCGCGGTATATCGCCATCGCGTCGCCGCCGGGGTCGATCACGGCGGCCTCCTTCGTCCGGTCGCAGCCCACGACGTAGCAGTTGGCCGCCATCGGGCCCACCGCCAGCGCGCGCAGGATCATGGCCTTTCCTCCCCCGCCCGGGCGCCGCCCGCGGCGCTAGAACGCCTTCTTGCTGTCAAGGAGCAGCGTCACCGGGCCGTCATTCTCAAGCTCGACCACCATGTGGGCGCCAAACGTGCCCATCGCGACGGGCACGCCGTGCCCCGCCAGAAGCTCGCAGAAGCGCTGGTACAGCTCGTCCCCGGCCGCGGCGCCGGCGGCGTCGGAAAACGACGGGCGGCGGCCGCGGCGGCAATCCCCAAGAAGGGTGAACTGCGACACGACCAGGGCCTCCCCGCGCACGTCCAGCGCCGACAGGTTCATCTTGCCTTCGGAGTCACTGAAGATGCGCAGGTACGCGACCTTCTCGGCCAGGTAGGCGGCGTCGCCCCGGTCGTCGCCGGCCGCCACGCCCAGGAGCACCAGCACGCCGGGCCCGATCGCCGCCACGCGGCGGCCGTCGACGGTCACCGCCGCCCGGTTCACGCGCTGCACCACCACCCGCAACGCCTCACCCCCTCAGCGCGGCCCGCGCACGACGCGTTCCACGCTCAGCACGTCGCGCACGCGGCTGACCTGCGTTATCAGCCGCTCCAGGTGCGCCACGTCCCGGATCTCGAGCACGAAGTCGATGTACGCGCGCTGGTCCCGGTTGCGCGCCTTGGCCGACAGGATGTTGGTCCGGCCGGAGGATATGGCCGAGGTCACGTCCAGGAGCAGGTCCGGCCGGTCCAGCGCGCTGACCGCGATCTCCACCGGGTAGGACGTGGCGTCGACGCGGTCCCAGGCGACGTCGATGAGCCGCTCCTTCTCCTTGCTGTACTGCGCCATGTTGGGGCAGTCGGCGCGGTGGATCGACACCCCGCGGCCGCGCGTGACGTAGCCGATGATGGCGTCGCCGGGGATCGGGTTGCAGCAGTGCGAGAACCGCACCAGCACGTTGTCGATGCCCTTGACGCGCACCACCTGGCCGGGCACGCCGCGCTCCGGCCTGGGCGCGGGCGCCTGCATGGCGGCCACGGCGGCATCGGCCGCCTGGCGGTCGCGGGACTGGGACTTCTCCCGCTCCAGCTCCTCGCGCAGGCGGTGCACGACCTGCTGGATGCTGATGCCGCCGGAGCCGCAAGCCAGGTACAGGTCCTCCACCGACTGGCAGTTGGCGCGGCGGGCGATGTCCTCCAGCCACTCCTGGCGCAGCGCATCGCGCGGCTCGAGCCCCAGCCGCTTGAGCTCGCGCTCAAGCTCGCGCTGCCCCTGGGCCAGGTACTCCTCGCGGTGCTCCTTCTTGAACCACTGCCGGATGCGGTTCCTGGCCCCCGGCGTCTTAACCAGCGCCAGCCAGTCCCAGCTCGGCCCGGCGTTCGCCTTGCCGGTCAGGATCTGGACGATGTCGCCGTTTTTCAGCTTGTAGTCGAGCGGCTCGATCCTGCCGTTGACGCGCGCCCCGACGCAGCGGTGGCCGATATCCGTGTGTATACGGTAGGCGAAGTCGACCGGGCACGACCCCAGCGGCAGGTCGATGACGTCGCCCTTGGGCGTGAACACGAACACCTCGTCGGTGAACACGTCCAGCTGCAGCGCCTCGATGAACTCGGGGACGCTCTGGAGGTCGTACTGCCACTCGACCATGCGCTGGAACTGCTTTAAGAGCTTCTGGTCGAGGTCGCCCGCCGCGCCCCCGTCCTTGTAACGCCAGTGAGCGGCCAGGCCGTACTCCGCCAGCCGGTGCATCTCGCGGGTGCGGATCTGGATCTCGAATGGCTCGCCCTCCGCCCCGATGACGGTCGTGTGCAGCGACTGGTAGCCGTTGGGCTTGGGCGTGGCGATGAAGTCCTTGAACCGCCCGGGAATGGGCTTCCACAGGGTGTGGATGATGCCCATCGCCCCGTAGCAGTCCTTGACCGTGTTCACCTGCACCCGCACCGCGCTGAGGTCGTATATCTCCGAGAAGTCCTTCCCCTGCCCGTAGACCTTCTTGTATATGCTGTAGAAGTGCTTGGGCCGGCCGGCGATCTCGGCGGCGATGCCCCCCTTGTCCAGGGCGTCGCGCAGGCGGGCGACGACCTCGGCGATGTAGGCCTCGCGCTCGGTGCGCTTCTTCTTGACCAGGACCGCCAGCCGCTGGTAGCGGTCGGGCTCAAGGTGCAGAAGCGCCAGGTCTTCAAGCTCCCACTTGAAGCGGAATACGCCCAGCCGGTGCGCCAGCGGCGCGAACACGTCCAGCGTCTCGCGGGCGATCTCGCGCCGCCGGGGGATCGAAAGGTGGCCCAGGGTGCGCAGGTTGTGCAGGCGGTCGGCGAGCTTGATGAACAGGACGCGGGGGTCGCGGGCCATGGCGACGACCATCTTGCGCAGGTTCTCGATCTGCTCGTCCTCCCCGCTCTTGAGCTCGACCCGGCCGAGCTTGGTCACGCCGTCCACGAGGAAGGCGATGTCGTCGCCGAACTCAGCCTGGACCCGGTCGAGCGTGACGCCGGTGTCCTCGACCACGTCGTGCAGGAGCCCGGCGGCGACGGTCGCCGCGTCGAGCCCGATCTCCGCCAGCAGGCCGGCCACAGCCACGGGGTGCCTGATGTAGGCCTCGCCCGAGGCGCGGTGCTGCCCCTGGTGCGCGAGCCGGCCGAACTTGAGGGCGCGTTCGACCAGCCCGACGTCGGCGGCCGGGTTGTGCGCGAGCATATTCTCCTTGAGCTGCCGCAGGTCCAAGGTTGCCCCCTCCGCGGCCGGCGGGCGCGCGGCGTCGATCGATGCCCAAAGACCGTTGTTCGATTTAGAGCTTGATTATGGACACGACGTTGTAGCCCTTGAGGGCCTCGCGGCCCGGCAGGTATGTAAGCTCGATCAGGAACACCGCCCCGCAGACCACGCCGCCGAGCTTCTCGACCATGTCCGCGGTGGCGCGGATGGTGCCGCCGGTGGCGAGGAGGTCGTCGACGACGACCACGCGCTGCCCGGGCCGGACGGCGTCGCGATGGATCTCCAGGACGTCCGTGCCGTACTCCAGGGCGTACTCGCCCCGCAGCGTGTGCCACGGCAGTTTGCCCTTCTTGCGCACGGGCACGAAGCCCACGCCCAGCTGCGCCGCCAGCGCGGCGCCGACGATGAATCCGCGCGCTTCGGGGGACACGACGACCTCGGCCGAAAACGGGCGGCAGGCCGCGGCCAGGCGGTCGAGCGCCTCCCGCCACGCCGCGCCGTCCTTGAGCAGGGTCGTGATGTCCCGGAACACGATCCCCTGCTTGGGCCAGTCAGGGACGTCACGGATGAACTGCTTGAGGTCCATGGTCTTTTACTCTCCCCCTCTCACGAGGACCTCGAGGCCGCCGCAAAACGCCGCCAGGTCGGCGGCGACGAGCAGGCGGCCGAACCGCTCGACGCGCCCGGCCCAGAGGCGCGCCCGGCGGAACGCCGCGCTCCCGTCAAGATCCAGGCGCTGGGGCGGTCGCGGCAGGCGCTGGAGCTCGACTCGCGAGCCGCGCTGGCGGAGGGCGAAGAGGCCCAGCTCCGCGAAGGCCTGGAGCCCCACCGCGGCGGCGCCCCGCCCCACGCCCGCGCCCTCGGCCACGCGCCAGAGCTCCGCGGCGTCGCCCTCCCAGGCGCCGCCGGCGGTGGCGTCGCCCAGGGCGCGGTAGAGGAGGATGAGGGCGGCGCGGTCGGGAAGCCCGGCCAGGGCGGCGCGCGTCGCCCGTTCCACGTCCCGCCGCGAGTAGGCGAGGTGCACGGCGCCGCCGGGGGCCGCCGCGCGGCAGGCGGCCCAGAAGGCGCGCGGGTCCAGCGCCGGCCACACGTGCACGACGTGGACGAACGGCGCGGCGGCCACCGGCCCCGCCGCGGCGGCGGCGTAGCCCGCGACGACCACGGCCGCGCCGTCGCCCGGCACGCCGTCCGGCACGTCGCTCAACACGCCCTCCGTCACGTCGCCCGGCACGTCGCCCCACGCCGGGTCGGGGGCGAGCCGCACGCGCAGCCCGCCGCTGCGCCGCGCCAGGCCGGCGCAAAGGTGGCGCGCCACATCGGCATCGGCGACAAGCGCGAGCACGCCCCCCTCGGCGACGGCCAGCCCGGCCACGAACGCGCCCGCGTCCGCGACGTCGCGGGCGTCAAACCACTCCGGGCGATCCGGGGCGGCCGCGCGCACTGCAATCGCCTCGCTGGGCGGCGCCTGCGCCGGCCGCAGCCCGCACACCCGCAGGTCAAGGCGGCGCGCGCCGGAGAACTCGTTGATGGCCAGCGAGAACGCCACGTCCAGCCGCGTCCCCGGCTCCGGCGGCCCTGATGCGCCGGCCGCGTCCGCGCCGCCGCCGTCGCGACCGCGCGCGAACGCTATCCCCCGCAGCACCCTCCCCGTCGCCGGGTCGAGGAGGTTGAACTGCGTGTGGGACCTGTCCCGGCCCACCTGGCGCGCCTCGACGAGCACCGCCCCCGGCCACGCCAGGACCGGCCGCGGGTTCTTCGCCCCGAACGGCTGCAGCCGCTCAAGCTCCCGGACGAGCGCCAGGTCAAGCTCCGACGCCGAGACCTCGGCGTCGATGGCCATGACCGGCTCAAACCCCTCGGGGTGGCGCTCGGCGGCCCAGGCGTTCAGCGCGGTGCGCAGGTCGTCGACGGCGCCCGCCTTGAGCGTGAACCCGGCCGCCGCGGCGTGGCCGCCGAAACGCTCCAGAAGCGGCGCACACCCGGCGAGGGCGCCGTAGAGGTCAAACCCCGGCACGCCGCGGCCGGACCCGCGGCTCAAACCGCGCCCGCCGCCGGCGCCATCGAGGGCGATCATCAGCGCCGGCATGTAGAAGCGCTCCACCAGCCGCGCCGCCACGATGCCCAGGACGCCCTCGTGCCAGCCCTCCCCGGCCAGCACCAGGACGCGCGGGGACAGGCCGGCGGAGATGTGCGCCCCCGCCATCGCGCACGCCTGCTCGGCCATCGCCTGCTCCAGCCCCTGGCGCTGGCGGTTGGCGTCCTCGAGGCGGGCGGCGAGGTCGCGCGCCCGGCCCTCGTCCCGGCACGTCAGAAGCTCCAGCGCCGCGCCGGCGAAGCCGAGCCGGCCGGCGGCGTTGAGGCGCGGCGCGAGCCGGAACGCTGCCCCTGACGCCGCCAGCGGCCGCCCGGCGAGGCCGGCGACCTCCAGCAGGGCGCGAAGGCCAGGGCGACCGTCGCCGCCCATGCGCCCCAGTCCGTGGCGCACGAGGACGCGATTCTCGCCGAGGAGCGGGACGACGTCGGCCACCGTCCCCAGGGCGACCAGCCCGAGGGCCTCCCACAGGCGGGCCTCGGCCTCGCCGTCACCGGCGGCGCGCGCCAGCGCGAGCGCGACCTTGAACGCCACCCCGCACCCGGCGAGCTCCGTCCCCGGCCACGGGCCGTCGCGGCGCTTGGGGTCGACCACCGCCAGCGCGGCGGGGAGGGGGTCGGAGACCTCGTGGTGGTCGCAGACGACAAGCTCGATGCCCAGCTTCTGCGCCAGTTCCGCCTCGGCCACCGCCGTCGCCCCGCAATCGACGCAGACCACCAGCTGCACCCCGTCCCCCCTGAGGGCGGGCAGGTCCGCGCCGTGCAGGCCGTAGCCCTCGTCGAGCCGGTTGGGGACGTGCGCGAACGCCCGCGCGCCGGCGCGCGACAGGGCGTCGACCATCAGCACGGTGGCCGTCAGCCCGTCAACGTCGTAGTCGCCCCACACGCAGACCGCCTCGTGGGATCGCGCCGCGGCGAGGAGCCGGGCCACCGCCCTGTCCATGTCCGGAAGGGCGAAGGGGTCGGCGAGGTGGTCGAGGTGGGGGTCGAGGAAGCGACGGGCGTCGTCGGCCGCGTCCAGCCCGCGGCTGCAAAGCACCCGCGCCGTCACGGGGGAGACCAGGAGGCTCCTCTCTAATTCCCGCACCCGCTGCGCGTCCGCCTGCCCCAGGCGCCACCGCGCCGGGCGCCGGGGGGGAAGCGGCGCGCAATCACCCGCCGACCGCCCCCCCAGGGGCGCTGGAGATGATGCCCCGTTCATACTCCCATTATAGTACATTGACTCCCTCCGGTGTAGGCGGTCGCGACCGGCCGGCGACACCACGCTAGGCCACGCGGCACCACCACGCTAGGCCATGCGGCGTTTCACGCCTTCTCTTCGTGGCCCGCCTCCTTCGAGGGCGCCTCCTTCGAGGCCCCGTCCTTCGCCCCCCGGCCGCCGGCGCCCGGCTTCTGGGCCTGGAACTCGGCCGCCTGCCTGACGACCTCCGCCCGGCTGTGGGCCAGTTCGTCCTCGCTGCGGCGCAGGCGGGACTGCACTTCCCGCAGCTTCAGGCGCAGCGAGAGCTGCCGGAACAGGCCGGGCAGCCCCACCATCAGCGCGCCGAGTACCGCCGAGCCGAGGATGACGATCACCAGCGAGGTCTCGAAGCCCCAGGCGAGGAACCTGACCGACACCGCGACATCGTTCTGCACCGCGAACACGGCCACGATCAGCGCGAACACAAGGGTCAGCGCCAGGTAAAACACGTGGTCACCCCCATCGCGTCTTCCGGTCCAAAAGACGCTGAAATAACAAAACACGGCCCTACAAGGGCCGATATTCTCGTTTGGCGCCGGCGAATCCTCCCGGCCCGCCGGTTTCAGACGCACTTGGCCCGGTCGCGCTCGCGACGGGCGATGGCCACCAGGACGTCGCGCTCCAGCTCCTGCACCACGTACAGGGTGCCGCCGGCCGCGGCGCACAGGCGTTCCAGGAACGCCTGGTTGGGCTCCAGGCCGATGCACGCCAGCGGCACGTGCTGCCGCGCCACGTGCTGCGCGGCCTGAAGGGAGTCGGCGATCGGGTTCATCGACCACTTCGGTATGGTCGGGACGCCGTCGGTGATGAGGAACAGGAGGGCGCCCCTGGCGCGGGCCGCCTGGAGGTACTCCAGGCCGTCCATCAGCCCGCAGGCCAGCGGGGTGAGGCCGAACGCCTGGAGCTGGCGCAGCCCGCTCTCAACGCGGCGGTGGTCGCGCGTGAACGGGCAGAAGACGCGTGTGCCGCGCTCCTGGAAGGCCAGGACGGCCACCCGGTCGCGCGTCGCCAGGAGGAGGTGCGTGGCCAGGTGCTTGGCGGCCCGCAGCCGCCGGCCGGCCATGCTGGCGCTGGCGTCGATGAGCAGGCAGACGTCGTGTGGGTGCACGCCGGTGCGGGAGAAGAAGCGCAGGTCGGCCGGGCGCAGGGCGAGCCCCCCGCCCGGCCCGGTCCACGTGCGGCGCGCGCATTCGACCACTGTCTCGGCGACGGCGATCTGGTCCGGCCAGCACGCCTCGGCGGGCCGGGCGCGGCGGTCGCGGCGCCCGCGGCGCCCGCTGCCGGCACGGTTCCCCTGGAAGCCGCGCTGGGGCTCAAGCTTCAGCCGCGGGCGATGGCGGGCCAGCCGCCGCATCAGGCGCATGACCTCGTCGCGGTAGGCATCCAGGTAGCGGCTCAACGCCTCGCCGGCGCGGGTGAACACCACCCGCCGGCCCTGGGCGGAGACCAGGCCCTTGATCTTCAGCGATTCAAGCAGGGCCTGGCGCTCCCAGCCCGAGAACGCCTCGGGGACGGCGCCGGGGAGGGGGTAGGACACCCCCTCGGTCCACGCCGTCCCGCCCTTGATCTCGCGCAGGACCTCCATCAGTTCGTCGAGCCCGCCCAGGTCGCCGGCCAGCTCCAGGGCGTCGGCCAGCTGCGGGCCGTAGACGCCCGGTCCTTCAGGCGCCGCCGGGGCTGGGGCCGTAGCCGTCGCGGCGGCTGCCGCGGCGGCCGCCGCGTCCGCACCGCCGCGGCCCGCGGTGCGGTCGCCGCCGTCGCCATCGCCATCGCCACAAGCGATGCCAGTGCCACCGCCACCGGCGGCACCACCACCAGCACCACCGCCCGTGGCAACGCCCTCGTTGGTGCCGCCGGTCGCGCCCCCCGCCGCGCCATGCGCACCGCCGCCTGCGGTCCCTTGGGCGCCGCCCTTCGCCGCGCCACCGCCCGCTGCGCTATGGGCGCCGCCCCCCGCCGCGCCACCGCCCGCTGCGCCGGTCCCACCGCCGGTCCCACCGTCAGCCCCACTGCCGGTCCCACCGCCGGTCCCACCGCCGGTCCCACCGCCGGTCCCACCGCCGGTCCCACCGCCGGTCCCACCGCCGGTCCCACCGCCGGTCCCACCGCCGGTTCCGGCCTGCCCCGCCCGGTCCCCGGCCGACGGCCGGCCGGCCGCACCGCCCCGCGGGCCGCGGGCGCGCAAGAAGGAGTCGCTGGGGGTCGTATACGGCGAGAGGTCGGCCTGGCCCGTCGCGCCGGGCCGCGACATCACCACCCGCTCCAGGCGGCGGATCTCGAAGCCCTGGCGCATGACCTCCTGCTCTACCGCGTGCATCAGGTAGAACGCCAGGAGCGCCACCCACTCGCCGCGCAGCACGGCGAGGTGGACGTGGTTCTGGTGGGCCCGGCGCAGGGTCGACTTGGAGCCGTAGGTCAGGTCGCCGCTTGCCCGCCCGCCGCCGGTCGCCGTCTGGACGTCCACGATGTCTTCCAGCGCGACCGGTGTCGGGGCGTCGGGCGCCACGACCCCGCCGGCCCAGCGCGGTACGGCGCGCACGAAGCTCGCAATGCCGTCGCGCACGCCGGCGGCCACGCCGCGGTGCTCGACCTCGGCGACCTGGTGGAACACGTCCAGGTGCAGCACCTCGCCCAGCGCGCGGCGGCCGTAGAACACCTGGCCGGCGTCGCCGTCGGCCGCCACCTGCACCTCGCCGGGGTTATAAGCGTCAGTGGTGTGCACCCTGGTGCTGGCCACCGCGGATTCCCCGAGCCGCGCCGCCCCGCCGGCGGCCAGCAGGCGCGCCAGGTGCGACGCGGCGCGCTCCAGGGCGGCCTGGTCCAGGCCCGCCGCTACCGCCACAGGCGCCACCATCCCGGCGTCCCCTCCCCGCGCCCGCCCTGCGGGCCGGGCTGGCTCGGCCCGGCGGCGGATTCGCCGCCCGTCACCAGATCCGCCCGCCCCGCCAGCTCGGCCAGACTTTTGGCCCGGTGTGGCGGCGCCAGCACCGGCAGATTGGCCGGGGACTGCGCGGGCCCGGTCGCGCCTCCAGGCCCCTGCTGCCCGCCCGCCCCCCGGCCTGGCCCGCCGGCGGGCTGGAGGGAGCCGGGTGGGGCTGTGGCCGGCGGTTCACCAGCGCCGGTTCCGCCACCCCGACCGGCCGCGCCGGATGGGCCGCGCGCGCCGGACGAGCCGCCGGCGCCCGGCGAGACGCTCGCGCCAGTGGCGCCGGGGGCCCCAACCGTGCCTGTCGCCCCCGTCGCACCGGCCGCCCCCGCACCGGCGGCCCCGCTCGCCCCGCTCGCCTCCGCACCGCCCGTCCCCGCACCGCCCGTCCCCGCACCGCCCGTCCCCGCACCCCCCGGCCCCGCCCCCCCCGGCCCCGCACCGCTCGCCCCGGCCGCGGCCCCCCCCCCGCGAACCCC